>Ga0181587_10003052_pt1 | contig 13889 bp, 4 predicted proteins | sample 071ome_27_FD_132463 | JGI IMG/M metagenome (GOLD analysis project Ga0181587, IMG submission 132463) | Coastal salt marsh microbial communities from the Groves Creek Marsh, Skidaway Island, Georgia - 071409AT metaG (megahit assembly) | ecosystem: Environmental > Aquatic > Marine > Intertidal zone...
CTGGAAATGTTTTAGAAGACTCGCTCATTTCTAAAGCCAATGGGACGATTGTTATTTCCTCAGATGTAGAAATTTTAGGAAATATTCTCGTCGATGGCAATTCTTATACAATCGAATCTAACTCTCTCGTGATTAATGATCGTATCATTGGTATCGCGAATAATAATGTGTCACACGAACTCGATGTGGGTATCATCCTGCAACACCCCGGAAAGAACATCGCATTAATTCATCACGGAGAAGCTCAAGGAGACCAAGATCCACATGATCACACATTTACGATAGGATACACACAGAATACGATTACAGATAATCACATTTTCGACGACTCGAATCTTATAACTGTTGAAATTTTGGGAAATCTCATCACACAAAATAATTTAACACTAACGTCAGGAAGTTATTACGGTGACGGTACAACATTAACTGGTGTTGCCTTATCAGCTGACCTATCCGATAACGTTTCGCGGATTTCTAACTTGGAAACATCCAATGACTACATATGGTCTAATATTTCTATTTTGGAAAATGCAAATACAGTTCAAGGTGACCTTATCACCGACTTGAGAACTGATTTATCAGATAACGCTTCGCGGATTTCTAACTTGGAAACATCCAATGACTACATATGGTCCAATATTTCTATTTTGGAAAATGCGAATACAGTTCAAGGTGATCTTATCACCGACTTGAGAACTGATGTTATTGCAAACGATGGACGCCTAAATCTCTTGGAACCACGAGTGACAAATCTAGAAACATCCAACGAGCACATATGGTCAAACTTACAGTCACTCACTTTTGATGATGTTGTCAATGTGTCAAACGCAACATCGAATACCGTCCAATTCACGAATACGGGTACTTCACTCATAGCCAGTGGAACTGTAGAGGCGGCGATATTCAAGGGAAGTGGTGCGCAACTGACAAACATTCCTCCGAGTGCCATCACGGGAACACTGAGTCAGTGGTCGGACGGGGCAAATAACGATGTATACATTGCCAGTAATGTCGGTATAGGAAATGTACACACACTCACGAGTAACACGTTACAGGTTGGCGCAAATTTGTACGTCCGTGATGCGGGTGCGAATGTTCTTACCGTTCTCGGAAATGTCGCATCCACGGGAAAGTTTTTGGGTGATGGAACAGAACTTACTGGAGTGGCTTTAGAATCCGATCTGGCAGCGAATGTATTACGCATTTCTGATTTGGAAAATGCGAACATTGTTCAAGAGGGTTTGATTACTGATTTAACTTCGAACCTTTCCAGTAACGCTTCGCGGATTTCTAACTTGGAAACATCCAATGACTACATATGGTCTAATATTTCTAACTTGGAAACATCCAATGACTACATATGGTCCAATATTTCCATTTTGGAAAATGCGAACAATATTCAAAGCGGCCTTATCACAGACTTGAGAACTGAATTATCAGATAACGCTTTGCGGATTTCTAACTTGGAAACATCCAATGACTACATATGGTCTAATATTTCTATTTTGGAAAGTGCGAACACGGTCCAAGCAGATTTGATTTCCGATTTAACTTCGAACCTTTCCAGTAACAATGGACGCATTACAAATCTCGAAACAGATCTCGCTCCGATCAGAACATCGACGACAGGTGATATCATATACGCGAGTGCGACGAATACACTTAATCGTCTCGGAATAGGGAGTTCGGGTGACGTGTTATCTGTATCCGCGGGTGGAATACCTGAATGGTCTTCGGGTGGAACCGGTGGTGTGTGGAGTACAAACGCGGAGGGTGAAATTTATTTCACGACGAGTAACGTCGGTATCGCAAACGCCGATCCTGGCCACGAATTAAGTGTCGGGTCAAATTTGTACGTGGATGACGATGGATCGAATGTTTTGGTCGTCAGCGGTAATATATCCGCCGATGCACTCACACTAGGTGACGTCGCAATTGTCCCGTCATATGGTCTAGATGCCGTGACAACTGAGAGTAACATTACCAATCAAGTCGTTCAATTTAATCATCCCACGACAGGGTTCGTAACCGCCGCGAACGCGGTCATAGGTGGAACCCTCTCGATAGAGAACTTTGAGATTGTTCAGTCCTACGGACTCGAGAATGTGACGAACGTGAATAATTCGACCGAAGATACTATTATTTCAACTAACGTCACAACGGGATTCCAATCGACCGCGAACATATCCGTCGGACGTGACGCGATCATATCGGGAAATGTGTCGATCGGGGGTATCATGACAATGGGTACAGTCAATGTCGTGGCTCGACATAGCTTACAGGGTGTGACGGACATGGGAAATACAACTACACACACGATTCAGTTTACGAATCCCACGACGAGTCTCGTCGCGACGGGGAATGTGGAGGTGGGGAAAGAGCTAACCGTCACTGAAAATGCAACGGTCTCTTCCAATTTGACCGTAAGCGGAAATGTAACGGTCTCTTCCAATTTGATAGTGACTGGGAATGTGGAAGTGGCGAAGGAGCTAACCGTAACTGGGAATGCGACGGTTTCTTCTAATTTGAATGTGAGTGGAAATGTGGAGGTGGGAACTGCGAATCTCTTTGTGGATACCACGAATTCACGGATCGGAATTGGGGTGGTCAGTCCAGATAAAAGGTTGCATGTATACACCGGTGCTGGGGAAGGTAATACACAGCTTCATTTGCAATCCGCCGACCGTTATTCTACTATCCAGATGTTAGACGACACAGGAGCTATTTTATTTGGGAATGATCAAGGTGCTATGCGGTTTATTACTGGTTACGACACATCTTTGTCCGGGGGTTCAGAAGCTATGCGTATTCTAGGTGACGGAAACGTCGGTATAGGGGAAACGCCGTCCGACCAAAAGCTACAAGTTAACGGAGGCTTGATGATTAGACGTTCTGGAACTCAATCTACATCAAGAAACATGGATACCAATAAATGGATCACGTTAGAAAGATCTGGAAATAAGGTTAATGGGGAAGGACCTGGTATATCTTTTCAAGGAAGTTACCACCGAACAGCAGATTATAATAATTACATGGCGATGATAAAAGCTCGCGCTTTTAATGATGATGATAGTCGATCCCGATTAGAATTTTTAGTAAATGATGGAACGGGTTCTAGTCTTAGCGCCACCGATGATGTGGCAGGGTATTTTGATTATGATTCCAATGGAAATCAGGTGAACTTCACTGGACAGCATAGAACCTTCATCGAGGATGTACCATTAACACGTTCTGAATTATTCATGGGGCGCATTGTCAGTGCAAATCAAAATAAATACGTTAAAATGGATGGTGGTATTGAAGCAGGATCAAATGCTATCACGATAAATGAAGCTCTTCCGGTCGTCTCTTTGTCCACGACAGTCAATGACAAAAAATGTTTTGGGGTCATATCTAATGCCGAAGATCCCGAAAATCGTGAAGACAGGTATGGTAGACTTTGTGTTCGTTTCAAAAAGGAAGAGGGTGATACCCGTTTCTACATTAACTCAGTCGGTGAAGGTGGGATCTGGGTCACCGATGTAAATGGGACGCTCGAATCTGGTGATTATATCACAACATCTAATTTGGTAGGATATGGTCAAAAACAGGATGACGACTTTCTACACAACTACACAGTCGCAAAAATAACGATGGATTGTGATTTCGAGCCCGCGACCCAACCCGTCCAAATCATCAAGAAAGAAGTTCAAGATGTGAATTATTGGATTAAAACAGAATATGAAAATATTTCAGAAGATGAATACTTGCATATTACAGAAAAATTGGCATCGAACCTTTCTAATGAAAAAATAAGAACTATCACCGAAACTAAATATACGAATAAAGACACGGACATAACCTTAGAAGAATACAACACCCTCGAACCAGGTGTTAAATTAGAATACAAAGAAGAAACTAGGGTGATTTATCAACGAGTTATTGAAGAAAAATTTAAAACAGAAAAAGAAGGTTATGAATTCGAGGTTCGCCAAGAACTCGTCAACGTCCTCGATGAACATGGTCAGATCCAATGGGAAGATCATCCCACAGAAACTGAAAAAGCATACAAAATCAGGTACCTCGATGCTGACGGTAACATCACGGACGAGGCGAATGTTGTTCACACTGCAGCCTTCGTCGGGTGTACCTATCACTGCGGTTAAAGTATCAAGACCATAGAACTTGTCCCGTATCAAACAACTAAAAAGCCGGTGGCTTTTCCCAGATTAAAAAAACCTCCCCTCATAATAGATATGTCAGGGTACGGTATACTCGATTATGAAGGCATGAATCAAGCAATATATCGTGGGGCGACGTCCAATATCGTTGTCGACACACAAAAGATGGGTATAGGAATCGGTGTCGACCAGAACGGACCCTCATCGAATTTACACGTCGTGGGAAACACGCGCCTCGAAGGTGATATCAATATGATTCATACCTCGAACACCTCCTCAATGAAAGTGAACTCCAATTTCGTCACGGAGTTTCCCCGCTCAAAGAAACTCATCAAGTATCCGAGGGTGGCTTTGACGAGTGCCTCTCAAGATGGGTATGTGGTGACGGAAAGTAGTGAATTCAGTACTACTTCATGGCAATCTTACTATGCTTTTGATAACAATACGCCTGACGGTGGTAACAACAACTGGGCATCGCTAGCTGGTAGATATACTAGTTCCGGTCAGACTTACTCCGGAGGAAGTTCACTTGGTAATTACGATGGTGAATATATTCAAATTGAATTGCCTGTAAAGATAAACTTATCACTTGTACGTATATTTCCTAGAACATATGCAACTCCGTCTGCTCAAACACCCAAGGATTTCGTTATCATAGCAAGTAATGATGGAGTCACGTATGATTTACTCAAATCTGTTACAAACCAATCAGATTCTGGAACGTGGATAAATATTGACATACATACTACAAATTTATACAATCGTTTCGCTTTAGTAATATCAAAAGTTATAAGTTCGGATACAGCAGGGATTGCTGAGATTGAATATCACGGCCTCCCCGAATACGACCCCGAGGCTGCGGGAGTGGATGTGAAGGTCACCTCCTACCCCAACGCACCCAATACAGATTGGTTAGAGGTCTACTATGATGCGAAGGAGCCTTCGAGTTACCCGGGCACCGGGGGGACTGTACTGGATCTGAGTGGGAATGGCAGGAACGGAACACTCAATGGGGGTGTTGGTTTCGACTCGGAGTATAAGGCGTTTACTTTTGATGGAACAGACGACTATATAACAAGTACATTAACGGGACTTTCTTCGACTCAATATACAATGGCGGGTTGGATAAAAATAGATACATTAGATTCGACTGTAAATACATTTTTCAGTCTAGGTGACTGGGCGAGTGGTAATGGGAGAGCAGTTGGTATAGCTATCGATTCCAGTAATAGAATAGGTGCAAATGTAAAAGGAATTGCAGATGCTAAATTTTCTGAAGTTACAGTGGGTAAATGGTATCATGTCGTAGCAGATTTTACAAGTGATGGTGATACCCATTTATACGTTAATGGTAATCTGGTAGATACAGTAGCTGGAACAACGTTTGCGATACCAACAAATCCTCCATTATTTATAGGTAGTAGAGCGAATGCATCTGGAACTGTGGAAACTGCTCGTCTATTCCCAGGCTCAATCGCGAACTTCCGTCTCTTCAACCGGGCCCTGACCTCCGATGAAGTCTGGCAACTTTACTCTTATCAGAAGGAGTATTTCGGTCATGGTGACCTCTCCATGACCCTCAAGGCTGGGCGCTTGGGGATCGGAACTTCGGAGCCGAGGGCGGCTTTGGATGTGAGAGGTGATGTTCACATAAGTGGGTCTCTGAGAAAAACGAGAGCACAAATGATTCGACAGGAATCGGGTAATATATCGTTTAGCCAAGATGGATGGCAAACCTTTATTTCTTATGGTGAAGAGTGGACAGCCTATTCGAGTAATCCCTTGTACTCGGTTTCAATTACAGGAGACTATGTCGATAGTACCTCTCGAGCCGTAAATTACAGATTGGTTGTTAAAAATCAACGCACCGGGGAAGTTGTGTATTTTCCAAGTAGCTCGGGTTGGACGAAGTACCATTATACGACCCATACCCGTTTAGATGGACACGGGTATTTAGGGATCATGTCCGGTTTAATACCGGGTGATTCATATGTAGTCGCCCTAGACGTGGATCCTAATAGTGCGAGTAATTATCAGTGGGCTTCCAATTACGGAACCATTACAGGTCTTGTATGGGATTAAACAAAATTTCCTCCAAAGTGCAACCCACTTTGCAAGAAAAGCATCCCGATCGAAGTCCGCAGGACTTCCCTCGTATCAAAGATAAAGTCCTACGGACTTTTCTCACCTTTAAAAAAACCTCCCTTCATAATAGATATGTCAGTAGACGCGAATGCTGAATTTTTAGAATTTCGTAACGTCGATAAGATTAAATTTATAGGTACGTCGTCGAACACTATCATTGATACGACTACTGGGCGGTTAGGTATTGGAACGGATACACCGGCATATGCCATAGATGTTCGCGGGACAGCCAACGTCACGGCACTCAGCGGAATCACAGATTTCAATTTCCAACCAACGAGTAATACCGCCTCCATCGAATACGATTCCAACGTCGTCACGGAGTTTAATAGGTCAAAGAAACTTATCAAGTATCCTAGGGTGGCTTTGACGAGTGCCTCTCAAGATGGGTACGTGGTGAGTGCGAGTAATGTGAGTGTGAATGGAGACGGCTACGCCGCATATCGAGTATTTGATAACATACTTCCGGATGGTACAACAACCGTTGGTTGGAGAACCGACGTTGGTTATGATTCCGCTACGGGTTTGGCAAGTGGTAATACAACGAGATTTACAGGTGATTCGGGTGAATGGGTTGAAATTCAACTACCAAATTCTTTAAATTTATCGAGTATCAATTTAAAGCCTGGAAATGAAGTTGACTTGGCGAGTTCAAGTACTCGATTTCCAAAAGTATTCGTCATTTATGGATATAATGGAAATGCATGGGTCAGGGTAGAAGAATTTACAACATCTCCCATACAAAGTTTTACCGATGTTCAAACATTTCATATATCTAATCCGGTAGGAGAATTCAGTAAATTTGTTTTGGTAGTCAAACAAACATATTCCGTGACGGGGGCACCATCTAGTGTCGTGAATATTGGGGAAATCGAATACTTCGGCATCCCCGAATACGACCCCGAGGCTGCGGGTGTGGATGTGAAGGTGACATCCTACCCCAACGTGCCCAATACGGATTGGTTGGAGGTCTACTATGATGCGAAGGACTTGGCGGACGGGGCTGTGACGTCCATCGATGACCTCACCCCCAATGGTACAAACGACGGAACAGCGACGAATGTTACCGTATCTGATGGGGCTTTTGTTTTTAATGGAACGGACAGTAGAATCAGTGGTTCAATAACACAAAGTGCGGGTGCTTATGTACACACCGCTAGTTTGTGGTACTACACAAATGACGATCCTGCAACTCTCGGGGACTATATCTATCAATTAGGAAGCGGTGGTACAAACACAAGTCCGTCCATACAAATCAGTTCAGGTAAATTGTATATTTCATTCATGAGTAATTATTATGAGATTCCAGTGAGTTCAGCGGGTATAGTATCGAAACAATGGGTTCATATATTTTATTCATATGATGGTAGTGCAACAACGTCAAGTAGTGTATCTGTTTATATTAACGGTGTAAAGATCTCTATGACTGGACCGTTAGGTTCATCCGCTGGGACTGCCTTAAGTTTAGGTGCGGATCCACAACTTCGTATCGGCTGTAAATATGATAATACGGCGGTAGTAAATGGTAAAATAGCAAACTTCCGTCTCTTCAACCGAGCTCTAACCTCCGACGAAGTCTGGCAACTTTACTCCTATCAGAAGGAGGATTTCGGCCACGGGGACTTGAGCATGACCCTCAAGGCTGGTAGGTTGGGGATTGGGACGTCGGAACCTCGGGCGACTTTGGATGTGAAGGGGACTTTCCAGGCTGGTAATTCACCCCTTAGATTTTTTGTGCTGAGTGGCATACATCCAAACCCATTAGCGACTCAATATGTATCTTTACCAACTGACTTAATTGGGAGTAAAATAATTTCTATTACTGGAATGACATTTGGCACAAATGGTGATGGTCTTCCATTCGAGCGACATAGTGAATCGAGTAATTGGGAAGTAGACGTGTATTTCAATTCGAACTTAAACCAGTTCGTAATGAGTAGTCACGGTAGTGATTGTCCGGGTAAAAATTGGAAAATGTACGTGGTAACGACTTAATCATAAAAGTTCCCTCATGAATGATTCTTTTCCTCCAAAGTGCAACCCACTTTGTAAGAAAAGCATCCCGATCGTATCAAACAAAAGCCGTTGGCTTTTGGGTGTTTAAAAAAACCTCCCCTCATATTAGATATGTCTACCATTCAGGGTGATGACACGTTCCTTGATATCGAGAATGCTCACCTTCGTGTAACCGGAAATGTTCACGCGGAGAACGTAAATCTCGGCTCTATTCGTGTAAACCCCACGTATGGATTATCGACTGTGACCAATGTTGGAAACACCACATCGAATACGGTTCAGTTTACGAATCCGACGACATCTTTAACAACAACTGGAAACGTTGAAGTCGGTGGTATACTCACACTCAATACAGTTCAATTACAAGCGAACGAAACACTCGCGAGTGTCACTAACGTGGGGAACACAACCTCCGAGACGGTTCAGTTTACGAATCCCACGACGAGTCTCGTGTGTACCGGAAGTGGTGGGGTGGTTCTTCCAACGGGAACGACCGCACAACAACCTACAGGTGTAGAGGGGATGGTGAGATTTAATACAACGACGAATAAAATGGAATTTTATAACGGAACAGTCTGGAATACCATTTCTGGATATGATTCCGTGACCGCTTCGGGTGGTTCTATAAATGACGTAACTGTGGATGGGAAAATGTATCGCACACACACATTTTCTACTGTAGGAACATCATCGTTCATAGTAACGAATGGCGGAAACGTTGAGTGTTTAATTGTCGCGGGTGGTGGTGGTGGTGGTGGTAGATTTCACGGTGGCGGTGGTGGTGGCGGTGGCGTGATTCAACTTACCAATGTTGACGTCACACCGACCACGTATTCAATTGTGGTCGGAGATGGTGGAACTGCCGGTTTAGCTAGCACCGGGGATCCTGGATCCCAGATTGGTAATAACGGTCAGGATTCATCCGCTTTTGGATACACAGCCATTGGTGGCGGTGGTGGTGGTTCAAATACAAATTCTACCGTTGCGATAGGGAGATCTGGAGGGTCTGGTGGCGGTGGTGCTGGAACTGGTGACAATGCTTCACACCAAAGTGGTGATGGCACATCTGGTCAGGGTCATAGGGGTGGTATTGGACTCGGGCATTCAACGTCAGGGAGTGAACGTGTCGGTGGTGGTGGTGGTGGTGCGGGTGGGCGAGGCATGCACGCCGCAGCTTACAGAACTCGGGATCCGGGTGATGGAGGACCAGGGATCTCATCAACAATTTCAGGAACACTCGCATATTATGGTCCCGGAGGTGGAGGTGGTGGCGAGGCAGAAACTACTAATATGGGCCTTGGAGGTATCGGTGGTGGTGGTGATGGCGGTAGTCTATCTCGCACAGAAACAGCCGGGGAAGATGGTAAAGGTGGTGGTGGCGGTGGATCGAACAGTTCAATTAACGGTGTAGGACATGGTGGGTCGGGTGTGGTCATAATACGTTATCGTTTATAATTACATTTCCTCCAAAGTGCAACCCACTTTGTAAGAAAATACTCTCCCCTCATAGTAGATATGTCAACGTTACGTGGAGATACGTACCTTAACATCGAGGACGCACACCTCAAAGTCACAGGGAACGTTCACGCGAACGCATTTAAACTCGGTCTCGTCGAGGTCGTTCCGGGATATTCGCTCGCGAGTGCCACCAACGTGGGGAACACGACGTCCCAAACCGTCCAGTTTACTAATACGGACACGTCTTTCGTAGCTTCCTCCAACGTGGAAATTGGTAAAACACTTAAAATCACGAACAACACCGATGCAGCGAATATTTACGTGGACGTTTCCACATCTGGTGAAATCGTATCGAATGTATGGAGTCTTCCATCAAAAATCTACCCGAACGACCCAGAACTCACATCCGAGTTTGGAAGTGGGTGTGCCATTTCAGATGATGGAAACTATATGGTCATAGCGGATCATACCAAAAACGAAACCGTGTACAACCAAGGTGCCGCATATGTATACAAATGGAACGGAACCGCGTGGACGCAACAAACGAAACTTCTCCCAGATGCTGAGAGTGATCAAGAATTTGGATTTTCAATTAATTTTGGATTTACAGAAAATACAACTTCAACTATCGCTATAACAAGTGATGGTTCCAAGATTGTTGTCGGTGCGCACGAAAAAGATGAAACTACCACTCGACAAGGTGTTGTCTACGTATATACAAGAACGAATGAAACATGGAGTGCGGCAACAAAAATTACAGGTGAAAATGAAGCGAGTTCATTTTTTGGTGTGAGTGTCGATATATCTGCCGATGGAAACTATATTATCGCAGGTGCACCTGGAAAAAATCAGGCAAGTGATGACGAGGGTGCGGCCTATATTTATAGGTGGACCGGAAGCTCGTGGAGTCAGTACACAAAAATCGTTGGTCAAGATGAAGATAACGCGTATTTCGGTAGTTCGGTAGCCATAAACTCTGATGGAACGAGGGTGGTCGTCGGTGCCCTTGCAAAAAATGAAGCAACCGTCGCTTCGGGGGATGATCAGGGTGCTGTCTACATATTCGATCGAACGGGTACGAACACGTGGGGTACGTATACAAACAAAATAACGACGGGAGAAGATGGTGGAGTCAACGATTTTTTTGGATCTTGTGTTGACATATCGGCGGATGGGAGATATATTATCGTAGGTTCACCGAATGACACTATAAATGGAACTGCGGTCATAGATCATCAGGGATCCGCATTTATTTTTAAGAAAGTTGGAGGATCCTTATGGGAACAACAAGCAAAACTCGTCGGTAAACCGGAACAAAATGCTCACTTCGGGTGTTCCGTAAAACTATCATCCGATGGAACAAAAGCACTTATTGGTTCGAGATCGGAAGATGTGAATGAAAATGATCAAGGTGCCGCGTATCTCTACACACGAACGGGTGAAACCTGGGGTGAAAAAACACGTTTTGTCGGTGATTCGAAATATAACGGACAATTCGGAACATCTTGTGGTATCACGTCTAATGGGTCTACACTTTTGATAGGTGCGCGATATGAAGGTGTGGCGTATGTATTCACACGCGGTGACCGAAACGACTCGACTTTGAACGTTTCAAAATCCGTACACGTCACAGAAAACGTCACACTAGGAAAAACACTCAAAATCACGAACGAATACGATTCATCGAATTTAGTAGTAGATATGACTACAAACAAAGATTTGAGTAATGATGTATGGTCTCCCGGAACCGAATTACACGAACGTGGTTTGTTACCCGTGAATAATGCGCAATATGGTCGTGCGGTGTATATGTCGCGTGACGGTAATTACCTCGCCGTTGGTGCATATTTAAGTGATGAAGCGGGTGCCGATCAAGGGTGTGTATTCGTTTATGTATGGGATGGTGGTCAGTGGGTGAAACAAGCTAAATTTGTCGCGAGTGTACCCGAGGATAGCGCTCGATATGGAGAGGCATTAGCTTTAACATCGGATGGTTCAAAACTTGCTGTAAGTGCACCCAATGAAGACATTTCGAGTGCTGATAACAAAGGTGCCGTATATATATACAAACGTGTAGATACATTCTGGTCTCTCGAAGAAAAAATACAACGTTCATCCCTTTCGACTAGTCCGTATTTTGGAAGTGATGTATCCTTTTCAGGAGATGGAACGTATTTAGTTATTGGCGCGAGGCAACAAGATACAAATAATCAGGATCTTTCTGGTGCCGCATATGTATATAAATGGAATGGAACCGCGTGGGATACGGGGGCGGCGGAACTAATATCAACAGACCCCGACCCTGGGGATTATTTTGGGAATGCGCTTATGATTTCTGAAGACGGGAACTATATCACCGTCGGCGCTCCTCGTGAAGCTCAACCATCAAATAGAGAAGGAGCAGCGTACGTGTATAGACGAACGGGAGATAACACATGGAGTTCAGGCACACGAATAGTGCCGAGTACTACTATAAACACGGAAGCTCGTTTTGGACGTAGTACTATTTTAAACGCAGATGGGTCTATCCTCACTGTTTCGGCATACCGTGCAGATGAGACGGATGGAACTCCGACAGATGCTGGTAAAATCTATATGTTCGAACGATCGGGTAATAATGATTGGACTCAAATACAAATGATCGAAAATACACTAGGACATGCAGGTGAAGTTAATTCACGTCTAGGTACCGCGATAGCCTTATCTAATGATAGTAAATACTTATTCGCAGGTTTCGAACAGGAAAGTGAAAACAATAAAAATAAAATATGGATATACGAGCGTTCGGGACCCGTATGGACATTTAAACAGGAGTTACACGGAACTGATGATGGTCAGTCTGTCAAAATTTTAGCAATAAACCGAGATGGTTCTAAATTGGCAACTGGGTGTTGGCTTGATGATGTGTCCCAAACTAATGAAGGGTCTGTTACATACTTTACTAAAACAAACCACCCCATTTTAAACGTGAATGGTGGAATCGAAGTTCAGGGACCGTTTCAGGGAAATAGCCCATTGAAATTTTTTGTGTTGAATGGTCTTCATTATAATGATACAACGGATGATACTATTATATACGCCGACCATTTAAAAGATTTTAACTATAAAAATATCGTATCAATAACCGGAACAACCGAAAATCGGACTAACGGTGATTGGGCACCTAATAGAGGTTATAGTTCTGGGTGGGAATTTAATGTATTTTACGATCGAAGTCTAGGAGGAAAAAATGGAGCGTTTAAGATAACGGATAGAGGTGCGGATTGTCTAAACAATCGATTCAGGTTATTCGTGGTGACGGCGTAAAAATACTCTCCCCTCATAGTAGATATGCCACTCACATCACCAGACGGCTATTTAGACTTTACCAACGCGGTTCCCAGAGCTGTTAAAATGGTCGCCACATCCAACGTGGGTATAGGTACATCATCTCCTATATACGCCCTAGATGTTCATGGAACCTCAAACACAGGACCACTCACGGTCTCGAGTTTGACCCTCGCGAATGGTGCGATCGAAGGGGATTTGAATATCAGTGGAAATTTGGTGTATACATCGAACACGACGACCATTGTGAATTCCAATGTAGTGGTGGAATATACGGGACCTCACGGGAGGGATCCAAAGGAAGCGCCCTTGAAAAAGTATCCTGAGTTTGTTTTTGCGGAGGGAAAGTTCGATGCCAACGACTCGACGAATACGTATGTCCAAGCGGGATATACGGTCACGGCGAGTACGGGGAACAATGGTGGTAATTCAACTCTTGTAGCATGGAAAGTTCATACAGGTATCAAAGGTGGTTATGACTTTTATTCATCAGAAACATCGGCCAATCAGGGGGGTACAGCAGGTTTCATAGGAACATCCAATACATATGTTGGTAATTCGACTCTGGGTGGCATTTCCGGTGAATGGATAAAAACAGGATTCCCGTTTCCGGTTAAAATAAAACACGTGGACGTCACTGTTCGAGATAGTTCATATGCAGCATTCGATTGGCAGTCGCCATCTACATTTTACATCATTGGAAGTCACGATGGAACCACTTGGAGTTCGGCACTCGGAAATGTAACTGACAGACAATATACGGCATCCGATTTAACCGAACGC
>Ga0181587_10003054_pt1 | contig 13887 bp, 13 predicted proteins | sample 071ome_27_FD_132463 | JGI IMG/M metagenome (GOLD analysis project Ga0181587, IMG submission 132463) | Coastal salt marsh microbial communities from the Groves Creek Marsh, Skidaway Island, Georgia - 071409AT metaG (megahit assembly) | ecosystem: Environmental > Aquatic > Marine > Intertidal...
ACCTGACACTGCATCTGCTACCGCAGCCGCAAACGAGTACCTGGACTACGTGTACGACCAGAGCCTGCAGCCTGGTGTTGTAGCCATCCCTGACGCTTTCTACTTCAACAACAAGAAGATCGCATCATTCGAGATGGACCTCGCAGCAGCTGCTAACCTGAACTCACTCTGGAACCTCGAACTCAAGTAGTTCGACTCTAGAATGACTCAGCTGTACGACAGTTGACGTGCAATAAAGGAAGGGCCCGCCAAATTGGCGGGCCCTTTCGCGTTTAAAGTGGAGGGGTCAATCAAATCCGCATGTCGAAAGTTGAACGTAGATCAGTTACTGATACTCCGTTCAACTTGTAATGTGGTAACCTCTCCGCACTCCGTAAAATGGAGTGCTTTAACAGTTGTGAGCTAGGAATTTTATGCGGCGCTTTATTCTTCGCAGATTTGTTTTTGCACTGTTCAGTATTGTTCTGGCGACTCTTGCAGTGTTCTTTATTTCACGTGCTGCAGGTGATCCGCTCCTGCTTTACGCCAACTCCGGATACGGTTTGTCCGCTGAGGGCGAAGCAGCACTGCGAAAGCGACTTCTCCTGGACCAGCCCGTTGTCGTGCAGTACTCAGTTTGGCTGGGACGCACCCTGACAGGTGATATGGGCGAAACAATTCTCGACCGCAAGCCAGTTTCTCGTGTCGTTACGCAACGACTCCCTTCCACTATCCATCTTGGTGCAGCAGCGTTCATTCTGTCGTTCGTCGTGGGTATTCCTCTTGGAGTGCTATCAGCGGTCAGACGAGGCTCCATATTTGATTACATAGGTAGATTCTTTGCGCTGTTAGGGCAGGCGGTGCCTCAGTTCTGGTTAGGACTGGTGTTGATTCTCCTTTTCGCAGTCCAGTGGAAGATATTCCCGGCCGGTCTCAAAGGAGACGGATTCTGGGACATCAAACACTTGATACTTCCAACGGTTACGCTGGCATCTGGTGGGTTCGCGTTTTACATGAGAATTACTCGAACTGCGATGTTGCAGGTCCTTGATTCTGAATATGTGCGACTTGCCAGGGCTAAGGGTGTTTCCAACTCAATGGTTATTTGGAAGCACGCTTTCAAGAATGCTCTGATTCAACCCCTTACAGGTATGACACTTGCGCTGACGTTCTTCCTGACCGGTTCTGTTCTGGTCGAGAACATTTTCGCGTGGCCTGGAATGGGCAATATGGCAATCACGGCGGTCAACAACAATGACTTCCCGCTTCTGCAAGGTATCGTGTTCTTCTTCACGATCCTGTTCGTATCAATGACGTCCGTTACGGACTTGTTGTACGCATACATCGACCCTCGTATTCGATACGACTAAACGGTAACGACTGATTACAAAAAAGACTTTTAAGACTTCATGACACAACAGGTAGAAACTCAAGAAACTGCAGATCAGGTCTCAGGACGTGATGCTGAAGTACGACAACTGGTAAAACGATCGGTTGGATCACAGGCCTGGTACCTGGTTCGCAGGTGGCCACTCATCCCGCTGTTCATCATGACCATTCTCTTGATCGCAGGTATTTTCTCCCCTCTGGTCGCTCCGTCGGATCCGATCAAGCAGTCGCTTGCGTTCCGAAACTTCGAGCCAACCTGGGGTCGGGCGATGCCGGAGTACAACTTCACTCCGGATCCTGCTGATTACGACCTTGAGACGACCAGTGGAGTTTCTGCATACAACCGGGCGAAGAACAAGACGTTCCCGCGATCCAAGTACATTCTAGGTGCCGACAACCTTGGGCGTGACGTACTGTCACGTGTTGTTTGGGGAGCGAGAATCTCTCTGAAGGTAACGGCTTACGCATTAACGAGCGGAGTGATCATCGGAAGCTTGCTCGGTCTAGTAGCCGGTTATTTCGGTGGATGGACCGACGAAATCCTCATGCGTCTGGTTGACGTGTGGTTAGCACTGCCGTTCATTCTGATCGCTCTGGTTATTGCTCAACAATTCTTGACGCAAGGAGGTGCGGCCGAAGGGGTCGTGGTCTTCTTGATCGCGCTTGTTGCCTGGACTCCTTTCGTGCGACAGGTACGAGCGGATGTTCTCACGATTCGTGGAATGGACTATGTGATGGCTGCACGTGTTGCTGGTGCTTCAAACGTTCGACTGATCATCCGACACGTCCTGCCGGGTACGTTTAGCACAATTCTTGTTGTTGCGTCTTTGCGTGTAGGTCAGCTAATCCTGACTGAGTCAACGCTGTCATTCCTAGGAGCAGGAATCCCTGACCCAGTTCCGGCGTGGGGTAAGAGCGTGAGCGACGGTCGACAGTTCATTGAAGAAGCTTGGTGGATTTCATTCTTCCCAGGCTTTGCAATCTTCCTGGTTGTGATGGCTCTGAACTTCTTCGGCGACTGGTTGCGTGACCGATTGGACCCACGTCTCCGACAGCTGGACTAATACACAAGTTCAAAACTGAAACGCCGAGATTGATGTCTCGGCGTTTTTTTGTATCCGGTTCCCGCCTAACCGCGTTCTGATTTGATCGGATCAGTGGCTATAATTCGGCGGCTAATTTCAACAGTTCGTAATCGAGGAGAATTTCAAGGATGTCAGTCGGATTTGTCGGTCTCGGCAACATGGGGCAAGGGATGGTCGACAACCTCCTCGAAAAAGGTGCCGATCTAACGGTATTCACTCGCACTCAGTCAAAGATTGAGGCAATGATTGAGCGAGGGGCGAGCGGTGCGAATTCTGTCGCGGATTTAACCAGCAAAGTCGAAGTGGTACTCGTTTGTCTGCCTGACGTAAAAACTTCACTCGATCTACTCTTAGGTGAAGATGGCGTTATTGCCAACGCAAAGCCCGGGCAAGTAGTTGTTGACCACAGCACCGTCGACATGGCCACTTCGAGGAAATGTGCGGAGGCAGCAGCAGCGAAGGGTGTTCACTTCCTCGACGCACCGATCTCCGGTGGTCCTGGTGGGGCAGCCGCAGGGACACTAGCAATCATGGTCGGTGGAAGCGATGAAGGCTTCGAACTGGTGCACGAATATTTCGTAAAGATGGGCGCCAACGTAAAACACATGGGACCAAGCGGTGCTGGAACTGCCATGAAGCTAATCAACCAGCTTCTTGTCGGCGTTAACACGATCGCAGCTGCTGAAGCGTTCGCACTCGCAAATTCGGCTGAGGTAGACATTCCGACTGCCGCCGAATTGCTTGCAGTGAGCTGGGGTGGAAGCACGATGGTTGACCGAAGTGCACCTATCACCGCTGAACGTTCATTTGAAGATTCTGCGGCCCCGGTCCGTAACCTCGATAAAGACATGGGAATCATCAAGGACCTTGCAAACTCAGAAGGACTGGCGCTGGAATTCGCAAAGAGTGCATACGACATGTATCACGAGCTTATCGAGCAAGGTAAGAACAACCACGACATTGCTGCTGTACTCGAAATAATCGAGCAGCGAAGCAACAAATAAACATCCCCATATTCAGGAACTGGAACTCACACTAATGGCAACTCACAAAATAGCGATCATCAAAGGCGATGGCATCGGAGTAGATGTAGTCAACGAAGGCATGAAAGTGCTCGACGCCTTAGCTCCGAAGTACGACATCACCTGGGATTACACCGAGTTGCCATGGAGCTCGGACTACTACTTTGAGCACGGTGTTATGATGCCGGACGATGCGCTCGAAACGCTCGAAGCATTCGACGCCGTGTACCTAGGAGCCGTAGGGCACCCGGATATTCAAGACAACATCACCCTTGATGGACTTCTGCTCCCAATTCGTCGCCGATTCGATCAATACATATGCCTACGACCTTCGGTTTTGTACCCCGGTGTAGAGTCTCCGCTCGCGGGCAAGAAGCCGTACGACATTGATCTGACAGTCATTCGTGAGAACACCGAAGGTGAGTATTTGAACATCGGTGGTTTTGCGTACCACGGGAAGCCGGATGAAATCGGTGTCCAGACCGCGGTCTTCACCAAGAAGGGTTGTGAACGAGCAATCCGCTACGCATTCGATCTCGCTCGAGAACGAGGTAAGAAGAACCACGTAACCTCTGTTACCAAGTCCAATGCTCTTGGCTACATGACCATCTGGGATCGAACATTTGAAGAGGTCGCCGAAGAATACCCGGACATTGACACAACCTCACTGTTGATCGATGCAGCGTGTATGGACCTCGTGCGAAAGCCAGAAATGTTCGACGTAATAGTTGCCGGAAACCTGTTCGGTGACATCATTACCGACATTGGGGCGATCATTAGTGGCAGCATGGGGCTTGCATCAAGCGCAAACATCAACCCTGATAAATCAGTGCCTTCAATGTTCGAACCTACTCACGGATCCGCACCTGACATTGCGGGGCAGGCCATAGCCAACCCGATGGCACAAATTCTGACCGGTTCAATGATGCTGAGGCACCTCGGAGAAGACGATGCTGCCGCGGATGTCGATGGGGCTGTATTGCAGTTGCTTGAACAAGGCGAACTGCTAACGCCAGATTTGGGTGGCTCTTCAACTACTCAGGCCGTGGGTGACGCAATCGCGGAAATCGTCTCGAAGTAAATTCACCAGGAATAAAACATGGATCCGTTCAAGAAAGTCGCTGTTGGAAACACTGGAGTTGAAGTACCGCTCCTTGGTTTAGGTACAGCACCGTTGAGCGGTATGGTGCTTGGAGACGGCCTCTACGGCGGCACGGCGCATGAAGAAGCTGTAAAGGTAATCAACCGCGCATACGATCTGGGCGTCTCCTACGTCGACACGGCCCCTCTTTACGGCGCCGGTCGTGCTGAAGCAAGGGTTGGACTTTCTGAGTACGGCTCAGGCGACCGGTCAAAGTTCGTTATTTCTACCAAAATAGGCAGGGTGCTCAATCCCACACCTGGCGGCATTTCACCGTCCGATGACCCGGACGGTATCGGTGACCTGACCGCGTTGAACACCTGGTCACGCGACGATGTGATGCGGTCTATTGAGGAAAGTTTGAAACGCCTCAATATGGACTCAATCGAAATCATCTACGTTCATGATCCGGACGTTGAGGCGTTCGGTGAGGATCAGGCTGTGAACGAGGCGTTCCCGACCCTTATTGAGCTTCGTGAGCAAGGCGTCATCATGGCAATCGGATGTGGCATGAACGAATGGCAAATGCCGTTACGATTCATCGAACGATTCGATCTCGACATAATTCTTCTCGCAGGTCGTTACACGCTGCTCGATCACGAAGGACTTTCTGAGTTCCTTCCAGCTTGTGTGGATCGGGATGTGAAAATTTGTGTAGGCGGTCCATACAACTCTGGAATCCTCGCTCGGGATCTTTCCAAGCCGGTTACGTTTAACTACGAACCTGCGGCAACGCACCTCGTAGAGCGAGCCAAACGACTCACTCGTGTTTGTGAGTCTCACGGTGTTGATCTAAAGGCAGCCGCTTTACAGTTTGTTCTCGCGCATCCGGCAGTCGCAACGGTGATTCCTGGCGCCCAGTCAATTGCGGAACTAGAGCAGAACATCGCAATGGTTCAAGCTGAAATACCGTCAGGACTCTGGTCGGATTTACGCTCTGAAAATCTAATCCCAGAGAGCGCGCCAACCCCGTAACTACCCTGTTTGGTACCCGGCCTCGTGTGCAGGGCTCTTTACGTGGGTCTCAACCGGGGTGTTGCCGATAAGGAAATCGAAGTCACAACCATCCTGCGCTTGGGTGATGTGCTGAGAGTACATTTTTCCGTAGCCGCGTTCGAACCCACCATCTGCAGGTCGTGATGGGAGTGCCGCACGTCTTTTGTCTAATTCGACCTGATCGACTTCCAGATCTAGTCTCTTGTTCTTTACATCAAGGGTGATCATGTCGCCGTCTTTCACCAGCGACAGTGGTCCTCCGATGTGCGACTCAGGGGACACGTGCAGAACGATTGTCCCAAACGCTGTACCGCTCATCCTCGCGTCAGAAATTCTAATCATGTCTCGAACGCCTTGAGCGAGCAGTTTCTTTGGAAGCGGTAAGAATCCCGCTTCCGGCATGCCGGGGCCACCAACTGGTCCGGCACCTTTCATCACGAGAATGTCGTCTTTGGTTACATCAAGATCTGGATCATCAATTCGGTTCTTGAGATCTAATGGATTCTCAAATACCACAGCGCGACCGGTGTGTTTCATTAGATCCGGTGAAGCGGCAATGTGCTTGATTACCGCTCCGTCTGGTGCAAGAGAGCCTTTCAATACGGTGAGTCCACCTTCTTTTGCGAGAGGGGCGTCAACCGACAAAACTACATCGTCGTTGTGGCATTCGGCAGATTCAATATTTGTACCGAGCGTCTCACCTGTAACTGTCATACAGTCAAGGTTCAGCAATCCAGAAAGTTTGCTCAAAACTGCCTCAACTCCGCCGGCGTAGAACAGATCTTCCATCAAGTACTTTCCACCCGGCTTCAGATTCACAATTACCGGTGTACTTTCAGAAAGTTCATTGAACCGCTCGATCGGCAATTTGACTCCTGCCCTTCCAGCAATCGCGGTTAGATGAATAATTGCGTTGGTTGATCCACCAGCAGCAAGCAGCATCCTGATAGCGTTGTCGAACGCCTCTTTAGTAAGAATGTCAGAAGGACGAATGCCTTTCTTGACGAGTTCCACAGCAGTGCGACCGGACTCTTCGGCGAGAACTTTCCTGCGTGAGTCGGCACCAGGCACAGCCGCACCACCTGGAAGTGACATACCTAGGGTTTCGACAATTGCCCCCATGGTCGAAGCAGTACCCATGACCATGCAGTGACCCGGAGAACGGTAAATTGCTGCTTCCATCGAGTCGTAGTCGGCCTGTGTGATTGTTCCGGCACGAAGTTCGGACCAGTAGCGTCGGCAATCAGTGCACGAACCGACTTCCTCGCCTTTCCAATTGCCCTTTAGTTGCGGACCTCCAGTGAGAACAACGGCTGGAAGGTCGGCGGATGCGGCACCCATCATCATGGCAGGCGTTGTTTTGTCACAACCTGAAAGCAGGACAACACCGTCGATGGGAAGTCCTCTAATCATTTCTTCGACATCCATCGACATCAAGTTTCGACAAAACATCGAAGTCGGGGACATGAAGAATTCGCCGAGGGAGATGGTTGGGAACTCGATCGGAAATCCGCCTGCAGCGAGAATTCCTCGTTTTACGTGCTCAGCTAGTCCACGCAAATGACTGTTGCAGTGCGTTGCCTCAGACCATGAGTTGGCAATACCAATGACCGGTTTTCCTGAAAATGACTCTTCGGACCAACCCTGATTTTTCAAACCTGCCCGATGCAGGAATCCTTCAAGGTCTCTGGTTCCAAACCATTCTTCTGATCGCAGAACCATTCCGTTATTTCCGTTTTGGGCCATTTATCCCGTTCCTCGCGTTTGGATTGACTGTGGAAGAGGCGGCGAGTCTAGCAAACATGACTGTAGTATTTGTCTCGTTAAATCCCGGATTCCCACTTGTCTATGTCTTCGCAAAATCCCCACCGCTTTCCAGAACTTCGCGCCACAGGCACTCCTACAGAGATCGGTCACTCGATTGGTGAAAATTTTCGTACTGAAATATCAGAGCTGACTGAAGTTGTGATCGAGCGGTTCAACAAGGGCAGTGAACATCCGGTGAACTGGGATCATGTCGCACCCGCTTCCAAAGCCATGGTTTCGAGAGTTACGAAGTACTTCCCTGATTACATGGAAGAACTTGAAGCAACCGCAGGAGCGTCGGGAACAACAATCGAAAAATTGATGGTCCTCAACGCCCGGAACATGCTTGGATCGGTGCACCCCGAAGGGTGTACGTCGATAATGGTCGGAAGCTCAGCGTCACAAACCGGAAAGGGCCTCGTAGGGCAAAACTGGGACAACGATCCCGAGATGAGACCATTTTCTGCCGTGATCACCCGGGAGCCCACGAACGGATCCAAATCAATGTCGTGGACTCAACCTGGTCTGATTTCATATATAGGTATGAACGACAAAGGGCTTGGGATTTGCCTTAACGCGCTGAACGGTCCCAACAACACTGAAGGCGTTCCATGGTATTTCTTCGTGCGGTCGATTCTGGATTCGGACTCGATCGAAAAGGCTATAAGTTCGCTTGACTCCGCGCCCAGGTCGATTAGCGCAAGTGCAGCCATGATTTCTCGGGAAGGTCCTGTGAACCTCGAAATAACACCGGATGTTGTACACCCCATTTGGAGTTCACATGACGAACGGCAGATTCATACGAATCACTGTGTACATCCTGGTTTGATCACGAACAACGAAGAATATTCAGAAAACATTTATGGCCAATCGTTCGACCGAAAGAGTAGAGCAGAGGCGCTAATAGAAGATTTGAGTCCGAATCCAGAAATCAGTGTCAAAGAGGTGACAAACGCACTCTCAGATCACGCAGGATATCCAACATCGATCTGCCGCCACCCGAATGATCACTCAATCACCGGTTGGCAACGTTCAGTGATTTCAATCTTGATGGAACCAGACGCGGGCAAGATGCTCATTGCCCCTGGAAACCCATGCGAAAACGAATACGAAACTTATTTACTCAACTAAAGGATGAATAGCGACTAATGCGTTTTAGTAAAACTTCGCTATATGGAGGAGCCATCGGGTTGCTGATGGGGCTCGCTTTCACGGTTATTTCACTGTTCCAATTCGATGACTCGGAAACGAACGCTGGAGACGTGATTCTTGCAGGGCTCGTTATCGGAGTTCCGATCTCAGTGATGATCGGTTTGGGAATCGGCTGGCTGTGGGGGCGTTTATTTGGCCCTGATAGCTTCTAGCGACGTAGACCCAGCAAACGAAGCATTCGGGTCAGCAAATTACCCGAATTGCTCTTCTTTTTCCGTTCCCGGGTGCACTTAACGCAAGTGCAGTAGGGAGGATGTTTATCACCCCGATATGCTCGTTCGTTCATCAGCGTTGAACCGGATTCGTAAATAGATGCTTCAGCTCAAGTTTATCGGTCGTGAGTAACAGAGTCTTAAACCAGAAACCCCTCGCAAACGCGGTGGGGGGGGTCAGAAAATTGCTGTTACTACGCAGATTGAGCTAGCAGTGATGAGTCTGCTGACTGCGATCCAGTCGCTTTGGAAGCCTTTAGAGCCCAGTTCACGCACATCTCAACTTCACCAGGTTCCCAAGGCTTTGTGACGTAGTCCCGAACGCCAAGTTGAACTGCCTTCACCATATTCTGGCGGTCACCCTGTGCGGTAACCATGATTACCGGGATGTTTGCCAATTGTGGCTGAGACTTGATCCGCTGAAGCGTCTCGAGTCCATCCATGCCTGGCATGGCGATATCTAGAAGAACAACATCCGGTCGAGACTTGTTGATTGCCTCGAGCGCATCGAGACCATCGACAGCCTGTGAGATGTCGTGACCTTCCTCTTCAAGGATCTCGGAGAGTGCTTCTCGGATTTCTTCATGGTCGTCAACGACGAGAATATTCGGCATAAATAAGTCCTATTTGTTGTCCAGGTTCGGGAATAAGATCTCTGAACTGGACGTGCTCCTCAAACCAATATGACTTCAATCTCGAATCCTTGTGCGCGAGTTTCGGTTTATCGAAGGTGTGATTCAGGTTTGAATTCCCGACAGTGACAGAAGGGATTTGAGGTGGTGGCACTCATGCGTAACATGCCGATCACGTTCAATTGATCAACAAACGTAATTGCTTGGAGTAGCGAGTTGCTTGCAAAAACTCGAACCTGCGCGCTGGTCGGCCTAGATGGGGTTTTAGTCGAGACTGAAGTCGATATTGCACCGGGATTACCGGCATTCCATATTGTGGGACTTGCCGATACCGCTGTGCAGGAATCCAAGGAGAGAGTACGTGCGGCAATCCGGAATTCAGGTGTTGAGTTCCCGATGCGGAGAATCGCTGTGAGTTTGGCACCTGCCGATGTCCGGAAATCAGGTCCTGCTTACGACCTCCCTATCGCTGTCGGTATTTTGACAAGCACAGGGCAAGTTCCTGAAATAGACAAGCAATCTCTGTTGCTTGGAGAGCTCGCACTCGACGGCACATTGCGTTCAACCCAGGGGATGTTGCCAATGGTCGCACTTGGGAAGAAGCAGGGATTCAAACGTACATTTGTTCCGACGATCAATGCGAAAGAAGCCGCTCTTGTGCATGGGATTGAAGTGATACCGATCGATTCACTGACCGAGATGGTCGAATTCCTTCGTGGTGAAAAGAAAATCGAAGCCATGTGCGGCGAGATCGAAACTCTAGGATTAACTTCGACAGGTGCGATGGGTCCAGATCTTTCAGATGTACGAGGACAAGAGCATGCCAAGAGAGCGCTTGAGGTAGCGGCAGCTGGCGGGCACAACCTGCTAATGGCAGGACCTCCAGGTAGCGGTAAAACATTGTTGGCACGAAGCCTTCCTTCGATCATGCCCTCAATGACTCCGGACGAGGCTCTCGACGTCACCACCATATATTCAGTTGCCGGCCACCTCCCAAATGATCAACCGATGGTGAAGGAACGACCGTTCAGGGCTCCTCATTACACGATCTCTAACGCCGGTCTAGTTGGAGGAGGGGTAAACCCTCGACCTGGGGAGATCACACTTAGTCACCGAGGTGTTCTGTTCCTGGACGAGTTGCCCGAGTTTGGGCATGCTAGTCTCGAAGTGCTCAGGCAGCCAATCGAAGACAAGGTTGTAACCATCAGTAGGGCACAGGGAACGACGACTTACCCGGCGAACTTCATACTGGTCGCGGCGATGAACCCTTGCCCTTGTGGGTACAGCGGAGATACCGAGCACACTTGCACATGCTCACCTACGGCCGTGAATCGCTATCAACGGCGTATATCTGGGCCACTTTTGGACAGGTTCGATATTTTTGTGAATGTGCCGCGAGTTGAGTATGAAAAACTCATTTCACCTTCATCATCTGAGACCTCCGAGGTGGTCCACGAGCGCATCTCTAACGCGATAGCTATTCAAAGAGAGCGGTTTGATAAGTCTGGATTGAACTCCAACTCAGATATGGGTCCGGTCGAAGTTTGGGATCACTGCCAGGTCGAACCAGCAGGGCGAACCCTCATGGAAATGGCGATGAAACAGCTATCACTTTCGGCCCGAGGGATGCACAGGGTCTCCAAAGTTGCCAGAACCATCGCTGACCTCGCGGGGAGCGACGATATCCAAACACCGCATGTCGCAGAAGCTCTTCAGTACAGACCTCGATTAGGGGTATAGCGCTGTCTGCGGACTAGCTTCTCAACTCTTATCCGTGTATACCGGATGAGTGCTAGTTACAGATAGTCAAGAAGTAAAGCGATTTTGCGACGCGGCGGCGTCTGCAGATTTCGTTACGGTCGACACCGAATTCGTCAGGGAAAAAACCTACTGGCCTCAGCTTTGTCTGATTCAAATTGGTACTGACACAGAAGCTATCGCGGTCGACCCACTGGCGAAGGGAATTGATCTCCAGCCTGTATGGGACCTACTCGTCAACTCGCCTGTTCTGAAAGTGATGCACTCTGCAAGCCAGGATATGCAGATCATCTTTAACGAAACTGGGAAGTTGATCGCACCTGTATTCGACACACAGATCGCAGCAATGGTGTGTGGTTATGGCGACCAGCCTGCTTATGCGACTCTTGTTCAACGAATTTTGAACGAATCGATCGACAAGCGATCACAAGCAACTGACTGGTCTAGAAGACCACTCACAGATCACCAGATTGAATACGCCCTGGGTGACGTGACTCATCTCGTACACATTTTTGAACATCTTCAAAACAAGCTCCGACAGTCAAAACGAACTGAGTGGGCGACCGAGGAGATGCAACACTTCAAAGACAGTGAAACCTACGATCCTGACCCGCGGGAGTTGTGGCGAAAAGTTCGTTTACGACGGCCAAACCCAAGGGCTCTGGCTGTACTGCGTGAGATAACCGAATGGCGTGAGATGACCGCTAAGAAACGTAATCTCCCGAAAGGTTGGATTGTTCGTGATGAAGCTCTCGCTGAAATAGCGTTGAACGGTCCAACTTCCCCCGAGTCACTCGAACGAGTGAGGGGGATTAACGAGCGTTTCGCCTTCGGGAAAGACGGCAAACAACTCCTTGAAAGAGTCAGGGCAGGGCTTGATGTGCCTGATGCGGAATGCCCGCAGCCAGAGCAGGGTAAAGCTCCGATTCGAGGTCATGAAACACTTGTCGCACTATTACAGGCACTTCTCAGGCTCCGGTGTGAAGAAAATGGTATTGCTGCGCAGTTGGTCGCCAATAGGAAAGAACTGGATCTCCTTGCGACAGAAGACGTTCCCGAGATTCGGGCGTTGTCGGGCTGGCGAAGAGAGATGTTTGGAGAAGACGCACTCGCACTGAAGCGCGGAGAAATTGCTCTCGCCGCTGATGGTCTGTCGGTTCGCGTCGTTCCTGCGTAATCACGGACATCTATACTTCCGTAATCGTTCCACAAAAAGCTGATCTCAAGTTTGGAAAGTCTAGATCCTTATGGTCAACGCCCTTAAGTCGGAAGTGTTCATTACCGGTGCAACTCGGACTCCACTTGGAAAATTCCAAGGGGCAATTTCGTCTGTTCCAGCAACTAAATTGGGATCGACGGTCATTAGCTCTGCGGTGGGACGTGCAGGAATCGAATCCTCAGAAGTCGGTTACACGATCATGGGGAACATGCTCTCGGCAGGACTCGGGCAAACACCCGCGAGACAAGCTTCTATAAGTTCGGGTGTCCCGAACACGTCATCCGCTCTCACTGTGAACAAAGCCTGCGCTTCAGGAATGCAGTCCGTAATACTCGCTGCCCAATCTGTCCAGCTTGAAGAAAATGAAGCGGTTGTGGCAGGTGGGATGGAAAACATGAGCGCAGCACCGCATTTGCTCATCGATAGTCGAACCGGACAGCGACTTGGCGACACCAATCTAATCGACTCAATGATCCACGACGGACTTTGGTGTCCATTTGAAAACCGTCACATGGGTGGTTCAGCGGAGGCGATCAGCGAAAAATACGATGTTTCTCGCGATGATCAAGATAAATTCGCTGAACGTAGCCATAAACTCGCATCAGTCGCATCCGACGAGGGATTGTTCGATGCTGAAATCACCCCTGTCGAAGTTTCAGGGCGAAGAGGCAAAGTAACCGTCTTCGATAAAGACGAAGGACCACGTGGGGACACGACTTTCGATGGACTGGCTTCCCTGCCCACAGTGTTTCCTCCTGGAAAAACGGTCACTGCCGGCAATGCCTCGTCGATAAGTGACGGCGCCGCGGCAGTCGTAGTTGGCACGGAGTCCGTTGCTTCTAGGTCGCGAGGACTTGCGGCGCGAATTACAGGGTATGCCCATGCTGCCAATGAACCTGGAATGTTGTTTGATGCACCTCGTCTAGCTGTCGCCAATTTGCTCAATAAGACACAGCAGACGATCGATGAGTTTGATTTGATCGAAGTCAACGAAGCATTTGCTGCCCAGGTACTCGCAAACGGTCAAGCACTCAATTGGGACTGGGACAAGGTGAACATAAACGGCGGGGCGATTGCTCTCGGACACCCGATCGGAGCAAGCGGGGCTCGAATACTCGTCACTTTGATTCACGCGCTCTCAGCGCAGAAACTCAAGTCCGGACTGGCTGTTATTTGCCACGCGGGTGGCGGATCAGTCGCAATGAGTCTTGAACTTCAGTAAGGAGTTTTACTGTGCCGTTTGATCCGAACCAAATGGATGTAATCGATCGGCGTAAAGTCGAAGCAATGGTACTCGGCCCGATGTTGCGAGCATTTCAGAAGCGTTTCGGAGAGGTCGAAACCAATGAAGTAGCGGCTCAGGTCATTACCGAGATAGCTCGGAAACAAGGCAAAGATTTCGCTGACGGAATCGGATCGAATTAACTTATCGACTA
>Ga0181587_10003067_pt1 | contig 13872 bp, 13 predicted proteins | sample 071ome_27_FD_132463 | JGI IMG/M metagenome (GOLD analysis project Ga0181587, IMG submission 132463) | Coastal salt marsh microbial communities from the Groves Creek Marsh, Skidaway Island, Georgia - 071409AT metaG (megahit assembly) | ecosystem: Environmental > Aquatic > Marine > Intertidal...
ACTATGGAAAGTGGGAGCTTTCCCTTGAAGGTAATGAGAGGCATACTCAAGGCTGCGAAACAAAAGTTGGGGTTCCGTTGGGGAATGGATTCAAAATCAAGATCGATTTAGAAAACCAGCTATAGAGCAAAATCTGCCAATGATGTCAATGGAGTAGAAACTTGAACAAAAATCAGAATCACCAATGGAAGAAGGCACCCAGCCTACCCCGCCTTTGCGCTTGCATCGACCTGATAAAAACACATAAAGCCACCCCATTCTTTTTGCTACCCGACAAGTTTTTGACGCTTAACCCACCTACCTGATCCATAACCCTGCAAAGAATATGACTGACAACAACAACACTGCATCTGCTCCTGACATGAAATTGTTTTGGGGCTGCTTCATTGCTCTGATTACAACTGCATTCGGCTTCATCGCCCGCATGTTCCTCATTGGGGAATGGGCAGGGGAATTCAACCTTGACCCAGCTCAGGCGGGTCGTCTCGCCGGCATCGGGATTTGGCCATTTGCTGTGAGTATTATCTTGTTCAGCTTGGTGATCGACAAAATCGGCTACCGGTTGGCCATGATCTTCGCCTTTGCCGGACATGCAATTTGGGGGATCCTCGCTTTTATGGCCTACGGCGTCTCCAAAGGGGGAAATCCGGAGCAAGCCTACCAAATGATCTACTGGGGCAGCCTTATCCTGGCTCTAGGCAACGGAACGGTGGAGGCCTTTATCAACCCGGTTGTCGCCACCATGTTTAGCGCCAATAAAACCAAATGGCTGAATATCCTTCACGCCGGTTGGCCTGGCGGCTTGGTCATTGCCGGTATCATCACGATCTTCATGGGTGACGCTACCTGGAATATCAAGGTAGGCATCATCCTTATCCCGGCTGTCATCTATCTCATCATGCTCCTACCCTGCAAGTTCCCTGTGCAAGAGCGCGAAGCAGCTGGTGTCTCCTACAAGGAAATGCTTTCAGAATTCGGGATCCTCGGCGCAGCCGTTGTTGGGATCCTGGTGACACTCCAACTGATGGACTTCTTTGGTGATACACTCGACAAGGTAGTTTACTATGCAATCGGCATTGCAATTGTTGTAGGATTCGGAGCCTACACGAAGAGCCTGGGTAACAAACTACTCTTCTTCCTGATCCTCCTCATGACCCCGCTCGCTACAACGGAAATTGGTACAGACGGCTGGATTTCCGCAATCATGGAGGGGGTTGCTGAAGGTAAATTCCACCCTGGTTGGGTGTTGGTTTATACCTCCGCAATCATGATGGTACTTCGCTTCTACGCAGGCCCGATCGTCCACGCACTGAAACCACTTCCCCTCCTCGCTATCAGTGCGGTACTCGCCATCGTAGGACTCTACACCCTTTCCTTCACTGAAGGCATGGTCATCTTCGCTGCAGCCACCCTTTACGGGATTGGTAAAACCTTCTTCTGGCCCACCATGCTTGGGGTCGTTTCCGAGCAAACACCAAAGGGCGGAGCACTTACGCTGAATGCCATCTCTGGAATCGGGATGCTCGCCGTAGGAACCTTGGGCTTCCCCTACATCGGAGCCCTCCAAGCCAACAAGCAAATTGAAGCCTACGAATCCAGCACAGAGCTAGCAGAAAAGGTCCCTGGCTTAATTGAAGATGGGAAACTGGCTACCACAACTGACAAAAGTATCTACGAAATTATTAATTACCAAGCAACCGATGAAGGGAAAGTCGCAGAATTGGTAGGCAAGCTTCCAGAAGCTGACCAAACTGCTGCCAATGAAATCATAGGAGGGTTGAAAGCCACCAGCACTCAAGGTGCCTTGGCGGACATGACGATCTTCCCCCTCATCATGCTGATCGCCTACGTCATATTGATCTATTGGTTCAAAAGCAGAGGTGGTTACAAGCCGATTGAATTGTCCACTGGACAAGAGCCTCCTGAAGAACGTACAGCAGAATCTGCCAGCGAATACTAATACCCTGCATCCAAGGATTCTATATATATGAAGACAGGCTTCAACCTATTGCTCTGGACAGGGCAAGTCGAAGAAGAGCACTTCCCTATCATTGAGGACATTGCCAAGACTGGCTACAGTGGTGTCGAAATTCCGTTGTTTGGCGGAAGTGTCGAGCACTACAAGAAAGTCGGGCAAGTGATCAAAGATAATGGAATGACCTGCACGGCAGTGACGGTCATTCCGGACGAAGAGCACAATCCGATCAGTGCGAATGCTGACCACAGAAAAGGAGCCATTGAATGGCTCCAGCAGGTGGTGGATTGGTGCGAGGCCCTGGGAGCGGAAACGCTTCTCGGGCCCTTCCACAGTCCTCTGGGTGAATTCTCTGGCTCTGGAGCAACCGAAGATGAGAAGTCCCGTGGAGCAGAAGTGCATCGCGAGATTGCCCAGTATGCCCAGGATCGTAAGGTGACTCTGGCACTGGAATACCTCAATCGCTTCGAATGCTACTTCCTCAACACGATGGAAGATGCGGTTGATTATGCAAAACGTGTAGATCACCCCAATTTCGGGACCATGTACGACACGTTCCATGCAAACATCGAAGAAAAGGACCCATTTGGTATCATTGCCCCGGCAATTGAGTACATCAATCACGTCCACATTTCTGAAAATGATCGGGGTACTCCTGGCGAAGGTCACATTGATATGTTGGCCGCTCTTTCGGCTCTGAAAGGAGCTGGATACGATGGCTGGCTGACCATTGAAGCCTTTGGCCGTGCCCTGCCGGATCTTGCCGCAGCGACCCGCGTCTGGAGAGACTTCTTCCCATCTCAAGAACATGTATATAAAGAGGGCTACAAATTCCTGACTGAAGCTTGGGAGAAAGCCTAACTCCCTCCTTTCACAATAACTCTATAACACACTCAAACCATCCCCAAACTCAACAATGTCTGATAAAAAAGAACTCCGCATTGGACTCATCGGGTACGGCTTCATGGGCCGCACCCACACAAACGGCTATAAACGCGTCAGCGATTTCTTCCCTGACCTTGAATACCGCCCGGTTCTTCAAGCGGTTTGTGGTCGTACAGAAGAACGCACCAAAGCTTTTGCTGATCAATGGGGATATAAGAGCTATGAGACGGATTGGAAGAAGCTCATAGAGCGTGATGACATTGATGCCATCGATATTTGTACGCCCAATGATTACCATGCGGCTCCAGCCATAGCTGCTGCCGAGGCAGGCAAAATGGTACTTTGTGAAAAGCCACTTGCACGGACCACGGAAGAAAGCCTACCCATGGTGGAAGCAGTGGAAAAGGCCGGAGTCGCCAACACGGTATGGTACAATTACCGTCGTGTGCCCGCCGTAACTCTTGCCAAACAAATTATTGATTCAGGAAAACTCGGCCAAATCTTTCACTACCGTGCCAACTTCCTTCAGGACTGGACCATCAGTGAAGAGCTTCCTCAAGGTGGTGAAGGCCTCTGGCGTCTGGATGCGGCGGCAGCTGGCTCCGGTGTGACCGGAGACCTTCTTGCCCACTGTATCGACACGGCCATCTGGCTCAACGGCGGTATCAAGGATGTTTCTGCTGTCACCGAAACGTTCATTAAGGAGCGTGTTCACACGGCAACTGGAGAAAAGCAGAAGGTGACCATCGATGACGCCTGCCTCTTCCACTGCCACTTCAACAACGGCTCCCTCGGGCTCTTTGAATCCACCCGCTATGCTCGTGGTCACAAGGCCCTCTACACCTTGGAAATTAATGGTGCCAACGCTTCCATTCGCTGGGATCTCCATGACCTCAACCGTCTTGAGTTCTTTGACCACAGTGACGACTCCCAAACCCGCGGCTGGCGGACCATCCACATCACCGATGGCGACATGCCTTACATGGACAAATGGTGGGTGCCCGGTCTCTGCATCGGTTACGAACACACCTTTGTACACCAAGTCGCTGACTTCCTCGCCAGCGTAGAAAAAGGTGAGCCCTGCAACCCGACTTTCCGCGACGCCCTCGAAACCGCGAAAGTTTGCGATGCGGTCCTCGCATCTGCAAAAGACCGTTCCTGGAAGGACGTCTGAGACTGGATCCAATAGGATTCCCCACCAGTCTCACTGGAAATTCCCCGACGGCTCCAGTATTGTATTAATTACTGGAGCCGTCTCCAATCCCCCCTCTCAGTATCACCCCAACCCCTGAAAACTCATGAGTGAAGAACCCAGTACCCCAACTGAAACAGACCCAGAACCTGCAAGCGTGAAACTCTTAAAACCACATCACCACATCATTCATATCATCCTGACCCTTGCCTTTTATTTCTTCATGGCAAACGTGTTGAAAAACCACGCACTGGTTCAGGATGAGGCTTCTGCAACCGCAGCTCTTATGGGCTACTTTGCAGCCGTCCCACTTGGCGGCACATTCTGGCTCGGAACTGTTATGTTCCACGTCGTTCTGGCAGATCACCAGAATCGCCTCAAAGAAGGTACAGCTTAAGCCTACTTTTTTAAAAAACCTCTTTTGGAATAGGTCCTATAGTTTGTATAGGGCCTATTTTTGTTTTTCCTCACCTTCAGTGGAGGGGTTTTCCTCCTGATCGGGCTTAGGCTCGATTTTCTGGAGGGCTTCCGCCGCCTTCTTGCGAGACTGTTGGCGAGCTTCTTCACGCTGCTTGCGTCGGGCGTCGATACGGGCTTGTTTACGGGCCTTCGCCTTTTCCACGTAGGCAACCATCAAAATGGAGCCTTCAAACATTCCATAAAGGGGAACGGTGAGGAGCCCCAACGCCACAATCACGTCTCCAGGAGTCAAGAGAGCGGCAACAATCAGGATGATGACAAAAACAATTTGTCGAGCCCCACGAAGCTTTTTGGCAGACAAGACTCCCAAGTACCCGAGAATGACCAGCAACAGAGGGAACTGGAATAAGGCCCCAACTGCCAGGGTCACCATCACAACCAGGCTGTAGTAATCGTTGACATCAAACAATAGCTCGATCCCCAACCAATCATTGAGAACGATGGAAAACTTCAGGGAAACAGGGACAATGAAAAAGAAGGCCAGGGCCGCCCCCATCAGGAAAAGGACAACGGCCGTGATGCTCCCTGGCAACAACATGCGTTTTTCACGTTTGGTCAGCCCGGGAGCGACAAATCCACTGACAAACATAACAATGAAAGGCAGGGAAATTGCCAAACCTCCAAAGAAGACAACCTGCAGCAACACCATCATCACCCCGAGAGGTTGCCGTGTACGCAAATCGATGTCCTCATCATCCATGTCGGGCAGAGGAGCATAGGCGAGACCTTGCCCGGTAGAGTATTCCCAATCCTTTTTCCCGTTGTGTGCATTTACGGCATACACAGCACCTCCAGTCTCGGAAAGCCCTGCAACTCCAGAGACAAAGAGACTTTCGCCAGCTCCCAAGCGCAGGGAGGAAGGCTCCAATTCTCCAATTTCCGGTTCAAATCTCCAGACCTCCTTTCCCGTGCGTTTCTGGAGGGCGACAACGGAATTATCGACCACGGTGTACAAATGCTTGGACTTCTTATCCCCAATAATTGGCTTCGCCTTTACTTGCCCCGTCTTTCCTTCTTCAGGATACACCCAAACCGGCTTTCCAGAGGAAGGATTCACGGAATGCAATTCCTGCTGGTCGGTCACGATCAATACCCGGCCAGTAGACATACTTACAGCGTACTCGATGGGCTGCTGAAGAATATCGGCAAAAAATCTTACGTTTACACCCACAATCACACACCCAAGCACTAAGGCCCCCACACTCTTGAACAATGTCCATCGAAGATCCTCAAGGTGATCCAGCAGGGACATCTCCCCTTCTGCAGGCAGTTCATCTTCCTCATCCTTTTCATCTTCCTCCCACCAATCGTCCTCGGGGTCATGGTGATGGAGGTCTTCATGTTCATGATAGTAATCCTCATGATCCGGATCATGATAATCGTCATGATGGTAAGGATCATGGTCATGATCGTGATAATCGTCATGATCGTGGTCGTGATGGGAATCATGAGGGTCCACTGATTCGTGGGATGTCTCTGAATTCTCTACATTTTCCTCAGAACCGGAATCCTCCTCCTTCATCTTCTCAGAAGAAGCCTCCTTGTTGGACTCAACCCTCTTCACATGAAGATTTCTCAGGGATGGCCGACCTCCTCCAAGCATCAAATCCTCAGGAGTCTCTCCCTTATCCGAAGGGGGAGATTCCTCTGGTGGATTCTCTGCGTCTTTTTCGTCAGCCATATGATCAATTAATTGTTCTATTTCCCATAACTCCAAACCTCCAGATTCTCCCAACTTCCCACTTACCCCAAAAATCGAAGCCGTCCTGCTATGGACCTCACGGAAAAATTTTCAATTCTTTTCTGCTCCCTTCCTCGTTGACAGCGGGTTTCAAACTAACTTTATAAGCCGCTCCGTTTTTAAAAACCCATACTGCTTCCCAGAATTGAATTCAAAATGAAAACTCAGGGAAGCCCTAAAAAAAGAAGCAAAGCAAATGAGTAAATCACCCAAGTACACCTACGAATTTGGGAAGAACACGGATGGTGACGCAACTATGCGTGACCTCCTCGGAGGCAAAGGTGCCAACCTTGCAGAAATGGCACGTATCGGTCTCCCTGTACCCCCGGGCTTCACCATAACCACCGAAGTCTGCCGCTACTACTACGATAACGATCATAACTATCCTCAGGAACTAGACGCTCAGGTCAAAAAGGCCGTCAAAAGTGTTGAAAAACAACTGGGCAAGAAACTGGGAGATAAAAAGAACCCACTTCTTTTCTCGGTTCGTTCCGGTGCCCGTGATTCCATGCCCGGCATGATGGATACCATCCTCAACCTTGGCCTTAATGACGAAACCGTCGAAGCCTTGGCCAAGTTCTCCAACAATGAACGTTTTGCCTGGGACTGCTATCGCCGCTTCCTCCAAATGTACGGCGACGTCGTCATGGGCATTCAAAAAACACCTTTCGAAGATGAAGAACCCTTCGAAATGGTGATCCATGAATTCAAAAAAGAAATTTCTCCTGAAACCAATGGTGAGATCGAAGACAGCGATATCTGTGCCGAGGACATGAAGGAACTCGTCGGTCGCTTCAAAAAGCTCATCAAAGATCGCACCGGGAAAAACTTCCCAACCGATCCATGGGAGCAACTTCAAGGCTCAATTGGAGCCGTATTCAGCTCCTGGATGAATGACCGTGCTATTGTTTATCGCCACAAATACAACATCCCTGCAAAATGGGGCACGGCTGTAAACATTCAGGCCATGGTATTTGGTAACACCGGTGATGATTCTGGATCAGGCGTTGCCTTTACTCGTGACCCCGCCAGCGGCGAAAAAATTCTTTATGGAGAATTCCTTACTGACGCTCAAGGTGAAGACGTTGTGGCCGGTGTACGTACCCCACGCCCCGTCATCGAACTCAAAGATGTGCTTCCAAAGTCTCACGCAGAACTGATTGATGTACAGGAAGTCCTTGAAACGCACTTCAGGGACATGCAAGACTTCGAATTCACGATCGAAGAAGGAACCCTCTACATGCTGCAAACCCGGAACGGGAAACGCACAGGTCTTGCCGCAGTCCGCATTGCTGTGGAAATGGTAGAGGAAGGTCTCATCGACTGGCAGACCGCCGTCCAGAGAGTCCCTGCCGAACAGTTGGACCAGGTACTGGCACCAATCTTTAACTCAGATGCAGAAAAAGCCGCTGAAGTGCTCTGTAAAGGCCTCCCCGCAGGTCCGGGTGCTGCCGCTGGCCGCATCTGCCTCAACGCAGAACGTGCCGTCGATATGGCCAAGCATGGCGACGTGCTTCTGGTCCGCCTCGAAACTTCCCCGGAAGATCTTCGCGGAATGATCGCCGCAAAAGGAATTCTGACCGCACGTGGAGGTGTTTCCTCCCACGCCGCACTGGTTGCCCGTCAAATGGGTAAAATCTGTGTTTGTGGTGCTGATGAAGTCCAGATCGACTACGACAAACGCATCGTTACCATCGGAGAAGCCAAATTCAAGGAAGGCGACCACCTTTCCATCAACGGTACAACCGGCCAGGTTTACGGAGGAGAGATTGAAACCGCTCCATCCGAAATCCTCCAGGTGCTTATCGACAAGTCTCTCGACGCCAAAGATAGCAAATCCTATGAGAACTATGCCAAGCTGATGGAATGGTGTGCCCAAGCTACCAAGCTCGGAATTCGCACCAATGCAGACTCCCCTGGGCAAGTTGCCAATGCAATCGCCTTTGGAGCACAAGGGATCGGCCTGACCCGTACGGAGCACATGTTCTTCGAAGGGAAACGCATCGACGCCATGCGTGAAATGATCCTCGCCGAAGACTTGGAATCCCGCAAGAAAGCCCTCAAGAAAATCCTGCCTTATCAGCGCAGGGATTTCGCCGGCATCTTCGAAACACTTGATGGACTCCCCGCAACCATCCGTCTTCTGGACCCACCATTGCATGAGTTCGTACCTCACGATCAGGAAGCACAGCGTGACCTGGCCAAAAAGATCGGCTGTAGAATTGCTGACATCAAGCGCCGGGTCGACGAACTCCATGAGTTCAACCCCATGCTTGGACACCGTGGCTGCCGTCTTGGTAACGTCTATCACGAAATCACTGAGATGCAGGCCCAGGCAATCTTTGAAGCCGCAGCTCAAGTCAAAGCCAAAGGCATCGACGTTCACCCTGAAGTCATGGTCCCACTGGTAGGATTCCCGAAGGAACTCGAGATCCAAAAAGGCATCATCGACCGTGTGGCTGCCGAAGTGATGAAGAAGAAGAAAGTCGAAATCGATTACATGGTTGGTACCATGATCGAAATTCCACGTGCCTGCCTCGTCGCTGACGAAATCGCAGAACACGCAGAATTCTTCAGCTTCGGAACCAATGACCTTACCCAAACCGGACTCGGCATGAGCCGTGACGACGCCGGCAGCTTCCTCCCCTTCTACCAGGACGAGGAAATTGTTTCCGCCAATCCATTTGCCGCCATCGACCAAAGAGGTGTTGGCCAGCTCATGGAAATCGGTGTCGCCAACGGTCAAAAGACCCGCCCCGACATCAAGCTCGGTATCTGCGGTGAACACGGCGGTGAGCCCAGCTCCGTCAAGTTCTGCCACAGCATTGGCCTGAACTACGTCAGCTGCTCCCCATTCCGCGTCCCGGTTGCCCGCCTTGCGGCAGCACAAGCTGCCCTCGAAGAGGAAGCCGCAGCCGGTGGCGGAAAAGCCAAGGATGTAAAGAAAGCCAAAGCGAAAAAAGCGAAGGCGAAGGACACCAAGAAATCCAAGTCCAAAAAGAAATAAGGATTTTACAATCCCTCCCCACAAAGGGCGTCTTCTACAAGGAGACGCCCTTTTTTTGGAAATCAGGCCTTCAACATCTCAATCCCTTGAGACCCATTCTTGATCATGTGAGCCGGTATGCTGTGATCAAATGTAGCCAGCTTCGCATGGTTATTCAAAGCAAGTCCGACGAGATAGAGATCAGTAACCTGGGAGGGAAGTAAGTTTTCACTGGAGACCAATAGATCACTATCCAGAAAGGACACATTATCCATGCAGAACTCATGACGAGGGTCGCTGACAAATTTTGAAGAAACGTTCTGACCTCGCAGGCAGACCCAAGCCTGTTCGGGTATCTCACTTGACTGGCGGTTCGAATAAAACCGTTCTGAAACCTCGCCCACCCTTGAAAGTTACACTTCTTCTTCCATTAATTCTTTCACCAATTCCATGGTCGCCTGCCCGGCACCTTCCCTTTCAGGAAACAAGGGTAAGCCGTTACGAGTCTTCAGTTGGGAGGTTGTTGTTTTTGATTGCAGAGCAATATTAATGAGATCTGAAACGACTTTACCGACAGGTTCCTGACGTCGCCAGGCCAGTTGCTTGGCAGCATCTAATGCTGAGTCATCAATATTTAATGTCGTTCGCATACGACATTCAAGCATCACGCATCGCCCGTCAATGGAACTTGGAGACAGAGGAGGAATCCTAGAAAAGTATAAACTGGTTCTAGGAACCCATCCTACCAGCCGATGGCTTCTTCCATGCGGGCAATCAGCTCATCTTCGGTAACACGGATTTGCTCGGTGGTGTCGCGGTCGCGGAGGGTGACGGTGCCGTCTTCGAGAGTATCAAAGTCGACGGTGATACCAAAAGGGGTGCCCACTTCGTCCATCCGGCGATAACGGCGGCCAATGGCTCCGGAAATGTCCCAGAAGACGTTCCAGCGACGGCGAAGTTTTTCATAGAGGCCGCGGGCTTTTTCCATGAGTTCCGGTTTGTTCTTCACCAGGGGGAAGACTGCGGCTTTAATCGGAGCGACACGGGGATGCAGTTTCAACAGAGTGCGCTTTTCGCCATCGATTTCATCCTTGGTGTAGGCGGCACAAATGAGAGCGAGAAAGGTTCTGTCGACACCCAGACTGGGTTCAATTACGTGAGGTACGTACTTTTCCTTACGGGCTTCGTCAAAATATTCCATCGTTTTGCCGCTGGCACCTTGATGCTGCATCAGGTCGTAGTTACCACGGGCGGCAATGCCTTCGAGTTCCTGCTCACCGAAGGGGAATTTGAAGGTGATGTCCGTGCAGGCACGTGCGTAGTGGGCCAATTTGTCCTTGGGATGAACTTCTTCCCCAAGGTGTTCTTCGGTAAGCCCGATGCTGGCAAACCATGCCTTGCGGGTATCGATCCACTCCCGGTGATGGTTTTCCCAGATATCTTCGTCAGGTTGAATGAAGTATTCGATCTCCATCTGTTCAAATTCACGGGATCGGAAAATGAAGTTACGTGGGGTAATTTCATTTCGAAAAGCTTTTCCGATTTGAGCAATGCCGAAGGGGACTTTGACGCGTCCGGTATCCAATACGTTTTTAAAGTTGGAAAAGATGCCCTGTGCGGTTTCCGGACGGAGGTAGGCCACCGAGGAAGCATCCTGAAGAGCACCGACGTGGGTCTTGAACATCATGTTAAACTCCCGCGGAGGAGTGAGGGAACCGGGTTCCCCTGTGGCCGGCGAAGGTACTTTTTCCCAAGCTTCTTCGGGAGCTTCAGTGTAAGGCTTGAGCTCAATCGGATCGAGTTCACCCTGAACGGCTTTCTTTCGTTTCATCTCCTGGGCCATTTTAAGGGCATCTTCCTCCATCACTTCGGATTCCAGAAGAGAGACATAACCGATCTCCTCCCCATCCACTTTGACCGGAGAATAAAAGAGATGGTCCGCACGATAACGCATTTTGGATTCCTTGCAGTCTACCATTGGGTCGGTAAAGCTATCCACATGGCCCGAAGCTTTCCAAACATCGGAGTGCATAATGATGGTGGAGTCGAGCCCCACCATGTCATCGCGAAGGTGTACCATGTCCTTCCACCAGGCATCCTTGATGTTTTTGCGTAATTCGACGCCAAGCGGCCCATAGTCGAAAAAGCCGTTTATGCCTCCGTAAATTTCCGAGGTGTGGAAGATAAATCCGCGGCGTTTACATAAGCCCACAATTTCGTCCATGAGCGTCAGTTCTTTTTCCTTTTTGGCCATAAGGGGTGCAGAAAATAGCCTGAGGCTTGAACTGGTCAAGCTTCCGGGATGGATAAATTCATGACAGTCAGACTTTCTATGGGAATGATGCCCCTACAGGAAGTTTATGCATGCAATTTTTTTCTGGTATAGAAGAAATGAATTTCTAAGTTTCGCCCTGTTCAAGCTAACAATTCCCTCACTCATCCTACCTGACAATTACCTTCTTACTGTTTTCTGTTAAGTTCCCTAACTGGTTTGGTTCTAATCCGACACTGGAGGAAGTGGATTGTCAGGAGGGTGGGGTTTTTTAAAGATCATCTCCGTCCTGTTTTCGTCATGCCTAATATCAAAACAGTCCCACGACTGCCTGTATTCTCCCTGTTCGCCCTTTTAATTGGCATTTTTGCATTCAGTGCCATTTGTACAGCCCAAGCCCCGGCAACCGGGGAATCCGTAACGGATGTCGTCATCGCCGACACAAAAGTGGAAGCCGAGGCGACTCTCGATAGCGGAAATACTGCATGGATGATCACGGCCACTGCATTGGTTTTGTTCATGACCCTCCCTGGATTGGCTTTGTTTTACGGAGGTCTGGTTCAGTCGAAAAATGTCCTGTCGGTCTTGATGCATTGCTTTACCATTGCCTGCCTGATGTCCATTGTGTGGGTCGTCTGCGGTTACAGCTTGGCCTTGACCGAAGGCAGTAACGAATGGATTGGAGGAAAGGAACAGTTTTTCCTGGCCGCTTTGACTGAAGATGGTCTCAACGGTGATTTTCCTGAGTCCGTCTGGATCATGTTCCAAATGACATTTGCGATCATTACTCCTGGTCTGATCGTCGGTGCCTTTGTCGAACGCATGAAGTTCGTCCCCATGATGGTCTTCAGCGTACTCTGGCTTCTTCTTGTTTATGTACCGGTCTGTTACTGGGTATGGGGCGGAGGATGGCTGGCTGAAAAAGGCGTTATTGATTTTGCAGGAGGCATTGTTGTTCACGCCACCGCAGGTGCTGCCGCGTTAGTCCTTGCCAAAATGCTAGGCCCCCGTGATGGCTATCCCAAAAGGTTACAACCTCCTCACAGTCCAGGTATGGTCATGACCGGTGCCGCAATGCTCTGGGTTGGATGGTTTGGCTTCAATGCGGGTAGTGCTGCCGCCGCCAACGGAGACGCCGGCATGGCCATGTTGGTCACACACATTTCAGCAGCCGCGGCCTCCCTCACATGGATGTTTGTGGAATGGTCCAAAACAGGCAAACCCGGCCTCGTTGGTATCGTAACCGGAATGGTTGCTGGTTTGGCAACCATTACTCCAGCATCAGGCAATGTCGGCCCCATGGGAGCCTTGGTCATCGGTATTCTGGCTGGATTTGTCTGCTACTTCATGTGTGGAATCATCAAAGAGAAACTCGGCATTGATGATTCCCTCGACGTCTTTGCCGTTCACGGAGTGGGAGGCATTATGGGGACGCTGTTAGTCAGCTTTCTTGGCAATCGTCTGGGAGGACAGGGGATCAATCTGGATAGCTCCATGGAACAGTTTAAAGTGCAAGCCACAGGTGTTCTGGCATCGGTAGCCCTCTCCGTCGTCGCAACGGTAATCATTGTGAAAATCCTGGAAGCCGTGTGCGGAGGCATTCGGGCTTCTGAGGAAGACATCGTAAACGGCCTTGACCAAAGCCATCACGGCGAAAAAGGATATTATAACTTGTAAACCACCCGATATTATACCAAAGATCTAGTCCAATGAAACTCATCTACGCCATCATCAAGCCTTTCAAATTGGAAGACGTCAAAGAAGCCCTCTCGGAAATCGGGATCGAAGGCATGACCGTCAGCGAAGTCAAAGGTTTCGGTCGCCAAAAAGGGCACACCGAAATTTATCGCGGCAGTGAATACACCGTTGATTTTCTTCCCAAGGTAAAAATCGAGATCGTCATACCCGACGACTTGGTCTCCAAGGCAGTCACAACCATTTCGGAGTCCGCCAAAACCGGAAAAATCGGAGACGGAAAAGTCTTCGTTCTACCCGTAGATGATGCGGTACGGATTCGTACTGCAGAACACGGCGACGAAGCTCTCTGAGCCACAGATTCAACATCCTATTTCTTTTCAAAACGGTCTCCTTCGCTAAGGGAGACCGTTTTTTGTTATTTGTAGATTCTTAAGGAGAGGGCCCGATTCCATCGTTTTTAAATCAAACCGATCCAGATCCAGTTCAATTAAGTAGGGAAGAGATGAAACTACACTTCGGAAAAATGAATTACCTGTCTTCCGGAAAAGGTGAGACCACAACTGCGGTAGGGCTAATGGATGCAGGCTCATGACCTTAAAGAACCACAGCGCATTCATGCTCTTTATTCAGAGAATGTTGCCAC
>Ga0181587_10003068_pt1 | contig 13868 bp, 10 predicted proteins | sample 071ome_27_FD_132463 | JGI IMG/M metagenome (GOLD analysis project Ga0181587, IMG submission 132463) | Coastal salt marsh microbial communities from the Groves Creek Marsh, Skidaway Island, Georgia - 071409AT metaG (megahit assembly) | ecosystem: Environmental > Aquatic > Marine > Intertidal...
GAGGCCACTCGGGTCACCCCATTTACGGAACTAACTCCCTACTATCCACTACGTCGAATGTACCTTGAGACTCATCAGGAAGTTGAATGGGATAATGTGGCTATGCGAGTGGTTGACCTCGTTTCTCCTGTTGGATTTGGTCAGCGTGGTCTGATTGTGGCCCCGCCAAGGACCGGTAAAACGGTTTTGCAGCAGGGAGTCGCTAGAGCGTTGAGAAAGAACAACCCCGATGCCCATCTGATCGTTCTTTTGGTTGATGAGCGCCCCGAAGAAGTCACCGACTTTAGAAGACAGGTGCCTGATGCAGAAGTGATTGCATCGACTTTTGATGAAAGTGCAGAAAGCCATGTTCATGCTGCGGAGATCGTCATTGAAAAAGCACGCAGAATGGTCGAGCATCAACAACATGTGGTCATTTTGCTCGATTCCATCACTCGGTTGGCACGTGCTTACAATACCACCATGCCCAACAGCGGAAAGATTCTCAGCGGTGGTGTTGAGGCCACTGCTCTGCAACGGCCAAAGAGATTTTTTGGTTCAGCTCGAAACATTGAAGGAGGCGGTAGCCTGACGATTCTCGGTACTGCACTTGTTGAAACGGGAAGCAAGATGGATGAAGTGATTTTTGAGGAGTTCAAGGGAACTGGAAATATGGAACTACATCTGGATCGTGAGCTTTCAAACAAAAGAATATTTCCGGCATTGGACTTTGAGAAAAGTGGGACGCGTAAAGAGGAATTGCTCTACCATCCTGATGAACTGAGCAAGATTTACGCTCTACGACGCTCCATGAAAGGCGTTCCTCCAGCAGAGGCGATGGAGATGTTTATTCAGCGAGTGAAAAAGACGAAGAACAACCCCGAGTTTCTCATGGGCTTGGGCCGATAGTTTTTGAATCTCTCCAATACTTGAAGTTGACATGAATGCAACGGATGAATTCCTCACCGAAGCCTTCAAAGACCAAGGATTAGTCAACGACGAAACCATTCATGAAATCCTAGCCGAGGTAAAAAGTCTCGAGTCTGTCGAGTCGTCTGGAGATGACGATGTCGATTACATGATGCTCCTGCTTGCTAAATTACAGCTTACTCCTGAGGAAGTGGTTCATTTCTTAGGTGCTGAATTGAGTATGGAGACGATCGATGTATCGGAGGTGAATCCAAGTGAGGAGATTTTAGGACTACTCTCGGCAGACCAGGCCAGACTATATGAAGCGATCCCTATTGGTATAGACGGGAGTACGGTCGATATCGTGCTTGGTAATCCTTTGGACCAGGAGGGAATCGACAACTTGGGTCACATTCTTGGTAAGTCGATTCATCCGCGCCTTGCCTACCGTGGGGATGTAATGGCTGCGATTCGTCATCTCTACGGCTTGGATGATCAAGCAAAGGAAAAAGGTTTTTTTGATGACTTAGGTGAGGATGGGATACAAATTGAGGATAGTGTCCGCCCGGAAGATGCCAGTGAAGAAGATGCTCCGATTATTAAATTTGTGCACTCCGTGATTAAGGATGCCCTTGAAAAAAGGGCCTCGGATATTCACATGGAACCTCTGGAGAAAAAGTTTCGGATTCGTTTTCGAATTGATGGAAAGTTGATTGAGCAGCCTGACCCCCCAAAGAGGTTGCAACCATCGATCCTTTCTCGGACCAAACTCATGGCCAATGTAAGCCTAGCCGAAAAGCGGGTGCCATTGGATGGACGCATCAATGTCAAGGTGGGAGATAAAGTGATCGACCTACGTGTGTCTACTCTTCCCACAGTCCATGGAGAAAGCATCGTTATGCGAATTTTGGACAAAGAAAGCCTGAGTCTTGGTCTTCCTCAACTTGGATTCTTTTCGGATGATCAGACCGTTTTTGAAAAAGTCATCAATTTGCCCGATGGAATTTTTCTTGTCACCGGACCCACCGGTTCTGGCAAATCGACCACATTGTATTCTGCCTTACACGCAATCAATAAGCCGGACAGGAAAATTATTACCGTAGAAGATCCGGTTGAATATGAAGTTCCAGGAATTAACCAAGTTCAGGTTAGAACGGAAGTGGGAATGACCTTTTCTGCTGCCTTGCGGGCAATGCTCAGGCAAGCACCTAACATAGTAATGGTCGGCGAGATCCGAGATTTAGAAACCGCAGAAATTGCGATTAATGCTTCCCTGACCGGTCATATGGTTTTTAGTACCCTACATACCAATGATGCCCCAAGTGCCGTTTCCCGCTTGGTGGATATGGGAGTGAAACCTTTCCTGGTATCGGCTTCCTTGCGGGCAGCACTTGCCCAAAGGCTGGTGCGGGCAATTTGTCAAAATTGCAAAGCGCCATACAAACCCACATCCGCAGAACTTGCTGTTCTGGGAATTACTGAGGAGCAAGCATTAGATGCATCCTTTATGAAGGGAACGGGATGTCCCAAATGTGGAGACAAGGGATATCGTGGAAGAAAAGGGGTATTCGAAATCTTTGTGGTCAACTCCGAGATTGAGGAAATGATCTACAACAATGTAAGCATCGTAGAACTCCGTTCCAAGTCCAGAGAAATGGGAATGCGCTCGATGCGTAGTGATGGATTCCGTAAGGTTCTCGCCGGGATTACCACCTTGGACGAAGTCTTAATGGTTACGACCGAAGAGGAATAATTTTCTGCCATGCTATACTTAGATAATAACGCAGAAATTCGAGACCTCTTTCGTGAAGTGGAGGGAGTTTCTCAACATGGTTTAGATGAGCTCTATGATCAAGATATCATAGATGGTAAACGCTCCTTTGCTGAAGCAATCATCCAAGCGGGGATCATTTCCAGGGAAGATCTGCTTAACTTGATCGCTCAATATCTTGGCTATGAGATTCAGGTGGGAGATGTGGGGGAAATTGAGCCAGAGGCCTTATCTGTATTAACGAATGAAACTGCTCGGCAATACGGGGTTGTCCCTTTGTATCTTTCGGAAAACGGGGTTCATCTACTCGCCTTGGATCCTTTTAATTCCTCCGTTATTGATGATTTGACCTTCGCTTTGAATTTGGAGGTTTTCATTATAGTTTGCGATCCAGAATTGGTTTCGACTCTCCTGGATAAGCATTATGGAGAAGAAAATACCAACATTAATGATATCATTTCAGAGGTTGGATTCGAGCAGTTCGAGGGCTTAGATGAATCCAAGGAAGGGGATTTGGTCGAAGCTGCCAATGAAACCCCAATTATTCGTTTTGTTAATCTTGTACTACAGCAAGCAATAAGGGCCAAGGCTTCCGACATTCATTTTGAACCCTTTGAAGACGAATTCCGAATCCGTTATCGGGTGGATGGAGCTCTTTATGAAATGTCTCCCCCTCCTAAAAGCTTGGCTTTGCCCATTATTTCTAGGGTAAAAGTGATTTCCGAACTCAATATTGCCGAACATAGGATTCCGCAAGATGGCCGAATCAAGATGACCATCGAGGGCAGGGCAGTGGACTTGCGGGTATCCACTTTGCCTACTCAATTTGGAGAGAGTTTGGTTCTTCGTGTTTTGGATAAATCTGCCGTTAATTTAGATCTCGATAACTTGGGTCTTCCAGAGAATGTTAAGGGGGGTATCCGTGGAGCCGTACGAAGGCCTAATGGTATTTTCATCGTTACTGGACCGACAGGTTCAGGCAAAACCACCACACTTTACAGTGCTCTGCGTGAGGTAAATGACATTGAGACCAAGATCTTAACTGCGGAGGATCCGGTCGAATATGAGATTGAGGGCATTATGCAAGTTCCTGTGAACCATCAGGTTGGTTTGGATTTTGCCCGTGCTTTGCGGGCATTTCTCCGGCAGGACCCTGATAAAATAATGGTGGGGGAAATACGGGATATTGAAACTGCCCGTATCGCTGTCCAGGCCTCCCTAACAGGGCATGTTGTTTTAAGTACCCTCCATACCAATGATGCACCGGGTGCGGTAACCCGCTTAATTGATATGGGTCTTGAACCCTTTTTACTCTCTGCCTCATTAGAATTTATTTTAGCACAAAGACTAGTAAGAAAGGTATGTTCTTCCTGTAAGCAAGAATTTGACCCCAAAAATGAAATGCTCCAAAACTTGGGCATTACCCGAACCGACTTAGGGGATCGGGTGTTTTATTTTGGAGGAGGTTGTGAAGAGTGTAGCAACGGAGGGTACCGTGGCCGAACAGGTCTTTTCGAAATGATCAAGGTAAACGACTCCTTTAGGGAATTAATCAATTCAGGTGCTGCGACTCTTGTGCTCAAGCAAAAAGCCATTGAGCAGGGCATGAGAACCCTTCGGGAAGATGGGTTACGTTCCATATTTGACGGAGAAACTACCGTAGAAGAAGTCTTAAAGTATACTTGATTTATCGATTCACATCCCTTTTATCTTCTAATGGCCATCTTCGAATACATAGCAAATGATCCCTCGGGAAATACTGTGGATGGTACATTTGAGGCAGTTGATGAAAAAGACGCCAGGAATATTTTGAGTCAGTATAACTTGACCGTACAAAGCCTCAAAGAACAGGGAAAGGCTACGGATATCCCCAAGGGCAAGACCGATTCCTCCCATTCAGCCAAGGAGAAAACCAATCCTAAGAAAAAAGAAAAGAAAAAGAAAAAAAAGGGAGGCTTGCTAGATATTGAAATCGGAGGTGGTCCAACCAGTGAGGATATTTCCGTTTTTACCCGGCAAATGTCTACCTTGATTCAAGCGGGTCTACCCTTGTTAAGAAGCTTGGAGGTTATGATCAAGCAGCTTGATAAAAAGCCCAAGTTCAAACAAATGCTAGAAACCATTGCGGAAAAAGTTTCCTCTGGAGGCACCCTTTCCGATGGGCTTGCCATGTATCCCAAATCATTCGACAAACTTTTTGTTAACATGGTAAGGGCTGGTGAAGCGGGTGGAGTTTTAGACCTCGTTCTTGATCGTTTGGCCCAGTTTCAGGAAAAATCTATCCGGACTAAAAAGAAAGTGAAGTCGGCCATGGTTTATCCCAGCGTGATCATGTTCGTGGCCTTTGCAATCGTAGCTCTTTTGATGATGGTAGTGGTTCCCCAGTTCGAAAGTATTTTTGAACAAATGCTCAGGGGCGCCCCCTTGCCTGGTCCCACTCAGGTAGTCGTAGACATCAGTAATTTGTTCTCTACCAATCCCATCTTAGTCATTGGTGGGACTATTTTTTTAATTGGTGGCACCCTTGTGCTTAAAAAAACCAAGCAAGGTTCCAAATTATTTGACTGGTTGGGGTTAAGAGTTCCGGTGATTAAAGAAGTGGTTAGTAAATCCAATGTTTCCAGTATTACCCGAACATTTGGCACCTTATTGAGTAGTGGTGTACCGATTTTGCAAGCTTTGCAAATTACAGGAGATACCTTGACAAATTTCTTTTTTGTCCGGGCAATGACGAATGTGCATAATGCGGTTCGAGATGGGGAGTCCATGGCTGTGCAAATGGACCGAGAGCCCGTTTTTCCCACCATGGTCACCAGTATGGTCGAAATTGGAGAGGAAACGGGAGAGTTGCCGGATATGTTGACGCGTATTGCCGATAATTACGATGAAGATGTGGACAATGCAGTCGCCGGAGTTACTTCATTAATTGAGCCTGTGATGATTGTGTTTTTAGCGGTCGTTGTTGGTTTCATCGTAATTGCATTATTTTTGCCCATCGTAGCAATCATTGAAAACCTTGGGTAAAGCCTAAGTTTCTAACCAGTCGCCTTATTTAGTCGGGTTGTTATCTTTCAACCATTTATTGGCTTTTGCCGCATCTTGAACTTGCCAAGTCTTAAGCACATGTTGGACCGATTGATCCCTCAGTCCCGGTTCCTCAATAGATTGAGCCCACTCGATTGCCCCCTGCGGGTCACTTTGGGAAATCACTGAAACAAAGTTTGAAATTGCCAAGTCTGATTCCGCAGAAGGCGGTTGGGTGTTCAGCCATTTTGCCGTAGCAATTGGATCCATCGCTGACCATTGTTTAGAAAGTTGATTCATTGCGTACCTCTTTTTCTTTAAATTTTGAATTCTTTCCGTCCAGAAGGCGGCGGCTGAAGGATCTGTACTTATCCATTGGTTCATCAAATTATCTAAAACACGATAAGTTCCGGGTTCATCCTGCATCGAATTTACCCAGTTGGCTGCAAGCTCTAGGTCATGTTTAGCTAACTTCGACCCAATTTGGCTGAGGATGGTTTCTCTCATCAACGGGTCATCTGACGGGAATTGATCGGCCCACTCGATACTTCTCTTGGGGTCTTTCTCAAAATATTTATCAGCAAGCAGGCTCGATGACTGCCAGCGGGCAGAACCTTTTGGGAGACTGAGGAAAAGCCGGTTTGCCGCCTCTAAATCAGTCTCCATGAGTCCCTTGACGATTCCAGTTAGTAAAGGGTTGTCCCCCTGGTTCTCATCGGGGTGGTTATCCTTGGCCCAAGCAATGGCGGCTTTTTCATCTTTGGCCACCCAACCGGCCAAAGCTTCTGAAATACCGAAAGCTCGCTCGCTTTTGGCATCGAGTTTTGTAGTCGCATAGGTAAGCGCTCCTTTGGGGTCAAAGTTGGCCCAACTACGCATCAACAACTTCATTTCCAAGTGCCTTCCATAACCACCGGGTAATTCTTCAAAAGCCTGCAGGACATGACCCACATTGGATTGGTCCATTGAACGGACAGCATCCAGGAAGGAGCCAAGCCTTTCTACAATATCTCCTCCTTGCATAATGCGTAAAAGATTAGGGGGCATCGGTGGGGTTGCTTCTGTTTTCTCGATCTTATTCTTAAATGGTTTTGGTTTATTTTCCTGGTTCTTTTTAAGGTTTTGAATCTTCTTGAGATCAAAACTTTGCCCTAAGTTCACCCCGTTCTTATCTTCTGTTCTTTGGAAATCAGCCCCTATGTGAAGTCCAAGAAAAAAAATGACTCCTGAAGATACCGCCCATGGTAAACTAATTTTGAGAAAAGTATGCATTGATTGCCTAAGGTAAGCTTGGAGAAATTGAGGAGCAAGCGGAACTTGCATCTACTTTCCCTGCTCTAAGAATGGCAGGGCAGTCAAAAAGAATTAAAATTCCTTGGATATACTCAGACCAATGATACGAGGAGAGCCCACAATGCCCGGAGCACCAGTGAGGCTTGTTACAAGAGAAGAATAATACTCCTCATCAAATAAGTTTGTGCCAAAGACACTCACTTCCCAATCGCTGGATGAATAAGCAATGGAGGCATTCCATAAAGTGTAGGAGTCATTGGTACTTTCCGTAGCCGTTTGATCGAGGTAATGGATCTTGCCGACATGCGTTAAGCCAGCAGTCCATGATAAGGCATCAGAGAACTGATTAGTGACAGAAAGATTGAGTGTTTGTTCAGGAGTCGAGGGTGTATGTTTGCCTGAAAAGTCGTGGGACCCTAAGATTGAGGATCCGATATGTTTTTTGATTTCACCATCTGTGAGCCCGTAAGCACCCTGTAAGAGCCAATGATCGCTAACCTGTGTAAAGAAATTGAACTCTAGCCCTTTAACCTCTACCTCTTCTGCGTTGTCCACGAAGTAGTCAAAAGAACCGGATGGTTTTTCAAACTGGAAATCCTCCATTTTATTCCAAAAGACAGCTATACTTGCACTCATTCTTTGATTTACTGGCAAGAGATGGATCATCAGTTCATTCGCCCAAATTTTTTCCTCAGTAAATGCAATTGGAAAAGCGGAGGTGCCGTTGATCTCATCAACATAGGCACTGAATCCACCAGGTTTCTGGGAGAGAGAGCTGCTTAGGGAGACAGTTAGTTGTTCATTTAATTCTTTGGAGATTTTTGCAAAAGGGGTAACCCAGTCATAAGAATGTTCAATGCTTGTTTGATCAACGGGTAGAGAAAAAGGAGGCATGAAAAAGGGATACTCATTGGACTTTCCTCTACGCATTTGCTTTTTCTCATGGTCATACCTTATGCCAAGCTCGTAACTTGCACTCTCGCCAAGGGTGTCAGATATTCTGGCGTGTAAGGCAAATTTATCGTTATCAAAGGAATAAGTTGTCCTGGAATTATAGCTCTGATAACCCATGAAATTCGACTGGTTCCCATCACTTGGTAACGGTACGAGTCGAGTCGAATCCCCATTAACATCCTCGTTACCAATACTCAGCCCAATTAACCAAGAAAACTCATCAGCTTGTCCTTTCGATAACTGTATTTCTTCCCCAATGGTTTCTCTCTCTTCGATGATCTGCGAGATGGAACTTAAGTCTGGCCTTGCCAAAGACAATCCGGCTAAACCACTATCCACGAAGTAGAGGTCAACTATGGACGGGTTGAGTTCCCAGGAATTACGGGAAGTTGTAGATTGAATATTACCCCAATCGGATTCCGTTCTTAGATTCAAATACTGAGAGTTCATAGAGATCTTTCCTTTCTCACCGACACCTGAATCTCGGCTGTAAAAACTGCTGTATTTCGGATTGCCAGACGAAGGTCGGGGGACAAGCGGCTGTGCCCCAAGCTGAAACTCCTCCCAGCTTCCGCCAATGCCAATTTCGATCCCGTTCTCGGTGGAAAATTCAAACCCCAGTCGACCGTTCCAACCTTCAGATGTTGCATCGTTTCCAGTAGGGTTAAGGTTGTCAGCGTATCCGTCACTTTCACTACGATTGAGCCCAAAATAATAGTTGGAGTGCTCCCCAGTGGGCCCATCAGCCAGCACTCGATAGCTCTGGGTATTGAAACCACCGTAGGATGCGTAAAGTTTAGAACGATGAGTAACTCCAGCTTTTCGTGATGAGATATTAATTACGCCACCGGGCGAATTTTTACCAAATTGATGACCATGATAGCCCTTGAGTATATCAATACTTTCTACTTCAAAGAGGGTATTTGAATAAGTGGCTGTGCTGCCTTGGGGCACTCCATCCACATAAAGTCCAACAGCTGGGTCTCCAAACAGCTGAGAGTTCCCAACACCCCTCAGGGTAATCACATCCCCGTAGGATTGAATGCCGTAGGAGTTGATGTAAAGGTTTGGAGAAAGGGTAGATAAGCTGGAAATGGAGGAAACTCGGCGTGATTCTATATCAGAGCCACTCAGCACGGTAGCTCTGGAAAGGTCTAATTCCTTGTGCTTTTGCCCGTCTACTCGCATTCCTTCAAGAGTTTCTGGATTCTTCCCGAGGAGAGCAGATGTAGTTGCACCTGCAAGCATGAAAAAGGCAATATTCGCTTTTACGTATTTGTAAACCATAGGAACGGTTCTTAATGCCAAGGACTCGTGTGAAATTCAACGAGAATTCCATATGGCTCAAAGAATTTATCGAATGAAAAGCAACTGCTAGAAGTTTTGAATAATTTCCTCCGCGATATTGAGGGAAGCAGTCGCTGCGGGAGAGGGGGCATTGCACACATTGATGATGCGGTCATTTTTCTGAATGAGGAAGTCGTCCACCAGCCCACCTCTTTTGGCTACTGCTTGGGCACGGATGCCGGCAGGGGCAGGGGAGAGATGCTCTGCCTCGATTGCCGGCACCAGTCTTTGCAGGGCTTTGACAAAAGCTTGCTTCGAGAAAGAGCGCCACATCTCGCCCCATCCCATCTTCCAGTGCTTCATCGCCATAATCTGGAAACCGGGGTAGGTGACTGACTCAATAAAGTCTTTCGATGAAAACTGGAACTTTTCATAGGCCTCCCGTCCAAAGGCAAGCACCGCATTGGGCCCGCACTCTACCCCGCCCTCGATCATCCGGGTGAAGTGCACTCCGAGGAAGGGAAACTTGGGGTCGGGTACCGGGTAGATCAAGTGATTGCAGAGCTTTTCTGCTTCCTTGGATAGAAAATAATACTCCCCTTTGAATGGAATGATTTTGGCGGAAGGTTTCTGTCCACCCAATTGGGTAATCCGGTCCGAGTGTAGACCCGCACAATTGATCAGTTTTTGGCAGTGGATGGATTGGTTGTTCGTTTGCACGACAATTTCACCCGCTCCTTTTTCAATGCCCACCACTTTTTCGCCTAGCAGAATTTGGTGCCTGTCCTCTTGGGTGAGCAGGTCGCCCAACCGTTCACAGACCTGGCGATAGTTGACAATCCCACACTCCGGTACATGGATCGCTGCAATTCCTGCTGCATGGGGTTCAATTTCCCGCAGTTTTTCTTTGGGGATTAATTCGCAATTCACTCCGTTTGCCAGCCCCCTTTGGTAAATACCATTGAGCCGATCTCTCTCGTCTTCATGAGTGGCTACAATTACCTTGCCGCAAAGCTCGTAATCGATCCCATGCTCTGCACAGAATCGTTCCATCGCCAACTTTCCGAGTCGGCAGTTTTTTGCCTTGAGTGATCCGGGCTTGTAATAGATTCCGGAATGGAGAACACCAGAGTTTCGGCTTGTCTGGTGCTCGGCTAGTTTTTCCTCTTTCTCGACAACGACAATGGATTGCCCAGGAAAATGTTTCCTTAAACGAAAAGCAGTGGCTAAGCCTACAATCCCGCCACCAATTACACAATAATCTACCCTGATCACATTTTGCAGACTAATCCATCTTCTGCCTCTTGGGCAGAATAATCCGCAGAACTTTTTAAAAAATTAAGATTTTTTCTGCCAACTGGCTAGGGCACCCGTGGGGTCTTTAGAAACATCGCCCCGTCCATTTTTGGTGATGGTATTTCCTTTTGAATCGACGATCACCAGAGATGGGATTCCGCGAACTTCATATTTCTTCGAAAGCTTTTTGGCTGCATCGGAACCGTGGGGCAGGGTGTACCACTTCATTCCATATTTTTCCATGTACTTAAGCTGGTCCTCAGGGGATCGGTCCGAGGATACAAAAACAACTTCGAAATCCTTGGAGTTTTTATTTCTAAATTCAACCAAGCTGGGGGTGAAGTGACGGCAGGGGGGGCACCATTGAGCCGAGAAGTAAATCCCCACAATCTTTCCATCTAGAACATCGGAGGATACACTTTTGCCCGTGCTGTCGAGCATTTTACTGGGGAACAGGTCCGAATCATCCGCACTCTTTTCATTTGCTGAAAGAGAAAAGAAACTGGAAAGGCTAAGGCTTGTGATAAGGGCGATTAATGCAGTAATTTTTCTATTCATAAATTCAGGCTCTACCAACATCTGCATTTTCGCAAATTTATTTGGATGAAGTTTGTTCTTTAACTTACACAAGAACCGCTTTTTTTCTTGAATTCAAGAGGGATTCTTGAACAAATGATCTTTTTGTTAATCTTAACCCCTAATTCATTCGAATATGAGCCTCTCTTCTCTTAAACTTCATAATGCAATGTGGCCCGGTCTTGTCGGTAAAGGCGATGGCGAAGGCGAAGAACCTCCCTTTAGCTTGGAGCGCATGCTCGATCTTACTGCCAATGCAGAAGTCAATGGCCGCAAGTTTGATGGTGTGGATTGCTTTCTTTTTCATCCACATACCGATCCAGAAGCCAGTGATGATCAATTAAAAGAGACGGCCGATTTGATTGCCGGTCGTGGTTTTGATGTCGGGTCTCTGGTTGCCCCTGTCTGGCCTGGCACGGTGGGAGATTCCGCGATGGGAACGGATGAACAACAGGGCAAGTTTTTAGACGCAGTTAAAGTAGCCTGCCGAATTGCTAAGGTTTTCAACGATCACGGGGTTCGCAAAGGTGGCGTAATCCGGATCGATTCTGCAGAATTTGGTGTGGAGCAATGGAAAGCCAATCCCGGCGAAGGAACTGCCCGTATTGTTGATACCTTCAAGAAAGCAGCAGCCATTGCATCTGATCATGGAGAACGCCTTGCGGTGGAAGGTGAAATTTGCTGGGCGGGTATGCATAGTTGGAAAGATGTCCTCGATCTGCTTGAAGGGGTAGGCATGCCTGAGACACTTGGCTTCCAGGCAGATTTAGCCCATACTTACCTTTATCTGATGGGTTATAATGCCCCGGAGCATGCCTTGCTTCACGATGGTTACTCGGAGGATGAGTTCTATGCCGCCTACGAGAAAATGACTGACAAGCTAAGACCCTGGACGATCGATTTCCATGTAGCTCAAAATGACGGACAAGTCCACGGAGCTGGTTCCCACGACAAAACGGGTAAACATTGCCCAGCCGATGATCCTAATGGAAAATTGGATATTGCTCGTTGCTCCAGCTATTGGCTGAAGGATTTTCAGGATCGTGGAATAAAACATATTTGCTGGGACGGTTGTATGTTCCCCAATGCCACCCTTGAAAACCCTGCAACCTGGAATACCATACTCAAAGCAATGGTTGATGTGGTTTCTCAATAGGTTTTATTTGATAATCTCAAAAAGGACGACCTTTTCGGAGGTCGTCTTTTTTTGGCTATCAAGATCCTGTGAATAAAAAAAACAAATTTTTTTCATTTTTTAATCGAATCTCTGTCCAACCTGAGTAAGGGTAGATAAATGGATGGCAAAACAATGGGTTTAAACAAATCCCTTGTTTTATGGAATTAACTTCTAACAAAGATTGAAAAATGGGAATAACATACAGAGAAGCAAAAAGGATTTTGGATAAACAAGATGAAGCGCGGGATGTCATCAACAGTTACCGAGGAATGGAAACTTTGGGCAAAAGGTTGCAGCTTCGTAGCAACAAAGAACTCATTCTGAAGCTTTTTGAAATTGAAGAGGACCCATCGATTGTGGAGGTCTTTACTCACTTAAAATCCCTCTATGAAGAGCAGTGGGGAGACGCCGAGGTTACCGCTCCACCCGAAACGCCTGGTGAGCTAAAAGAGGAACCCAAGGAGGAAAAGACAGCTTCCTCACTCTCGAAGAAAGACAAGACGGAATCGGTTTCCGAAGCGACGGTTACCGCAGGAAATTAAAATTTTTTCAGCTGTGCTTGATTTATCTGCTCAATCTTGGGTAGATTAAGTACTCTTGAATATAACCTCTAGATTTCAGCAAGCAACTTCCCTCTCCGGAAGTATCCTGCTCTCTCACCCTTCTCTTAAAGATCCAAACTTTTCTAGAAGCATCGTATTTTTGTCTAATCATTCGCAAGACGATGGTACATTGGGGGTGATCCTCAATCGCCCCCTTGGAAAAAAACTTTTCCAACTCGACGAGCAATTTAACCATTTTTCATTGGGTCAGGCAGAGGTTTATGATGGTGGGCCCGTGGAGCGGGAAAAATTAATCATTGCAGCTTGGGACTGGAAAGACTCTGCTGACTCTTTTCGTTTACATTTCGGAATCGATATTACTAAAGCCGAATCGCTCAGGGAGAATAATCATAACATACATATGGCTTGTTTTCTCGGTCATTCAGGTTGGTCCCCTGGCCAATTAGAGGATGAACTTAAATTGGACTCTTGGTTGGTCACCACACTCAATCTTAATCTTTTTGAGCAGATGAATGCCAAAACCGAGTGTTGGAAGGCAGCTGTATCGGGCATGAGTGACGAAATGAGACTCTTGGCTGACGCCCCAGAAAAACCCTGGCGAAACTAATTGGATTCTTTTTTACCCCTTTTGTAGTCAGATCACCCAAGATCGCATATTTCTTTTGCAATTTATGCTCGAAATTTAGTTTGGCATTTCTTTTGCTAAATGTTGCATGATTGTTCAACAGTCATTAAGTCTGTTTCCAGTCATTTAACCCTTAAAAATATGAGTAAGCACAAGCTAGAATACATTTGGCTCGACGGTTATAAACCTACCCAGAGTCTACGCAGTAAAACGATGATCGTTGATAACTTCAGCGGTAAGGTAGAAGACGCCAAGCAGTGGTGTTTCGATGGATCTTCCACCGAGCAGGCAGAAGGAGGTTCTTCGGATTGTCTCCTCGAACCTGTTTATGTTATCGAAGATCCAGACCGATTCGGAGGAAATGGTTGGCTAATCATGTGTGAAGTACTCAACCCTGATGGAACTCCTCACGAA
>Ga0181587_10003079_pt1 | contig 13830 bp, 12 predicted proteins | sample 071ome_27_FD_132463 | JGI IMG/M metagenome (GOLD analysis project Ga0181587, IMG submission 132463) | Coastal salt marsh microbial communities from the Groves Creek Marsh, Skidaway Island, Georgia - 071409AT metaG (megahit assembly) | ecosystem: Environmental > Aquatic > Marine > Intertidal...
CTCACTTCGCAGACTGTTATCCATTTCTGACGACTACGCAGTCCTTTTTTTGCAGGGCGGTGCCTCGATGCAATTTGCCGCAGCCCCGCTGAACCTCAGCGCGATCGGGCAGACTGTCGATCAAGTGGTGACAGGTCAGTGGTCAAAAAAAGCGCTGGCCGAGGCCCGGCGATTTGGCCCGGTTAACGTGGTGGCCAGCTCGGAGGAATCCGCCTTTACCATCGTCCCTGAGCAGTCATCTTGGCAGTGCGAGGCCGGTGCCGCCTATCTGCATTATTGTCCCAACGAGACGATTGGCGGCCTCGAATTCGCCTTTGTGCCTGACGTGCAGGTGCCGCTAGTGGCGGATATGTCCTCTACCATCTTGTCGCGTCCTGTCGATATCGATCATTTTGGAGTCATTTACGCGGGGGCGCAGAAGAATATTGGACCTGCCGGCCTGTGCCTTGTCATTGTGCGCCGCGACCTGTTGGGTTTGGCTAGAAGCGAGACCCCGGCCATGTTGAATTGGCAGGTCGCTGCTGAAAGCGACTCGATGTACAACACGCCGCCAACTTTCGCGCTCTACTTGGCGGGCCTCGTGTTTGAATGGCTGGAAGCCCTCGGCGGGCTGGAAAAAATGGCAGAGATCAATCGTCGTAAGGCACATAAGCTCTACAGTGCGATAGACGCCAGCAGTTTTTACAATAATCCGGTAGAGCCAGTGAGTCGTTCACTAATGAATGTGCCTTTCACGTTGGCAGATGCGGCACTGGATTCGCTCTTTTTGCAGGAAGCGCAGGCTGCCAGACTGCTGAACTTGAAGGGGCATCGTTCCGTCGGCGGAATGCGTGCGAGCCTATACAATGCTGTCGAAGAGGCATCGGTGGATGCGCTCTGCCAATTTATGCAGGAATTTGAACAACGTCACGGCTAGGCAATGTGGCCTGGGGATACCCGATGGATCCTGATGACAAATTGAAATCGATTCGAGAGCGCATTGATGCGATCGACAGTCAGTTGCTCGACTTGATCAGCGAGCGGGCCCGCTGTGCCCAAGAAGTCGCCGAGGTCAAATTGGAGGCCTCTCAGTCCGAGGATGCCAGCCCGATTTTTTATCGTCCGGAGCGCGAGGCTCAGGTGCTCCGCGCCATACAGGAACGCAATCGCGGGCCGTTGGCCTCAGATTATATGGCCTCGATCTTTCGCGAAATCATGTCTAGTTGTCTTGCCCTTGAGCAGCCTTTGTCAGTGGCTTACCTCGGGCCTGAGGGCACTTACTCTCAAGCGGCGGCGCTGAAACATTTCGGCCAGTCGGCCATTCCTATGGGACAGGCCAGCATTTACAAGGTCTTTCGTCAGGTTGAGGAAAGACAGTGTGATTACGGCGTGGTGCCGGTAGAGAATTCAACAGAAGGCATGGTCGGCCAGACGCTGGATTGCTTTCTGGAGTCGCCGCTGCAAATCTCGGGCGAGATTGAGTTGCCCGTGGTGCATCACCTGCTCGCGGGCGAGCAAGTTGACTTGGACTCCATTCAATTGGTGTTGGGTCATGAACAGGCGCTCGGTCAGTGCCGTCAGTGGTTGGATAGTCATCTCCCCGACGTCCCGCGGGAGGCTGTTGCCAGCAATGGAGAGGCGGCACGGCGCGCTGTTGGGGAGGCGGGGGTTGCGGCCATCGCGGGAGCGCTGGCAGCGCAACTGCATGACCTGCAAACCGTGGCCAGTGCCATTCAGGACAGCTCGACCAATACCACCCGCTTTCTGGTGCTGGGGAGAGAGTCCGTACCGCCCAGTGGTCACGACAAAACCTCATTGCTTGTGTCTGCGCGTAACCGCCCCGGCGCACTTTTGGGTTTACTGCGGCCCTTTGAAGAAAATGGCATCAGTTTGACTCGCATTGATTCCCGGCCCTCTAAAACTGAAAAGTGGACGTACGTCTTCTACATAGAGTGTGAGGGGCATCTGGCGGATGAGGTGATGACAGAGGTGATGGGTCAGATCGAGGAACATTCGATCATGCTCAAACGGTTGGGCTCATACCCCCGAGCGCCCATCTGACCGTGTCCCACGATATGGAAGAAGTGATTGCCTTCCTGGGGTTGGGGCTGATCTCCGGGTCGCTCGCCGGCGCACTGCGCGCCGCGGGCTGGCGAGGTGAATTGATCGCTTGGGGGCCGCGGGCGCCGTCGTTGGAACGCGGCGTTGAGCTCGGCGTAATTGACCGCTTTACGCTGGATCTGGCTGCTGCGATCAGCGATGCCGACGTGGTTGTGATTGGCGCGCCCCCCGAAGCCACCGCCGTGCTGCTACCGCAGGTTTTGGCATTGGCCGAGCAAAATGGCCAACCGGTCGTTACCGATATGGCCAGTATCAAAGGGTTCATAGTGGAGGCTGCGGTACCCACCTACGCGCGGTTTGTTCCCGGTCACCCCATTGCCGGCAGCGAGCACAGCGGGGTGGATGCGGCGACGCCCCAGCTTTTCGAGGGCAGGGAAGTGATCCTGACACCCACGGACACGACGGAAAGCGTGGCTGTAAGTGTCGTTGAGCGCATTTGGGCGGTGGCAGGCGCGCGCGTCACGCATATGTCGGCGTCAGATCACGATGCGGCGCTCGCGGCCAGCAGCCACATGCCTCATATGCTGGCGTATGCGCTGACAGCCATGCTCGGTGATCACGAACTGGCTCCAATGAGGCACGGTGGCGGTGCTCTGCGTGATATGACGAGGATCGCCGCCTCCGACCCCGTGATGTGGCGAGATATTGCGCTCACAAACCGCGACGCGATTCTTGAAGCGATGGATGCGGTTGCGACAGAGCACAGCGCGCTGAGAACGATGATTGCAAACGCGGACGATGCTGCACTGGAAGTTTTTTTTGCGCGATGTCGGCACATTCGTCGCGAACACGACGCCATCCTGAACCCTCTCCACCGCGCGGCGGAGGGTGCTGACTGATGCACTTTTATCTGGAACCCGGGGGAAAACTGACCGGCTCAATTCGAGTACCCGGGGACAAGTCCATGTCCCATCGATCCATCATGCTGGGTTCTATTGCTGACGGGACGACCACTGTGAGCGGCTTTCTTGAGGGAGAGGATGCGCTGGCGACGCTCGCTGCGTTTCGCGCGATGGGTGTGAACATCACTGACCCCGAGGCGGGTCGTCTAACCATCGATGGGGTCGGATTGAGGGGGCTCAGCCCGTCGGATCAGGTCATGGACGTGGGTAATTCCGGCACGAGCATTCGTCTGATGGTTGGTCTGCTGTCGGGTCAGTCCTTTGACAGCATCATTACTGGCGACCAGTCCTTACTCCGCAGGCCCATGGCCCGAGTCATTACCCCCCTGTCACAAATGGGCGCGTTGATCAGTTCTCGCGAGGGCTGCCCGCCGCTCGAGGTGAAGGGAGGGCGTGCATTGACGGGCCTGCACTATGACCTGCCGGTGGCTAGCGCGCAGGTCAAATCCAGCGTGCTGTTGGCAGGGCTTTATGCCTCTGGTCAAACCAGCGTGACCGAGCCCGCGCCTACCCGGGACCACACCGAGCGCATGTTGGCGGGTTTTGGGTACCCCGTGGAGAGACAGGATGGCGTTATCGGCCTTCAGGGTGGAGGCACCCTGACCGGCACCGATATTGATATTCCTGCCGACATCTCCTCCGCGGCGTTTTTCCTCGTGGGCGCATCGATTGCACCGGGTTCTGATCTGACGCTTGAGCATGTGGGGGTCAACCCGACTCGGGACGGCATCATCCGAATACTGCGCGCCATGGGCGCCGACATCGACATCATTAACCCACGTGAGGTAGGGGGTGAGCCCGTCGCAGATCTCAGAGTCAGGTATGCGCCACTCAAAGGCATCGATATTCCGGTAGAAGAGGTACCGCTGGCCATCGATGAAATGCCTGCAGTGCTGATTGCCGCAGCCTGTGCCGAGGGGGTCACCGTGCTGAGCGGTGCAGAGGAACTGCGGGTTAAGGAGAGCGACCGCATTGCCAGCATGGCTGAGGGGCTCACCCAACTGGGAATTCGGAATACGGTTTACCCAGATGGCATCTCCGTCACCGGCGGCGAAATGTCTGGCGGCGTGATCGCAACCCACTATGACCATCGCATCGCAATGAGTTTTGCAATGGCGGCGTTGAGAGCGGCCGATCGCTTAAAGGTCAGCGATTGCGCTCACGTGGCGACCTCTTTCCCGGGCTTTGCCGAGTTGGCGGTTGAAACCGGTCTTCATTTGGAGGTGGCGGCCGAATAATGTCAGCCGCTCCGGTCATCTGTGTTGACGGACCCAGCGGTGCCGGCAAAGGCACGGTGAGTCTGCGACTGGCCGCCGCACTGGGTTGGCACCTGCTGGACAGCGGCGCACTCTACCGGGTGGTGGGATTTGCCTGCCGGCAAGCCGGTGTATCGCTTGACGACAGTGACGCTGTGGCGGGTGTTGCGCGCGCGCTGGATGTTGACTTCAGACCGACTGACGCCGGCGTCACGGTGTGGTTGTCCGGCGACGACGTGACGTCGGCGATCCGTTCGGAAGAGGGCGGCGCAGACGCTTCACTGGTGGCGGCGCTTGAGCCTGTGCGCGCGGCGTTGCTGCTTAGGCAACAAGAGCTCGCTCGACTGCCGGGCCTGATTGCCGACGGGCGTGACATGGGGACCGTCGTCTTTCCCGATGCGCCACTGAAAATCTTCCTCACAGCCAGCGCTGAGGCGCGCGCCGAGCGCCGTTTCCATCAGTTGCAGGGTCTGGGGGAGAGTGTTAGTCTCGCGCGCCTTCTGACTGACATAGAGCAGCGAGACGCCCGGGATCAGTCCCGATCCATCTCGCCGTTGGTGCCGGCAGAGGACGCTATCGTCATCGACAGCACGGCGCTGACTGCTGACGAAGTGTTGCAGGCCGCCTGCGAATTGGCGAAGTCCCGCAAGCTAATGAGCTAAGTGACCCATCGGAAGAACGGCTGGACCCCGCCGATGTGTCTGGATAAGAAACCCGGCTGGGTCTTGAAGCCGGCAGGAGTGGCAACACTCCGCAATTCAGGAAAGTCATCATGAGCGAATCCTTCGCTGAACTCTTTGAAGAAAGCCTCCAAACCGTTGACATGGAGCCCGGATCAATTGTTACGGGTGTTGTTATCGACATTGATAATGAGTGGGTTACGGTTCACGCCGGTTTGAAGTCAGAAGGGGTCATTCCCCTCGATCAATTTACCAATGCCAACGGTGAGTGCAGTCTCAGCGTTGGAGACGAGGTGCAGGTGGCACTGGAAACCGTTGAAGACGGTTTTGGTGAGACCAAGCTCTCTCGTGAAAAGGCCAAGCGGGCCGAAGCCTGGAAGGGCCTCGAGGCTGCGCATTTGGCAGACGAAGTGGTCATGGGCGTCATCAACGGCAAGGTGAAGGGAGGCTTCACAGTGGACATCGAGTCCATTCGCGCGTTCCTGCCCGGTTCACTGATCGATGTTCGCCCCATTCGCGAGACCACGCACCTTGAGGGCAAAGAACTCGAGTTTAAAGTTATCAAGCTGGATCAAAAGCGCAACAACGTGGTGGTGTCGCGCCGTGCCGTTATGGAGTCTGCCAACAGTGCAGAACGCGAGGAATTGCTGCAAAACCTGCAGGAAGGCCAGTCCGTGAAGGGCGTAGTGAAGAACCTGACCGACTATGGCGCGTTTGTCGATCTGGGTGGCGTCGATGGACTGTTGCACATCACCGATATGGCTTGGAAGCGCATCAAGCACCCAAGCGAGATTGTGGAAGTCGGTCAGGAAATGGATGTCAAAATCCTTAAGTTTGATCGTGAACGTAATCGCGTATCGCTGGGCCTCAAACAGTTGGGTGAGGATCCATGGGTGCAGATTACCGGCCGTTATCCCGAGGGTAGCCGCGTGGTGGCCACGGTAACCAACCTCACTGATTACGGCTGTTTTGCCGAGATCGAAGAAGGAGTTGAAGGCCTGGTACACGTCTCTGAAATGGACTGGACCAACAAAAACGTGCACCCGTCCAAGATCGTTCAACTGGGCGACGAGGTCGAGGTGATGGTGCTGGATATCGACGAGGAACGCCGCCGCATATCTCTGGGGATCAAGCAGTGCATGCAGAATCCCTGGGATGCGTTTGGCGCAGACCATGCTAAGGGCGACAAGATCTCCGGTAGCATCAAGTCCATCACCGATTTTGGCATTTTCATTGGTCTTGAGGGCAACATCGATGGTCTTGTTCACCTCAGCGACATCAGCTGGAATGAAACTGGCGAAGAAGCGGTGCGCAACTACAAGAAAGGTGATGAGATCGAGACAGTGATCCTGTCAATTGATCCCGAGCGAGAGCGCATCTCACTGGGCATTAAGCAGCTTGAAGAGGACGCGTTCTCTCTTTATGTCAGCGACAATGACCGTGGAGCGCTCGTCACTGGTACCGTGACCGAAGTCGATGCCAAGGGCGCGACGATCAAGCTTTCTGATGAAGTGGATGGCTATCTGAAGGCCGCTGACATTAGCGTTGATCGTGTGGAAGACGCGCGTTCTGTTTTGAACGTGGGTGACTCGGTAGAGGCAAAGGTGATCAACGTAGACCGCAAGAGCCGCGCACTGGGTCTGTCGATCAAAGCCAAAGATCAGGACGATGAAAAAGATGCAGTTGCTTCACTGAAAGAGCAGGACTCTGCCTCATCTCCTGGCACCATCGGTGATCTGATCAAGGCAAAAATGGAAGATCAGTGAAGCTGTGATGATGTGGTCGAGGCCGGCTAATGCCGGCCTTTTTTTGCCTGCGAGCCTTTTCGGCGAAAGAGGCATAAATCTCATTAAAATGAACAACTTGCCAACCGATAATGGGTCGGCGACAATACCCATTCACCTGAGAGGAGTGTGGCCATGACCCGTAGCGAGCTGATTGACTTGATGGCCGATGGTCAGAGCCAGTTAAGTGCCAAGGACGTTGAATTGGCGATCAAGCTCCTGATCGATCACATGGCTGAAACGCTTTCCTCGGGCCAACGTATCGAGATCAGGGGTTTTGGCAGCTTTTCTTTGCACTATCGAGAACCTCGGCAGGGCCGCAACCCGCGTACCGGAGACGCGGTTTCGTTGAGGGGCAAGCACGTGCCTCACTTCAAGCCCGGTAAGGAGCTGCGGGATCGCGTTAATCGGGCGGTCAAGTCCGGTTTCTGATCATGCAGTGGTTCAGGAAGGTGCTGACGCTGCTACTGGCGCTGGGCGCTGTCGCAGTGGGCGGACTGTTCTCACTGCAAAATACCCTTGAAGTGCCCCTTGATCTGATGGTGATTCAGCTGGCACCCCAACCGGTGGCGATTTGGATCCTGTTATCGCTGGCCATCGGAGTGGCGATGGGGCTGGCGACTGGGTCGATACTGGCGCTGCGCCGCGCCGCCACTATCCGTCAATTGCGTAAGCAGCGTGATCGTCTGCTGGCCGCATCGGCTGAGGAAACCGCCGGTGGTTCTTAATAACGCGCTGCTACTGACCCTGTTGGTTCTGGCGGTTGCGGCAGGGTGGACGCTGGGTCGCGGTGGACTCAGGATGGACGGTGCCGAACGGGCGCAACTGCCTTCCCAGTACTATCGCGGATTCAATTTTCTGTTGGACGGTGAAGAGGAGGATGCGGTCGACGCATTCACCGAGGCACTGGCCATCAACGAGGAGACGCTGGATACCCACATTGCGCTGGGTAGCGTGCTACGCAAGCGAGGTGAGGTTGACCGGGCGATCCGGATCCATCAGAACCTGCTGAAGCGACCACAGTTGACGGCAGTCCAGTTACATCAATCTCATCTGGAGCTCGCCCGGGACTTTATTGCCGCCGGCCTTTACGATCGGGCAGAACAGCTGTTGCTCGATTTGGCAGCCCAATCCTCCGACTTTAGCGCCACAGCACAACGACACTTACTTGAGGTGTATGAAGCCCAGCGAGACTGGCGTGCCGCCGTCACCATTGCTGAACAGCTGGTCACGCTGGAGGAAGCTGGCGAGCCGTCGGCGGCGGGGCACGGACAACCGGCGCAACTGTTACGAGGTCATTATCTGTGCGAGCAAGCGGAGACCGCGCTGGCTGATGGCGATGCGCAGGGTGCACAGCGCCTTTATGAAGCGGCGCTACGCGACCAACCTCAGGATTTGAGGGCGAGAATGGGGTTGGCAAAAGGCAAGCTCACCGAGGGCGATGCGGCTGCAGCGATGGAGCACTTCAATGCGGTGATGGACAGTGGCAGAACCTGTACCCCGGAATTGCTTGAGCTACTGAGTGACATTTGTGACGCGCAGGGTGATCAGGATCTTTATCTGACTTCGCTGAGACGATACTACGAGCAACACGATTCATCGTTGTTGGCGCTCGCGCTGGCAAACGAGCTTGGGCAGCGCGATGGCGACGAGTCTGCCGAAGCGTTTCTGCGCCAGACGCTTGAGGGGCGGCCGTCGGTATCTGTCGCCGCGGCGTTGATCTTGAAAGCCTTGCAGTCCGACACATCGCTACCGGAGAGACGTGTGCTCGATCAATTGATCAGTAACCAGGTCGGTTACCAGTGCGATCACTGCGGCTTCAGTGGTCAGGCACGGCACTGGCGTTGCCCCGGTTGCCGGCACTGGGATTCGATTCACTACCAAGGCGACACTCAGGGCAAGGCATATGGCTGATCGCGACGCCAATCTGATTGTGGCGCTGGATTTCCCGACCTCTGATGCAGCGCTTGAGTTAGCGCGACAGTTGAACCCTGAGGACGTGCGCCTCAAGGTGGGAAAACAACTCTTCACTGCGGCCGGCCCTGATGTGGTGCGGGTGCTTCAGGACTTGGGGTTCGATATCTTTCTCGACTTGAAGTTCCACGATATCCCCAACACCGTGGCTGAAGCGGTCAGAGCGGCCGCTGCTTTGGGTGTTTGGATGGTCAACGTGCACGCCTCGGGTGGCTCGCGAATGATGCAGGCAGCCCGCGAGGCGGCGTCCGCGGCAGCGCGACCCCCTCTGCTGATTGGTGTGACCGTGTTAACGAGCATGGCACGTGAAGACCTTGCGGAATTACATTGGGACGCTGAACCCATCGATCGTGTCTGCGAGCTGGCCTCGCTGGCAGCGTCAGCCGGGCTCGATGGTGTGGTGTGCTCCGCCGCTGAAGCCAGCGTGCTCTCCCGACAACATTCGCCGGACTTCTCGCTGGTGACACCGGGTATCCGGCAACAGGGGGATGCGGCTGGTGATCAGCGCCGCATCGTGACGCCTCTCGATGCAGTGGCAGCAGGTGCTACCCATCTGGTAGTGGGGCGCTCGATCACCGCGTCTCAGAATCCTGCTGCAACGGTGGCACAGATCAGAGCCTCCTTGGCAACGGGTTAGGGCAAAACCCGGTGCTCAAAAATGACCGTTACAGGTACTGGGCGACTGCTGATCTGTCTATTTTTCACGGCCCGTCGCAGAGTCTGTCTGAGTCCCGATCGATGGACTACCACGACAATGTGACGGAGAAACGACTATGACAGTGATACATACCCCTTCCAATCAGTCGGCTAACGCTGCTCCTAATACTCGTTTTCGCAGCGGCGTAACGACTTCCTTGTTTGCCGCTTTGTTTGTTTTGCTGGGTTTAAATCCACTCAACAGCTGGGCGGACGAGCCGATTAATATCAATCTAGCCAGCGCCGAAGTGTTGGCTGAAACCCTCGACGGAGTCGGGCTTGCCAAGGCTTATCGCATTATTGAGTACAGGGAAGCACACGGACCCTTCGAGCACGTCGAAGAGCTAGCGGCGGTGCAAGGAATCGGCATGGCAACTGTGGAGAAAAACCGCGGTGTTATTCGCCTGCAGTAATAAGATGATCAGCCGGTTGCCATGTTTTTGTTAACAGGCGCAACCGGCTACATCGGCCGGGCCATAAAGACCGTGCTGGAGCAGCAGCGGCTGCCGGTTCGGTTAGTGATGCGCTCAGGGTCTGACGTTCGCAGTGGTGATGATGTGCACTACGATATGAGTCAGCCCCATGCTCCGCCACACGGCCTTTTTGACAGCGTCTCTTGTGTGATTCATTGCGCGGGGCTTGCTCATCGGCAGGCTTCAGTAGCGGCATATCGTGCCATCAATATTGAAGCGGCTGGCCGCCTCGCCAAAGCCGCCGCAGAATCCGGTGTGTCACACTTTATTTACCTGAGCTCGCTCAATGTTGTCCCCGCGGGCACTCTATCGGCCGATGAGCCAGCCGACAGTTTGCCGCAACCCTCAGAACCTTATGCTGCTTCGAAGTGGCAGACTGAAAAGGCGCTCCAGCAAATTTGTGCGGCGCGGCAGATGGCGTTGACAATCGTCAGGCCGGGCCTAGTTTATGATGCCGAGCTCACAGCCAATTTGGCGACGCTGGAGCGACTGACACGCTGGTGTCCGGTCTCATTACCAGCGGTCGGCGCCCGCTCGATGGTGAGCCGTCAAGATCTGGTGACGTTGCTGGTGGCCTGTGCGCTCAACCAGTGTGGTGCGCCGGTGGGCCAATCGGTTCTCGTTGCCACCGACGGCGAGTGCTACGACGCGGCCAGAGTGACACGCGGGCTGTCGGGGAGGGGGCGGACCATCAGCTTGCCACGCTTTGCCTCGCGGCTGGGAGGTCATCTCCTTGACTGGGTGCGCGGCGATCCGCGGGGTAGCGCATGGCGCGGGATTTCCGAGGCACATTGGTGTGGCGTCCCACCTGCGGTTGCGGGCTGGGAACCCAAGATGAAGCTTGAGTCCCGCCATCCCCGTCATGGAAGGAGCGCGGGTTCTTCATGCTGAATTTTCTGGTCTTACTGAGCTCCAGTTTGATTGGGCTAATGCTTTACCTACGCTTGGCACCAGCCATGAAATTGATTGATGCGCCGACTGCCCGAGGTTTGCATGAAACCCCCACCATCGTGGGCGGCGGAATCGTTCCCATCGCGATCATGGCCGCATCTTTGGCCCTATCTAGTGCCTTACCATTCGCCACGATCATTGCGGCGATGATGGCAGGGCTGGCCGTGGTGGGCCTGCTAGATGATCGCTGGTCGATCCCGACGTTTATCAGACTGGTCTGTTACCTCGGTGCCGGGTTGGCGCTACCCACGATGGTGGTGCCGCCAGAGACGGTGCCGCTAGCTGTTTTGCTCGTGGCGGGGGTGGGTGTTGCCTGGTGCATCAATCTGGTGAATTTCATGGACGGGGCCGACGGTCTGGTTGTGTTGCAAACTCTGAGCGTTGCTGTTGGTTTGGGCCTTATTGCGACCTTTGCGCCAGAAATGGGCGGAAGCAGTGGGGTGCTCAGCCCAAGATTACTCAGTGGGCTGTGTGCAGCGCTCTTCGCGTGCTTTGCACCGCTGCTTTTCTTCAATTGGCCGCCAGCGCGACTGTTTATGGGTGACGCGGGCGCCGTTCCGCTGGGGTTTTATCTGGCACTGCTTGGGTTGGTCGCGCTGTGTATTGATCACTCTTTGGGATGGGTTTGGCTGGTCCTCATGATGCCCTTTTTGATCGACAGTGGATGCACGCTGTGCATCCGGCTCCTTAAAGGGCATGCGCCGCATATCGGCCACCGAGATCACGCTTATCAGCGCTTGACCCTTCGTGCGGGTAGCCCATTACCCATAATACTGGGCTTGCTTGCCATGCAGGTGGTCTGGCAGTTTCCGCTGGCGGTGACGATTGTCACGGCTCAGGTATTCCCTCCGCTTCTGGTACTTTTATCAGCCATTCCTGCTCTGATCGTGGTGGTTTACGCCCGCCTCAGAGCGTAGACTGTCTCCTTTCTTTTTAACCAGCTGACAATCCTTCGGGTTCAGGCTGTGTGGTCAAGGTGAGTATGGTCAAGAAGATGGCGTCACGGGTGCGCAAAGTCGGTGCCCTGTCGGTCTCCGCAGTCATCTGGATGTTTGCTCGCCGGTCTTTGTTGCCAACGTTTCGACTGTCCGGTTGGCTGTTGCTTGATCTCATTGTGATGATTGGCGCGCTTTACGGCGCAGCCTTCATTGGTGGCGGTGAGGGCGATTTGCTCTTTGGGGGTCTGACGCCCGCGACGGTGGTCTCGCTGCTGGTGGGCACGGCCCTGATTTTCACACTCCAAGGTCTTTACCGTTCGGTCATCCGGTATATGGGACAACAGGCCGTCTGGGACTTGGTCAAAGCTGTCAGCTTCTCAACGCTGGCGCTGGGCGCAGCAATTTTTGTAACTGAGACAGAGATGCCCGCGACGGCAACCCTTGTCTTCTGGTTGCTGATGTTCGTGGGGACGGGCGGTTTGCGCCTGATCACTCGGGCCTGGCATCAACTCAACACCCATGCCGATGCCCGCCGCGTCATCATCTACGGTGCCGGCGAATCGGGGCGTCAGCTCCTGAATGCGCTGAACCACGGCACCGATTACCGTGTCGTCGCATTTATCGACGATAATCCCCGCCTGCATGAGACGGTGATCAACGGCCGGCCTGTGTTGGGTGCGGAAGAGCTCACGAGTCTGGTTGAGGAGCATGCCGTCCGTCAGGTACTACTTGCGATCCCGTCAGCCTCTCAGGAGCGTCGCCGCGCCATCATTAATTCCTTGGTGGGTTTACCGGTTCGTGTCCGAACCATTCCCAAGATCTGTGAGCTGATCTCGGGGAATGCGATTGTGAATCAGATTCAGGATGTGGATCTCGATGATCTGCTCGGGCGCGAGCCCGTTCCTCCGCATCCTGAACTGATTGATCGATGTATCACTGATAAGGTCGTGATGGTGACGGGCGCGGGCGGCAGTATTGGTTCAGAACTCTGCCGACAGATTTTATCGTCGTCGCCTAGAGAATTGATCCTTTTGGATATCTCCGAGTTCGCCCTCTACAGCATTGATAGAGAGATCAAGAGCCTGTGTCAGCGGCAGGGACTGCGTTTCCCTATTGTGACGTTACTGGGCAGTGTCCGCGATGAACAGCGCCTCGAGTCTATTTTCCGCACCTTCTCCGTTGATACGGTTTACCACGCGGCGGCATACAAGCATGTGCCGATGGTTGAATACAATGTGGCGGAGGGTGTCGCCAATAACGTTCACGGTACTTGGAGCGCGGCTTGGGCCGCACATCGTGCGGGTGTCGATACCTTCGTGCTTGTGTCAACTGACAAGGCGGTTCGGCCAACCAACGTCATGGGGGCCTCCAAGCGGTTTGCCGAATTAATTCTTCAGGGTCTGTCCCAGATCGAAACCCAAACCCGGTTCTGTATCGTGCGGTTTGGCAATGTGCTGGGCTCTTCAGGCTCGGTCGTCCCGCTGTTCCGCGAGCAGATCAGCAGTGGCGGGCCGGTGACGGTGACCCACCCGGAAGTGTCTCGTTACTTTATGAGCATCCGTGAGGCAGCTCAGTTAGTGCTGCAAGCAGGCGCACTGGGTACCGGTGGCGACGTTTTTGTGTTGGATATGGGCGAGCCGGTGCGCATTGTCGAGCTGGCCGAGCGTATGGTGCGGCTGAGCGGCTACGATATTGAACGCGACAACTTCTTTGGCGAGCACATCGACCTTGAATACATTGGACTGAGGCCCGGAGAAAAGCTCCATGAGGAGTTATTGCTCGGCACCTCTGTCACAGGTACGGGCCACCCCATGATAATGCGGGCTGAGGAAGAGTCCTTTGACTTCGACTTCATCGAAGATGCTGCACATCGTCTGTTGCGGGCCTGTGCCGAAATGGATCTGAATGACGTCACGGCGATCTTGACCGAGCACGTCATGGGCTTCTCGGGGCACGAACCGCGACATGACTATGTCTGGGTCAAGCAGGGTCGAGTGGGCAAGCGGGTCCGCAAAGCGTTGGAAGCGGAAAACGTCACGCCAATTCGTCCGGAACTGGTGGGCCCCAGACAGAGCA
>Ga0181587_10003085_pt1 | contig 13820 bp, 15 predicted proteins | sample 071ome_27_FD_132463 | JGI IMG/M metagenome (GOLD analysis project Ga0181587, IMG submission 132463) | Coastal salt marsh microbial communities from the Groves Creek Marsh, Skidaway Island, Georgia - 071409AT metaG (megahit assembly) | ecosystem: Environmental > Aquatic > Marine > Intertidal...
CCACGTTGGTGTCGAAGCCTTCATCCCGAATCATGACATCGTCGTCAACCACGACCAGCATGACAAGCATTCCCACGAAGACATCTATATCGCCATCCGCGATACTTTTGATGCCGTGGAAAGGCGTATCAAGGAACTCGCCGAGAAGCAGCGCCGTCAGAGCCGGCACAATGGCAAGCTGATGGACAACGCTGAGATTCTCAACGACGTTATCAGCGTCGAGGAATTCAACGGCAGCGAGGCAGCCAACCAGTAGCGGGCCTGCATGCGGAAATAAATGCCGAGACAGGGCAAGAACGAAAACACGGGCCAAGGCCCGTGTTTTTTTATGGGCGAATGGAAAGTCAGGTGTTCACACGAAACATTTTCTTGCGCACCAGGTTGCGGTATTCCTTCGGGGTGACTGACATGGCCTTGCGAAAGAGGGCGGAAAAGTAGCTGTTATCCGGGTAGCCTGCACAGAACGCCACTTCGGATATGCTCAGGTTCGAGGTCTTGAGCAGTTCGCATGCATTTTCCATGCGGATCTGCTGCAGGTACTGCATGGGCGACTTGCCGGTGGCCTGCTTGAAGCGCCGGTTCAGGGAGCGCACGCTGATGTCGAATTTTACGGCCAGGATATCCAGGGTGATCTCGTCGTTGTAGCAACTGTGCATCCATTCCTGGATTTCGATGATGTCCTCGTCGTCATGATAGTTCTGCGGCGAGTTTTTCAGGAAGCTCGAGGTGTAGGAGCGTTTGATCTCGTGGGTGAAATGGCGCGATACCTGGTCGGCAACGTGCTGGGAAAAGTAATCCTCGATGAAATGCAGCATGACGTCACGTACGGAATTCACGCTGCCCGCGCAATAGATGTTGCCGGCCTTGGTGATGAAGCGGTCGCGCTGCAACAGCACGTTGGGATAGGTGGCGGCAAACTGGTCGAAGTAGTACCAGTGGGTGGTGGCGACCTTGTTGTTTAACAGCCCGGCTTCGGCCAGGAAGTAGCTGCCGCTGCCCACGGCGCAGATGATGGTATCGCTGCCGGCGAGGTTGCGCAGCCAGTCTGTCAGGGCAGGGGTCCTGCGCACCACGCCCAGCGGATTGCCCCACAGGGCGGGCAGGATGACCATGTCGGTCGCTGTGATGTCCTGCAGGCGATGTTTGCACACCAGCTCCAGGCCGGCATTGAGTGCAATGTTGCCGCCATCCATGCTGACCAGCTGCATGGCCAGCTTGCCCTTGTTGTTGCCTTCGATGCGGTTGATCAGGTCGGCGGCGTTGAGCATCTCGATGGGTATCGTGATGCTGGTGCCCAACACCTTTGGGTAGCCGACGATGGTGACGTTGAGCATCAGGTCACTTCCTGTGCGCTATAGCTGACACCGGTGATTTCATAGTGATGCGTGCCCGAAGGCGTCTGTATGCTGATTTCGTCGTCGAGGTGCTTGCCCAGGAGCGCCCTGCCGAGGACGGAATCGATACTGATGTAGTGCTTGGCAGGGTCGATTTCATCGGGACCGACCAGCCGGTATTTCACGGTGGCGCCGTCCGAGCGATACAGTTCCACCCATGCCCCGAAAAACACCTTGCTCGTATCGGACGGCAGTTCGCTGACCACGTTCAGAGCATCCAGGCGTTTGCGCAGGTAGCGTACCCGGCGGTCGATTTCCCGCAAGCGTTTCTTGCCGTAGATATACTCGGCATTCTCCGAGCGATCGCCCAGAGCGGCGGCATCAGAGACCTGCTGCGTGACCTCGGGACGCTCCACTTTCCATAACTGGTGCAGTTCCGCCTTCAGGGCGGCTTCCCCTTCCGGTGTGATATAGGCGGACATGGGCTTGGCAGGCGGGCGGTAGCGGGACATGGTTCAGGCGTTGGCTTCCAGTTGTTTCAGTTGCAGTTCCAGTTGAGTGTACAACGGGGCCTCCTTCATGCGCACGCCCAGTCCCAGGAGGCGCACCGGTTTGTTGCCGCGCTCGAAGCCGGTCTGGCAGAGCGTCCTGAAGATATCCAGGTCCAGGGTGTTGCCGCTTTGCTCCACCGTGGTGGATACGAAATCGTTGAACTTGATCTTCACGAACTGCTTGCCGATGGACACTTTCTTCTTGGAGCGGCGGATCCGCTCCGACAATTCGCCCATCAGGTCCGGCAGGGTGGAAAGGCAAGTCTCCAGGCTGGGCAGGTCCTCGGGAAAGGTGTGCTCCACACTGATGGACTTGCGCCGGCTTTCCGTCTGCACTTCGCGGTTATCGATGCCGCGGCACAGCGACCACAGGGTTTCCCCGAAACTGCCGAACATGTCGAACAGTGCGGTTTTCTCGTACTGCTGCAGGTCGTGGCAGGTCTCGATGCCGAGCAGTTCCATCTTGCGTGCGGTGACCTTGCCGACCCCGTAAAGTTTGCGCACCGGCAACCTGGCCACGAAAGCGTCCACCATGTCCGGCGTTATGACGTACTGGCCGTCGGGCTTTTTCCAGTCGCTGGCGATCTTGGCCAGGAACTTGTTCGGTGCAATGCCGGCAGAAAGGGTGATGCCGATTTCCTCGCGTACCCGCTGGCGGATTTCCTGCGCGATGAGCGTGCCGCTGCCACGGCATTGTCTGGTGTCGGAGACATCGAGAAAAGCCTCATCCAGTGACAGCGGCTCGATCCTGCTGGTGTAATCGCTGAAAATCCTGTGCATCTGGGCGGAAGCGATGCGGTATTTTTCCATGTTGCCGGGAATGATAATGAGGTCCCGGCACTTGCGCTTGGCCGTTGCCGAGGCCATGGCTGAATGCACGCCATACTTGCGTGCTTCGTAGTTGCACGTGGCGATGACGCCGCGGCGATCCTCGGAGCCGCCAACCGCTACCGGCAGTCCGGCGAGGGCGGGATCATCGCGTATTTCGATGGCGGCAAAAAAGCAGTCGCAGTCGCAATGAATGATTTTTCTTGGCATTCGGCTACTATAATTCCTGCCGCTACCCTTGTCACACGGACTGAGGTATCCTTTTTCCATGCCTATTTATGAATACAAATGCCGCACCTGCGGCCACCTGTTCGAGAAGATCGTAAAGCTGAACGAGACGCCCAGCTGTCCTGAATGCGACGACAGTGATCTGGAAAAGCAGTTCACCATAGCCAGTGTCAGCACGTCGAAGACCCGTTCACGCTCAGTCGCGAAAGCCAGGGCGAAGGCTGGTGCGATCAAGAAGGAAAAGGATGTTGCCCAGGCCGAGTACGAGCGCAAGGTGCGCGAAGACCACCACTGAATTCCGCGCAATAAAAAAGGCTGCCATTGGCAGCCTTTTTTATTGCCGAAAGGTTATTCGCCAGCCTGGTCGAGCAAATCCAGGAAATCCTCGAGGTCCCGGTACTGTTGACTGCTGGAATTGAAGATTAGGCCGCCACCATGATTGTTCATATTCTGCACCTTGAGCAGGATGTAGGCGGTAGAAGTAGCTGAGTGAAGTTCCTCGAACTCCTGGAAGTTAATGTCCAGGTGATTGGCATTTGTTGTACGCACGAACTGGTGCAGAGCCTGTCCGGCTGCCGTGCCGCCGGCTACATGGCACTGGATGCAGCGGGCCTGAACGATGTTCGGTGAAATGGTGGATTCAAACAGGGTAATGGCCTGTTCGCGCGGCGTCGGGCCGGTGACTTCCTCGGTGATGCTGAAACGCAGGGCCTGGGGTGTGAAGTACAGGGCGTCATCTACCAGAAAGCCGATAAAGATGCGGTGATCATTCGCAAGCCCCAATTGGCCGGTGAAAACTTCGGCCTCGAGTTCCGCGGTCAGCGTGACGCCTTCCAGGTATGGCTCCAGTGTGCTCAGCTTGCCGCCCCATGGCACAAAAATGCCATCTGCGTTGCGCATCTTGAGATTGGAGGGCGGGACGAAATCCACGATGATGATGTCAGCCAGGGCGCCAATGTCGGCTTCCTCGGGCCGGATAACGACGTTGATACTGACGTTGTCGCCCGTGGTGGCTATATTGCGGGGCGTATCCTCGCCTGCCAGGCTCATGCGCAGGGAAATGGATACGTTGGTATTGGCGGATGTGCCGTCAGCCTGGGTATTGCGCCAGCCGTTGACCTCGGTCGTGCTGACCTGGGCAAGCGCCGGCGTTGCCAGCGGCCAGGTGGAACTTGGCGGGGACATCCGGCTTGTTGGCATCGTGCCGGAGACCAAAGCCTGGCAAGTGGGGATTCGCGATCCTTTTGATACCAGCCGGGCCTGTGCCCACATCAGCCTGGTACAGGGTGCGCTGGCCTCCAGCGGCGATTACGAACGTTACACCGTCATCCAGGGCAGGAAATACAGTCATATACTCAACCCCCTGACCGGGTGGCCCGTGACCGGCTGCAGCTCGGTCAGCGTCGTGGCAGAACAGTGCGTGATCGCCGGCAGCGCCGCGACAATCGCGATGCTTAAAGGGGCGCACGGGGAGGCGTGGCTGAAGGAACTCGGGCTGCCTTACCTCAGTATCGACCAGGACGGCCGCATCGGCGGTTCGATCGCCGGCGACCTCAGTGGTGGCGTCAATGCTGACATCAATAATGGTGGAACAGGTTGAACATCCAGAAATTTTTCGCGTACGTGCGCGTCGACTGGCGCATGATGCCCACCTGCCAGCTGGTGTGGTCGGTCATTTTCCAGCCCAGCCCCGCATAGGCCCGGTTCAGGGCGTAACCCACGTTATCGAGTTCCAGAAAGTGCTCGTCGTACAGCGACAGGTAGACGGCGCCGGCATCCAGCGTGGTCCTGTTCAGCGGCCGGTTGATGCTGAGATAGGTGCGCAGGCGTCTGAAGCTGTCGCTGTCGTCAGGCATGTGCTCCTCGAGACGCAGGCGCCCGGTGAAGTAATTCCTCTCACCCAGCAGCCGGGTATACAGGCCCTGCTGGAACACGATGTGTGCATCCCGTGTCACGCTTGACGGCCCCGGTGTGCCATTGCGCAGGTGGTAGTAGCCCAGGCCGTAGCGTATGGGATGGTCTGCTGGTTTGTAGCTCACCAGCCCGAGGATGAGGCGTTGCTGCAGGTCGCCGTGGGTATCCCAGTTGCGGCGCTGGACGATCATCTGGGTCGCCCACGGCGTGTCATCGATGTTGCGGTTGTAAAACCACGCATACCAGGCGCCCATTTCGTCCTCGTTGACCTGGGCATGCGCGCAGGATACCGCGAACAGCAGCGCCGCAATCAGGAAAAGTCGTCTGGGATGGAATTGCCGGTAGGTCACGGGCGGCAAGGTAGCAACCGGTGCCGGTGCATGCAATGCATGAATGCCTCAGGCTTGCCCTGGATCAACATGCTGGCCCCATGCCCGACAAGTCTGGCGGGTAATAATATTCAGGTGTTGTCTGGTGTATCCGAATCATCACTGTCCGCCTGTGAAGATTCGTAAGGCTGCTCCGGGTCTTTCTGGGTGACGGTGAGCCAGTCCAGTACCAGGCCCGAAATGGTGTTGAAACGGGCCACGCGGAAAATGATTTTCAGCAGCTGCGGCCGTGTCCGGATACTGGGTTCCTCGGCATGGGGGATGAACCAGATCAGAACGCCGGCGCGCACCAGGCCGCTGATGAGGAACACCAGGAACAGGGCGCTGGCCAGCGGCAGGTTGAGCCCGTCGCGAATCAGGGGGGCGGCGCTGGCAAGCAGGCCGCCGGCGATGGCCCCGACGAAGACGAAGATGGCGCAAATGGCCGATTGCACCGCGGCATAGGTGGCGAAGTTGGTGTGGTGTGGCCTGATGTCATAGAGATAGTTGGCCGTGCTCAGGTTGAAGCCGCTCCAGACCAGGCCGGAAATGACCTGGACCAGCAGCAGGTAGTAGAAATTCGGCATCACCATCCACAACATCGGCACGATCGGCAGCGCGACGCTGCATCCAAGCATCATGATGCGGTTGCCATGGCGTTCGCCTATCCGGCCCCACATCGACAGGGTCAGGAACTGGGTGGCGATGGAGGCGATGCTGTTCAGGCTGAATTCCAGGTACGTGAATTCCAGTTCGTTGAGCATGTAAACGGCAAAGAAAGGCGCGGAAATGGCCACGGCGCCCTGCATGCCCGCGACGAACAGGCTGTAGCTGCGAAAGGTGCTGTCGTGCATGGCATGGCGCACCTCGCGCAGGGTGCTGAAGAAGGCATCCGGTTCCGGCAGGGTGGGATGATTGTCGGGGTCGTGCATGGCCGACAGCAGGCGCGCGGACAACAGGCGGCCGGCAACGGCAACACTGAACAGCAGCGAGAACCCGAGCCAGGTCAGTGAATAAATGTCGGTGATGCTGAGCATGGCGCCGCCGCCGATGAAGACGACCAGGGATACGGCCATGGTCAGCCGGCTGCGGCTGGCGAAATACACACTGCGCTCCCGCTGCGGCACGATGCTGCCCATCCAGGCGCGCCATTGCGGCTGGATCAGGTTGGTCAGGGCGTGGTACATGACCACTACCAGCACCAGCCAGCCGATGGCGCCATCGCCGTGCCATAACGCGATAATCGTCATCAGTGCCAGCATGAGCGACTGGGCGTAGACGCAGAACAGGATCAATGACTTGCGGCTGAAATAGGTATCCAGCCAGACGGAAACCAGTTGCATGAAGGCGCCGGTGAGCTGCGGTATGGCGGTCAGCCAGCCCAGTTGCAGGCTGGTGGCGCGCAGGTAGATCGCGAATGCGTTGATGAAGTTGTCGCAGGTGGCCGTCATGGCCGAAGAGGCAACGGCCTCCTTTTTTGCCAGCGTCAGGGTTTCTTCCAGGACCTTCGGGGGAATACCCTGGCCTGGTTCGGACCCGATAACGTTGGACTGGATACCCATACTTCTGGCCAGGCTCGCACTTCTCCTGGCTGCTGCCAGGAACGGACTGATAAGGAAAATTCTGGATGCGAAGATAGCTGACGACGGCTTTTTTTTCCACACTGATGCTCACGCAACATGCAGCCAATCGGCAGCGATCGGTGTGGAATGCTATGCTGTTCACCGGTTTCAGCTAAATCGGAGACGGCCATGAATCATATAAACGAACTGGCGGACAAGATTGCCAGGCTGGAAAACCAGTTGCTTGACGAGCTGGAACGGCAGCAGGAGAAGTTCCGCTACCACCTGGACGGCACCCGCGTTCGTTTCGAGATCGAAGTCGAGGACGCGCATCGCAAGCTGAAGCAGGCCGTCATCCCATGGCTGTTGTCTTCCCGGTTGCGGCATATCCTGTCCGCCCCGTTCATTTACGGCATGATCGTCCCGATCGCCTTTTTCGACCTGAGTATCACGCTGTACCAGCATATCTGTTTCAGGTTGTATGGCATTCGCCGGGTAAAGCGCGGCAGTTACATCGTGCTCGACCGCCACCAGCTTGCCTACCTGAACGGTATCGAGAAGTTCAACTGCGTCTACTGCGGCTATGGCAACGGGGTGGCAGCCTATGCACGTGAGGTGATCGCGCGCACCGAGCAGTACTGGTGCCCGATCAAGCATGCCCGCAAGGTGCTGGGCAGCCATCGCCGGTACCACAAGTTTTCCGATTACGGAGACGGGGAGCACTACAAGGAGCAGCTCATCCGGTTGCGGGAGGAGTTGAGAGATAAAAGCTGAAAGCCAAAAGCCAAATAAGCAATGTTTACCTTGCGAAGTAGTTGAATTGCTTTGAGCTTTCAGCTGTTTTAACTGGGCACGACACTCATGATGTAGTGGCTGTCCATGTATTCGCGGATCTGGTCGATCTGGCCGTCGATGATCTCGAAGGCCCAGCAATACAAGTTGTCATACATCTTGCCATGCTGGAACATGCCCACGGCCTGGGTTTCGGCATAGACCATGTTGTCCTTGGCGGTCAGCTTGTTGATGATCACCTTCGGGTCGCCGTCGACAAACAGTCCCCTGACGGGGGCCAGGAATTCGTCGATGATGTGGTCCCGGCCCGGATGCGCACCTGCTCCCGGGATATCCTTGGACATGGCGGTCCAGCAGGCGTTTTCGCGGAACATGCCGCGCAGAGTTTCCAGGTCCCCGGCGCTGAGGGTCTCAAAGAAGTTTCTCACCAGGGCTTCATTCTGTTTTTCTGCATCCGACATATCGTGAATCTCCACTGTTTTTTGCTATGCTTCCGGAAAGATACAAGATACAAGACACAGGATACAAGGGGCGCGGTGCGCCGTGCCCGTGGGTCCAATATCCAGTATCATGCCAACCTTGCGCACTGCAACGCGCAAACAGAATCAGAATAACCTTCAATCACTCAAGAGGTATTTATGTCTGACGCATATGATGTGGTAGCCATCGGTTCCGGCCACAACGGTCTTGTGGCGGCGGCGTACATGGCCAAGGCCGGCAAGAAGGTGCTGGTCCTGGAGCGCCAGGACTGGATAGGCGGCGGTGTGGTCACACGCGAGCTGACCCTGCCGGGCTTCAAACATGACCAGCATTCCATGGCCCACATCTTCATCCAGGCCAACCCCATGATCGTCAATGATGAACTCGGCCTGATGTCGAAGTACGGTCTCGAGTACATCCACCCGACGATCCCGATGATTTCAGTTTTCCCGGACGGCCAGACGCTGGCCATCCATACCGACCGTGACAAGAACATCGAGGAGATCGCGAAGTTCTCGGCGAGTGACGCCGAGAGTTACCGGCGTTTTTCCGAAAAGGCGGCCGGCATCTTGCCGGCCCTGGTGGGCACGCTGTACACGCCGCCGGCACCCGTCGGCGCCATGTACGCCATGATGGACCAGAGCCGTGAAGGCCAGGAAATCATGGCTATCATGATGAAGAGCGCCTACGACGTGGTCATGGAGTATTTCAAGGACGAAAGGGTGCGCCTGCATTTCCTGCGCATGGTCAGCGAAAACCTGACCGGGCCGGAAGAAAAAGGCACCGGCATCGGCCCGTTCATGTTCCTCGGCTGGCTGGAAAAATACGGTATCGGTGTCGCCAAGGGCGGCAGCGGCATGCTCAGCCAGGCGCTGGTGAACTGCATCGAGGACCATGGCGGTGAAGTGCTCACCGGCACTTCCATCAGCAAGGTGAAAGTGTCCGGCGGTCGCGCTGTCGCCGTGGTCACCGACGACGGTCGCGAGATCAAGGCGAAGGATGCCGTGATCGGCGCCATCCATCCGCACCTGCTGCCGAAGATGGTGGAAGGCCTGGATCCCTTCGTGGCCCAGACGGCGTCGAGAGTGGAGCTGTCCGCCAACTGCGTATTCACCATTCACGCCGCGCTCAGCGAACCACTGCAGTTCGCAGCCGGAGATCGTGTAAAGCAGGCGATGATGATCGAATTGCTGCCGGAAAGCATCGATGTCCTGCGCGACCATTTCGACGACCTGCGTTACGGCCGCATTCCCAAGCACTCCCTGTGCGCCCTTGGCTCAGCCACCAACATCGATCCCTCGCGCGCGCCGGAGGGCAAGGCCACCATGCATGCCTGGGATTATTGCCCGTACGAGTATCCGGGCGAGGGGGCAGCGGCATGGGACAAGCACAAGGACGAATTCGCCGACCACATGCTCGCCAACATGAAGCCTTATGTACCTAATCTGAGCCGGGACATCATCCTGGGCTGGCATTGCGACTCGCCGCTGGACATGGAGCGCACGTCCGCCAGTTTCCAGAAGGGCGATATCCATGGCGTCGCGCCGTACCTGTACCAGTTCGGGGCCCATCGTCCGACCCCGGAGCTGGGCAAGAACACCGTGCCGGGCATCGAGCGACTGTACCTGGTGGGACCTTTCCAGCATCCTGGCGGCGGCGTGTTCGGTGCGGGCCGCGGTACGGCCATGACCATGTTCGACCAGATGGGCATGGATTTCGACAAAGTGATTCAATAAGGGTCGAAAAAGGGAAAAATGGTTTGAGTAGGTCGGATAAGGCGCGTAGCGCCGCATCCGACATGGCGGACTGGATAGAAAGATAAAAGATAAAAGATAAAAGATAAAAGATTAAAAGATTAAAAGATAAAAGGCCTGCGGTTCACGTTATCGAAAAGATCGGAGCGTAGGCCGGAAGAGGTCCGCAGGACCGTCATCCGGCATGGATGATCCGCTGAACTGCCAAGGATCATCGCAAAGACGGACACACCGCTATCTGAGAAATGACATACATGTGCAGTAATCGGGTTGTTTTATGAAAATTTATTCCCAGGACGGCAGTGAGCTGATGGACGTCTCCGTCATCGAACGTGACGGTGACAAGCTGGTGGTGAAGGGAAAAATCTTCCAGTCCATGCCCATGACAGCAAAGCTCACGCCGGAAGAGGCCCGCAAGGGCATGAAGCTGATGAGCTTCTCCACCTGGCTGTTCCTGCTGACCATGCCCTTCCGCACGAGCAAGAAGAAATAACGGCAGTATTCGAATGGATGCACTCCAGACCCTGGAAAACGTCCTCCAGTCCCTCGTTGCAGGGCTTCTGATCGGTTCCATGTACGGGCTGATGTGCGTCGGCCTCACCATCATTTTCGGCGTCATGCGCGTGATCAATTTCGCGCAGGGCGAGTTTATGATGCTGGGCATGTACTTCACCTATTTCTGTTTCGCCTGGCTGGGTGCCGAAGTTTACTTTGACGGACTCTGGTTTCCGTTCGTGCTTGCCGTGCTTGCCGGGCCGGCCGTGTTCCTGCTCGGGCTCATCCTGCACAAGGCGCTCATCAACGCGGTTACCGGGCGCCGGGCCAGCCGGCTCGAGGCACAGGGCCATTACGCACAGCTGGTGCTGACTCTGGGCATCGCTCTGGTGCTGCAGAACGGCGGCCTGTTCCTGTTCGGCTCGAATCCGGTGTCGGTCAGCAACGAGCTGTCCTACAGCGCCTGGGAATGGGGGCCCATGGTGGGCGATCGCGTCAGCGTCTTCGTCAACCAGGCGCAGACCATTTCGGCGATCATTGCCCTGGTCGTGGTGCTGGGCTTCGGCCTGATCATGGTGAAGACGCGGCTTGGCAAATCCCTGCGCGCTGCTGCCGACAATCCCGATGCCGCCACCTACATGGGAATCGATGTCGACCGCGCACATCGCATCGCCTTCGGCTTCGGCATCGGTATCACTGCAATCGGCGGCGGCCTGCTGGCTTCGAATGTGTCCTTCCAGCCCTATATCGGTACGGAATACGTCATCATCATGTATGCGGGCGTGGTGCTGGGCGGCCTCGGCAGTATCCGCGGCGCTTTCCTCGGCGGCCTGAGCATCGGTATCCTGCAGCAGGTGTCGGCCATTGTCCTGCCCAACCAGTTGCAGGGCACCGTCATCTTCGTCTGTTTTCTCGCCGTCATCCTGTTCCGTCCGCAGGGCTTCTTCGGGCGCAGGGATCGCACCGCATGAACGCCTTCGGCAACCTCTCCGGGGTGAAACGGGACTTCCTGCACATCGGCATCTTCGGCCTGGTCTACCTGGTGCTGGCGCTGGTGGTCAGCAACTCCTATTACCAGCTCATCATGACCATCGTGCCTATATGGGCGGTGATGGGCCTGTCCTGGAACCTGTTGTCCGGCTACAGCGGCCTCATCAGTTTCGGCCATGCCGCCTTTTTCGGCCTGGGCGCCTACCTGGTGGCGCTGTGCTCGGTGGTGTGGGACCTCAACCCCTGGATTACCATCGTGCTGGCTACCCTCGCCGGTGCCGGCGCCGGTTTGCTGGTTGGCATACCCACCTTCCGGTTGCGCGGGCATTATTTTGCCCTCGCCATGCTCGCTTATCCGCTGGCCCTGTTGTACGTGTTCGAGTGGCTCGGTTACCAGGAAGTCGCTCTGCCCATGCATCGCGAGGCGCCGCTGACATACATGCAGTTCGAAAACCCGGTGTATTACATCGTGATTGCGCTGGTCCTGCTGATGCTGGCTCTCGGTATCACGTCCGTGCTCTCCCATTCAAGATTCGGCATGTCGCTGCTGGCGATCAAGCTCGACGAGGATGCCGCGGAGGCGGCCGGCATCAATTCACTGTACTGGAAGCTGGCGGCGATCACGATCAGTGGCGCCATCGCCGGTGCTGCCGGCGGTTTTTACGCGGTGGTGCTGCTGGTGGTCACGCCGCTGGCGGTATTCGGCATGCTGGTTTCCGCGCAGGCACTGATCTTTGCCATGTTCGGCGGCGTTGGCACGCTGTGGGGCCCTGTGCTCGGTGCCTTCATTCTGGTGCCGCTCAGCGAGATCCTCTACGCCCGCTACGCAGCCGATTTTCCCGGCATCCAGGGCGTGATCTACGGTGTGGCCATCATTGCCGTCATTCTGTTCGCCCCGGAAGGCGTGCTGTGGAAACTGCGTGCGATGCGCAAACCCGGCACGTTCCGCATGCTGGGCTCGACCGCGAGCAAAGCCGACTTCGGCGTCTCCGAGGAACTGCTGGTCGTGCCCCCGATGCATGACGGCAAACCGGTGCTGGAAGTGGCAGGACTTGCGAAAGCCTTCGGCGGGCTGCAGGCCACCAGCGACCTGTCCTTTTCCGTCAGGGAAGGGGAGCTGCTGGGCATCATCGGTCCCAATGGCGCCGGCAAGACCACGCTGTTCAATTTGCTCAACGGCTTCCTGCGCCCGGACAGTGGCGATATCGTTTTTCACGGCCAGTCGCTGCAACGGCAGCGGCCAAACCGCCGCTGTGCCGCCGGCATGGCGCGCACCTTCCAGGTGCCCAAGCCGTTCACGCACCTGTCGGTGCTCGACAATGTCGTGATCGGCGCCTATGTCCACACGCGGTCGAAGGTGGAAGCCAGCCGTCACGCCTCGGCCGCCATCCACCTGGTCGGTCTGCATGACCACCTCGACCTGCCGGCCGCCAACCTCACCAACAAGGAACTGCGGCTCATGGAGCTGGCCCGGGCGCTGGCGTCAAAACCCACGCTCATCCTGGTGGATGAAATCCTGGCCGGTCTCGACCCGCAGGCCATGCAGGACATGCTGGTGGTCCTCAGGCGTGTGCGTCGCCTGGGCATCACCATCATCATCATCGAGCACAGCATGCAGGCGATGGTGCAACTGGTGAATCGCTTCATTGTGCTGGACCATGGCGCACTGCTTGCCGAAGGCAGTCCGGACAGCATCGTCAGGAACCCGGCAGTCATCGAAGCCTATCTGGGCAGGCAGTGGCGGCAAGAGGAGGCCGGTGATGAGTGATGCGCTCTTGCAGCTGGAATCCCTGTCAGCCGGATACGGCGGTGTAGACGTGCTTCAGGATGTATCGCTGACGCTGGACCGCGGTGCGTTTGTCGCGGTGGTCGGCCCCAACGGGGCGGGCAAGAGTACGCTGTTCAAGACCATATCGGGCCTCGTCATGGCCTCGGCGGGCAACATGACCTGGCAGGGCCAGAACCTGGGTAACGTGCAGGCACCGAAGCGCGCCCACCTGGGCATTGCCCACGTGCCGGAAGGGCGGCAGGTGTTCCCGACGTTGAGTGTCCTGGAGAACCTGGAAATGGGTGCCTTCGTGAATCGCGATCGTGCCGCCTTCCCGGAGTTCCTGGAAAAAATATTCACCTGGTTCCCGGTTCTCAAGGAGCGGCAGCGGCAGCCGGCCGGCACGCTGTCGGGCGGTGAGCAGCAGATGCTGGCCATTGGCCGGGGACTGGCAGCGGATCCTGCGATGCTCATGCTGGACGAGCCGTCGATGGGACTGGCGCCGGCCATCGCCGACGAGATATTCACCCGGCTCGTGGACATCCATCGCAGCAGCGACCTGGCTATCCTGCTGGTGGAGCAGCGCGTTGCCGAAGCCCTGCACTTTGCCGATTATGCCTACGTGCTGGAAGCGGGTCGTATCATCCTGAGCGGCAAGCCTGCCGAACTGCAGCACAACGACCGCATTCGCCAGGCCTACCTGGGCATGTGATGCGGGAAAAAGAAGCTAGACGACCCGAATCTGCCAGATCTTCA
>Ga0181587_10003094_pt1 | contig 13795 bp, 12 predicted proteins | sample 071ome_27_FD_132463 | JGI IMG/M metagenome (GOLD analysis project Ga0181587, IMG submission 132463) | Coastal salt marsh microbial communities from the Groves Creek Marsh, Skidaway Island, Georgia - 071409AT metaG (megahit assembly) | ecosystem: Environmental > Aquatic > Marine > Intertidal...
GGCGAGTGGGACCATCCCGGCCTGTTCGGCCACGAGGACATCAACGACCGCGGCCAGGGCCCGGAGCTCGGCGATTACCTTGGCCTGCCACTTAACGCCGCCGGCATGCGCAAGGCCGAAAGCTATTCAGGCTCGTGGCTGAGCGTGCCGGAACACCAGTGCACGCCCCACCCCGCCGCTTACCAGACCTGGGGTCCGAACACGCTCATCGTCGGCAAGATCTTCGATCGTGTGGAACGCGACCAGGTCGCTATCCGTCTCGACGGGACCTTCGGACTCGACCGCATCGTGTGGATGGACGGACGGCCGCATCCGCCGGAAGCCGCCGTGCACACCTTCAGCGGTTTCTCCACCGGCCACTGGGACGGCGATACGCTGGTGGTGGAAACCTCGCACGTGAAGGCCGGCTGGCTGCGCCGCAACGGCACCGCCACCAGCGAGAAGATGAAGATGACCGAGTTCTACCAACGCTTCGACGACTACCTGTTGGTGACCACCATCGTCGAGGATCCGGTATACCTGTCGGAGCCGTTCATCCGTACCACGGAATACGAACTGGTGGACCGCCCGATGCCGATCCTCGGTTTCCCGTTCACCCGCAACGACGGCCCGACGTTCTACCGCTGCTTCCCGTCCGAGGAAACCACGTCGGACAAGTACTACGTGCCGCATTACCTGCCGGACGAGAATCCGCTGCTGGAAGAGTTTGCCGATAAATACCATGTGCCGCGCTGGGCCCTGGCCTCCGGCGCCGCCGCCATGTACCCGGAATTCGCCCGCCTCCTTGAAAATGGCGAGGATGAAGTGAGTGCCGCGCCCGCGGTGGTCACCGAATCGCCGCCGCCGGCACCCGGCCTGCAAACGCTGCAGGTGCGGAACAACATCTGGCTGATCACCGGTGCCGGCGGCAACATCACAGTACAGACCGGTATTGAGGGCGTGCTTATCGTCGATTCCGGCCTCGCCGCCATGGCAGTTGAGGTGCGCGAGGAGATCCGCCGCATCGCCGGCGACAAACCGATCCGCTACCTCATCAACACGCACTGGCATCCGGATCACACCGGCGGAAACGTCGTGCTGTCGGATGAGCCGAACCAGCGTGCCGCCATTCTTGCCCACGAGAATGTGGGCCTGCGCCTTGCGCTTGCCGAACAGGAAGCGGGTTTGCTGGTGATGGATACCTATTACGGCGACAACAAGGTGATCTACTTCAACGGCGAGGCCATCGAGATCATCAAGGTGCCCAACGCGCACACCGACAGCGATTCGCTGGTGTTCTTCCGCGGCTCCGACGTTGTGGCCGCCGGCGACATCATCAGCACTGGCGCCTTTCCGCGCTCATACGCCGACCAGGGTGGCAGCGTGCAGGGTCATATCGATGCGCTGAACCGCATCCTCGACATCACCGTGGCGGAAACCCGCGCACAGGGCGGTACGCTGGTGATCCCCGGCCACGGCCGCCTTTACGATGAATCCGACGTGGCCGAATACCGCGACATGTACACCATCCTGCGCGACCGCGTGCAGCGCGCCATCGACAACGGCATGACGCTCGACAGCCTCAGGCAAAGCCGACCGCTGCTCGATTACCAGGGCGTGTTCGGCAGCAGCGGCGGCACGTGGAGCGACGACACCTTCATCGAAGCCATGTACAACAACCTGGCCGGCAATTAACGCAAACGGACATTGAAGAGAGATCTCACGATGCGACACTCAATACGCAACCTGCTGGTACTGGCACTGACCGGTTTCGCCGCGACAGCCGGCGCCCATCACGGCAGCAGTATTTCCTACGACATCGACAAGCTCTGGACCACCTGGGCCACGGTGACGGAATTCCGCTACATGAATCCGCACCCGACCATGACCTTTGACCGCGAGGTCGAGGGCGGCGAGGTGGAGCACTGGGTCAGCGAGCTGTTGACCAACCCGTCCATGATGGCGCGCCAGGGCTGGACCAAGGGCAAGACCAACGAACAACTGAAACCGGGCACACGCGTGAAACTTACCCTGGGCACCTCCCGCGCCGGCGGCTTCAGCGGTATCGTCATGAAAGTGCAGGCGGAAAACGGTGACGAAATCGGCGGCAGCCGGCCCAACATGCAGGCACCTGACCTCGATGGTGTACCGGGCGGCCTGCAGCCCGAGGGCGACATCGTGTTGCCGGGGCAGGCCACACCATGACTACGCGCTTCCTCCTTCTCTTCTTGTTGGCCCTGCAGGTCCCGTTCCAGGCTGCAATCGCGCAGGATGTGACCTTTTCCGATACCGACACCTCGGTCTATGACAAGCGCGATTTCAGCGGCCTGTGGAGCCGGGCTCCGGATATCTCCGGTCAACCGCCATGCCCGGAATGCCGCGACACCCTCATCTTCCCGAACTACGGTTTTCATGGCACGCCGCCGCCGCGCACGCCCGAGGGCCAGCGCCGTTTCGAACTCAACAAACCGGCACGCGGCCTGGAACTGGACAGTGAGGCAGCCAATGCCCGCCCGGACCTGGACATCGGCTTTCGCCGCGCCATCCTGCCCGCCTTTGGCAACGACCCGGAAATGCGCTGCGAACCCCTGGGCCTGCCCCGGCTGCTCACCTTCGCCGGCGGTGGCGGCGTCATGGAGATGGTGCAGGCCGGTGACCGCATCCTGCAGTTGTTCGAATGGACCTGGGATTTCCGCGATATCTGGCTGGACGGCCGGCCGATTCCCGACGTGGAGGATTACCTGCCACGTTTCAACGGCTACTCCGTGGGCGAATGGCAGGGCGATACCCTGGTGGTGACTTCCACCGGTTTCGACGACCGCCAGTGGCTCGACCAGTACGGTTTTCCCATCAGCGATCAGGCGGTGCTCACCGAGCGTTGGGACCGGCCCAGGCCGAATCGCCTGCGCCTGGTGCTGACACTCGATGACCCTGTCATCTATACCGCGCCGTGGACTTCCAGCACCAAGGTGTGGGCGCTGATTCCCAAAGAAGACATGGCCATCGGCGGCTGGTCCGGCATCCTCGAGGATCGCTGTGTACCGAGCGACGAATCCCTGTTCAATACCTTCCGCGACCGCGCCGCCGGCCTGAACAGCGAGTGATCGCCTGAATCGCCAATGCTGAGAAACACCCGGTCAAGCTATGGCAGCGTGGCGAAGTGGCTGCACTGGCTGATCGCGCTCTGGGTGCTGGCGGCCTATCTCATCATTCTCTATTTAACGAGCCGTTCCGACGCCTTCCCCCTGCCCGGCCTCAACATCCACAAGGTGGTGGGCTTCACGATCCTGGTGCCGGTGCTGTTTCGCCTGGCCTGGCGTGCGATCAATCCCATACCCGACCTGCCGGCACACATGCCGCGCTGGCAACGCCGTGTGTCCGGCCTGAGCCATGGCCTGCTGTACTTTTTCCTGATCGCCATGCCGGTCACCGGCTACCTCGGCAACGGCGGCGGTGTGGATTACGGGATATTTCGCATCCCGCCCTTCCTGGGTTCACCGGTTTCGGCCTGGACCTACGAGACCTTCGGCATTTCGGACTCGCAGTGGGACAAATTTTTCGATACCTTGCATTACGGCATCATGGGACCGTGGCTGTTCTGGGTGCTGATCGCCGTTCATGCCGGCGCCGCCATCTGGCACCATTTTGTCCAGCGGGATGATGTCCTCAAACGGATGTTGCCCGGAAACCAATGGCAATAAGAAGCATCAGGAAACAATAAAAAGCACAACCAGGGGGAATTCATGTCCAGCACTGCATCCGAGGTGTCACGCCCGGCCATTCTCACCACCTTCGGCGCCATGATCGGTCTCGCACTCGGCCCGAGCGTCATCGCCAACCTCACCGTGTCGGCCTACATCGGGCCCATCGAGGCGGAGTTCGGCTGGTTGCGCTCCGACGTGTCCTTCGCCTTTTCGCTGGTGGCCTACATGATCGTGGTGATGTCGCCGCTGCAGGGCATGCTGGTCGACCGCTTCGGACCGCGCAAGGTCGTGCTGACCTCGATTCCGCTGTTTGCGCTAAGCCTGGGCGCCATCTATTTCACGCCGGACAATATCTACGTGTACTACTTCCTGTGGGCGCTGGTGCCTATCGCGGGCCTGGGCCTGTGGCCGCTCGGCTACCTGCAGGCGGTGACGCCCTGGTTCGACCGCAAGCTTGGCCTGGCGCTGGGCTGCGCCAATGCCGGTATCGGCGTCGGCAGCACCTTTTTACCCATGCTGGTGATCGGCCCGATCATCGCCGCCTACAGCTGGCGCCATGCCATCCTGGCCATCGCGGCGCTGGTGCTGTTCGTGAGCTGGCCGGTGGTGGCGTATTGCCTGAAGGAACCGCACGGCGGCGACAGTGCGGCGCGCAAACTGGCCGCTGCCAGCCGCTCGTTCGGCCTGTCGTTCAGGGATTCGATGCGCGAGCCCACCTTCTGGATGCTGAACCTCGGCTTCTTCCTGCTGGGCATGACCGCCACCAGCCTGGTCACCCAACAGGTACCGCTGCTGCGCGACGCCGGCTGGACGGTGGAGGAAACCACGCGCCTGCAGACCACCTTCGGCTTCGGCCTGTTGTTCGCGCGCGTCGCCGTCGGTTTCGTCATCGACCATGTCTTCGCCCCGCGCGTGATGACCACCGTGTCCATCGGCGGCGCCATCGCCTGCGTCCTGTATGCCGTCGCTCCGGAATGGGGTTACGTGAGTGCGCTCTTGATCGGCTTCCTGCTCGGTGCCGAATTCGACGTGCTCGCCTTCCTCATCAAGCGCTACTACGGGTATCTCGCCTACGGCCGCGTGTACGGTGTCATCTTCGGGGTGTTCTACCTCGGCTCCGCCGTCGGTATCTGGGGCATGCCGAAACTGCGCGAGATGACGGCCGATTTGTCCTACGACAACGGCCTTTATGCCGCGGCGGCGATCCTGCTGGCCTCCGCCGTACTGATGGCCTTCATGCCGGCCTATCGCTACGCCGCCGGTCATGTCGTGGAGACCACGCCGAGCCCGACCAACTGAGAAATTTACGGAGAACATCATGCTCTATATCGTGCAATTCGAAGACAAGCCGGATTCCGGCGATCTCAGGACCAGACTGCTGGAAGAGCATTTCGCCTTTCTGGACAGGATGAAGGAACAGGTGCTGGTGGCCGGCTCAATGCACGAGGTACCCAGCGACAAGCCCCTGGGCGGATTGTGGATCGTCGAGGCGGAAGACGAAGCCGGCGTGCGGGAAGTGTTCAAGGACGACCCGTTCTGGACCAACGGGCTGCGCGCGTCGGTGCGCATCAACCGCTGGGCCAAGGCCTTTCCGGACCGCAAGACATTGGTATGAAAAAGGCCGGGTTTCCCCGGCCTTTTTTCCACTTCAGTTCAATCCCACGCCAGCGGGCACCCCGGCATCGACAGGCCGACGCTGTCCACCTGCGCGCACAAGGCCCTGGCGTTGGCCTTTTGCTCTTCCAGGATGCGATGCACGTCCGCAATGGGTGTGACGCGGCCGTGGATGGGCACATCCCTCTCGACGTCGAGATCGCGGTAGGCGAGATTGTCATCGTAGGTACTGCCCCAGAAATACACTTCCCAGTTCATGTCGAACAGGTCGCCCTGTATCAGCAGCTTGTGTTCGGGAATGTAGGCCAGGAGGCCATCGGCCATGTGCGCATTGCTCATGGTGTGGTAGACGTCCACGGTCAGTGAATCGTCGGACAACTGCAGGTGATCATCCACGGCCAGCGTGCTGATGGGACGCGGGTTGCGGCTGAGATTGTCGTGGAACGTGGTGACATTGCGCTCGCTCAATGCTTCGAACCAGTCCATGTTGCCTTCCTGGGCGACGATGGTGATGCCCTCGGCGATGGCTTCACGCAGACCGCCGGTGTGGTCGAAATGGTGGTGGGAAATGATGACCTGGGTAATCGGCTTGCCGGGCACGGTCTCATAAGCCTTCTCGATGATGGCGCGCGACCAGGCGCGGTTGGTCGGCAGTTCGAACAGGGTCAGGTGGTCGGTGAATTCCAGCAGCACCGAATTGGCGCCATTGTTGCCGATCATGTGCCACACATGCTCGGCGACGGGTTCGGCAGTGACGGTGTAGTTCGGCACCGGCGCCGGCGCGTTCCTGACATCTGCAGTGGCGGCTTGCATCGCGACCGGGCCGTTCACCACGTAGCGGTCGATATGCAGGCGCATCATCACGGTGTCCTTCCAGTCAGACACCACGTTCACGCTCATCGGCAGCAGTAGGCCATCCACCGGCAACCAGGCGCTGAACTGCGCCCACTGGGTGAGTTCACCCAGGTTTTCATGGGGCTCGAGCCAGCTGACCCAGTGCGGCAGGCCGGTGTCGTTGTTTATAGCCAGCGTGAACATCGCACCCTGCCCTGTGGTGACATCCACCAGCGTCAGGTTGCCGTCGCGGCGGCGGTTGCTGACGGTGCTCACGGGATCGAGGGCGGCGCGCACCGCCATGAGCGGGTGGGACAAGAGGTCCATGCGACGGGTCAGTGCGGTTTCATCCGACGCGCGCCGGGCCGTGCCGTTGGGCGCAACGTCGAAGGCGACGTCGCCGTCGAGATTCTGGTTCACCGGCAGGCCCTTCATCATGGCCTCTGCAGCGAAGATGAAGGCGCGGTACATGCGCGCGGTGACGCGGGTGCGGTCATTGGCAAGATCGATGTCACGCACGTAGGCGGACATATTGGTCATCTTTTCCGGCGCGTTCGGTTCGGTGGTAATGAGGCTGCCGCCATCCTGGTAGGAGTCGTGGCCGTAGCCAACCATCCGCAGCGTGTCGACCGCTTGCAGGGCGGAGACGCCCCCCATGGCATTGGCGGCGTCGACGGCGACCTGGCGCGCGTCGCCACCGGTGGCGGCGCAGCCGGTAAGGACGGATATCGCGAACAGGCCAGCGACGGCAAATTTATGTGTCGGTTTCATCGAGATTCCCCAGTTGATGTTTCGAGTCCGAAAAGTCGGGTTTAATTATTCTTTCACGTCAGCCATGTCGGATGCGGCCTTCAAGGCCTTTATGCCCCAGAGGGTATTATCCGACCTGCTCGGACCCTTGGCGGTAGATCCAGAAAAAGGATGCTTTTTCCCTTTATCGTTTTATCGTTTTATCGTTTTATCGTTTTATCGTTTTATCCCTTTATCGATTCGAGTCCGCAATGTCGGATGACGGTCCTGCGGACCTTATCCGACCTACTCGAACCGTTATTCTTCTGGCCGTTCCCAGCCCTGCTCGAAGAATTTCTCCCAGTTCTGCGCCCACGGGCGACCGAGGAAGTCGATGTAGCCTTCATCGAACGGCGTCAACTGTGACGGGCGGCCGTCAGGGCCGAGGACAATGCCGTTCTCGACGCGGCACTCCACGAACAGGTAGCGTGACTCCGGGCCGTCGATGCCGGCTGTGCGGTCCCACGGTGTAACGATGCGCAGCGGCTGCGCAAAGGCTTCCGGGTCATAGAACACGGCTTCCCAGACCAGGCCTTCGCCGTCGTCGGCGCGGCGGATGATCTCGATCACTTCCAGTTCGTTGCTGAACTCGAACATGGAATGGCTGGTGGTCCAGCCCTGCACGTTGGCGGTCCAGGCGATGAGTGTTTCACCGTCCCAGAAGCCGACGGTTTCCCCGTACCATTGCGGAATGAGCGTGGAGTGTTCCTGGTTGATGAGCACCTTGCGGATATAGTTGTCGGCGACTCCGGCCAGGAACTGCACCTGGTTCGGCGTCATCAGCACTTCCATGTCGCGGATGCCCCAGACATACCACCAGCGCATCAGGCCCTCGGGATAACAGAAGGAAGCCATCCATTGCGGCGCATTGTTCACTGCCTCGTGATAGTTCATCTGTGTCATGCGCTTCTGGTATTCGGGTGTCAGCAGGGAGACCATGGTTGCTGTCTGCAGGATATTGCCATTGGTCCACTGACCCGGCGGCGGCTGGAAAAACGAGCCGCGGAAATACCAGCCGTCCCACTCCGGCAGGGTAGTGCGCGTATGAGTGGTGAAAGTACCGTTCTCCTTCGCCTGTGCCATGAGGGCGCGGTAGTGCTCCTCGGCTGTGGCATAGGGATAGGGACTGAAGATTTCGTCGGCACTCATGCCGTAGCTGCAGTCACCCCAGTGGCCGACCCGGTTCTGCACCCACATCATGGTGAGCTGGTCTGGTGTGTTGCAACGGGTATACCGTGGATCCGTCCAGCTTGCGCTGTCGAAATAGAAATTTTCCGTGGTGAACAGGTCCACCGCCAGCGGTTCGATACCGGGCGGTGGTGATTCACCTGAATAACGGTCGTTTTGCGGCCGCTGCGCCATGGCGGGCAATGCCAGCATTACGGCCAGAATGCCTGTGATGATTCTTGTCATGGTGACCTCCATGCGCTCAGCCGTTTTCCGACAGGTAGACCGTGCCGGTTTCCTCGTTGCAACCGCCTTCAGGCATAGTCATGCCGCAATTCACCAGCGCTGCCCCATTGGGCATGGCGCCAAAGGTCTTGCCGTTGCGCAGCGGGTTCAGTTTCACCGTAATAATGGTGCCTTCCGGAAAATTGTCGGGCGTCACACCCAGGCGGGCGATGCGCGTGGCCGGCCCGGTTTCCACACCCCAGGCAACGGGCTTGCCCTGTTCATCGAGGATGGGCGCGCCGGAATCGTCCAGCAGGTCGAAGATCAGTTGCGCATGGTTGGCACCCGGAATGTATCGGGTGAGGCGGCCGGTAAAGGTCAGCACCTGCTCCTGGTCATACATGGCGAAGGAATGATGGGCCTGGCCGGCAAGCGGCGCCAGGCTAAAAAGGACGGTGCCGGCAATGGCCAGCCAGTGTTTGCGGTTCAATGGATTTTCCCCCGTACAGGTAACAGCTGCGCGATTCATGCGCTATACCCTGAAGTCTATGCCAGCGAAGCAATTTGTAAAATCGATTGTTTTGATGGAAGACAATTTGCTATCCGGATACCCATAAAAACTGGGCCGACGGGCCTATTTACGCCGCCCTGTGGCTGTGTCCCTGGCGCAGGTTTTCAGTACCTGGATGAACCAACCCAGGCCCTGGTCGCGTTCGCGGGCTTCATGGTACTGCGCCATGATGCGCATGACCGGGAAGTCGAACGGCATGGGCGCCATTTTCAGAGGCAACACCTGGGCGAACTTGCGTGCCAGCCTTTCCTGCATGACCGCAATCCGTGGCGTGTCCAGCAGCAGCCAGGGCACTGCCGAGAAGTTCGGTGCGTAGACGTCGATCTTGCGTGAATACCCGAGCTTTTCCATGTTGCGCTCGGTGAATGAGGGGTCGCGTTTCGGACCCAGCGTCACCGCCACGTGGGCGGCATCGAAAAATCGCGCGGTCGAGAGCTTTTTGTTGAACAGCGGATTGTCCTTCCAGGCGACCACCACGCAGGGCTCCTCGAGCACCAGGGTCGCCGGATGCCCGGGCAGCAGGAATTCCTCGGGAATCAGCATCAGGTCGATCTCGCCGCGCTCGAACACCCGGTAGACCGAATCTTCCGGCAGGCGCATGTCCAGCCTCACCCCGGGGGCCTGCGTGGCCAGCGCCTTCAACACCTGGGTCATCAGCACGGTGACGATGTAGTCGGAGGCCATGAAGCGGAACAGGCGTTCCGTCTGGGCCGGATCAAACTCGGTGGACATGGCGACGAGATCGTCGATCTGCCGGGTGACGCGTTTCAGCTCGGGCAGCAGGTTTTCGGCAAAGGAGGTCGGCATCAGCCGCTTGCCATGCATGACCAGCAGGTCGTCCTGGAAATATTCACGCAGTCGACCCAGGGCGGCGCTGGCGGCGGGCTGGCTCAGGTGCAACCGCCGTGCGGCGCGGGTGACGCTGCGTTCCTCCAGCAGAATATCCAGCGCCACGAGCAGGTTGAGGTCCAGGCCTTTCAGTCGCATCGCGCGCTCTTATCTATTAACAGGATTAATACCATTTCCGTGAAACCAATAATTTTCTGGATAATAACAGGAATGCCGGAATACCGTTCAACTCTGGTGTAAGAATCACGGCACCGAAGCGCCGGGACGGACGGATGCGTCTCTGGACAAGTCACCTGACACACGTTTATTCTCCCGGTTCCTCGATTAACAATAAGAAGTAGCAAGAATGCCCCATGTCACCAGGGCCGTGGTGGAATTCATCCGCGACGCCAGGCTCGATAATTTTCCCCCCGATGCACTGGCCATCGGTAAACGCTGCATCATCGACGGCCTCGGCGTCATGCTCGCCGGCTCCGTGCAGCCGGCCGCCGATATCGTCACTGCATACACCGGCACTGTCGGCGCTACACCCGAGGCGACCGCCTTCGGCCGTGCCCCGTTCAGGACCGGCGCCGCCCACGCCGCATTGGTCAATGCTACCGCCGGCCATGCCCTCGACTGGGACGACACGCAACTGGCCACCAGCGCCGACCGCATTTTTGGCCTGCTCACCCACCCGACCGTACCGCCCCTGGTGGCGGCGCTGGCCATCGGTGAGCGGGAAGGCGTGTCGGGCCATGATTTCCTGGAAGCCTTCCTCATCGGCTTCGAGGTCGAGTGCAAGATCGCCGAGGCGATCAACCCGTCCCACTACAAGCAGGGCTTCCATACCTCGGGCACCATCGGCACCTTCGGCGCGGCCGTCGCCGCCGCCAAGCTGCTGGATCTCGATGCCGACCAACTCGAACACATGCTGGCCATCGCCGCCAGTTCCGCCTCGGGCATCCGCGTCAATTTCGGCAGCATGACCAAGCCGCTGCATGTGGGGCGCGCCGCCCAGAACGGCATCGTCGCCGCCGAACTCGCCGCGCGCGGATTCACCGGCGGCCATGACGCCCTCGACCCGCCCTGGGGCTTCTTCAGCACCTTCAGCCACGGCCAGGGCTTCGACGAGGATCGCATCGTTGATGTGCTCGGCAACCCGCACACCATCGTCAGCCCCGGCGTTTCCATCAAGCCCTATCCATGCGGCGTGCTCGGTCACCCCACGATGGACGCCATGCGCCGGCTGGTCATCGACAACGACGTCAATCCTGACAACATCACGGCGATCCGGGTACGCGCCGGCTCCAACATTCTCAACCCGCTGCGTTACGACATCGCCACCAACGAACTGGAGGCGAAGTTCTGCCCGGCCTTCATGGTCGGCGCCATCGCCCTGCGCAGAAAGGCCGGCGTTGCCGAGTTCAACGATGAATTCGTCCAGAGCGAACCGGTGCAGGCCATGATGCGCAAGGTGACCCGCGTACTCGATGCCGGCATCGAGGCGCAGGGTTGGGAAAAGATCCGCAGCACGGTCGAGGTGGACCTGGTGGACGGCTCCACGCTGGTGCAAAAAGCAGACGAACGCTACCGCGGCGGCCCGGACCTGCCCTTCACCCGCGACGAGCTGTATGAAAAATTCAGCGACTGCGCATCGTTACTGTTCGACGATGCGGCGATCAAGCGCACCTTCACGCTGGCGGAAGCGGTGGACGAATTGCCGCGTCTCAGCGAACTCATCGACAGCCTGGCCGGGAAACCCTGATGGACCTGGCCTGGATTTCAGTGGCGTCCCTGCTGCTCGCTGTGATCCTGAGCTGTACCACCACCACCAACATCGGCGTGCTCGCCATGGCCATGGCCTTCATCGTCGGGGTGTTTATCGGCGACATTAGTCCAGACGATGTGATCGCCGGTTTTCCCACCGACCTGCTGTTCACCCTGGTCAGCGTGACCCTGCTGTTCTCCATCGCCAACTGCAACGGCACGCTGGCCCGTTTCACAAACCACGCCGTACGTCTGTGCAAGGGCAACGCCATGCTGCTGCCGTCCATGTTCTTCCTGGTCGGCTTCGTCATCGCCACCATCGGTGCCGGTGCCACGCCGGCCAGTGCATTGCTCGCGCCACCGGCGATGGCCGCGGCGGCCCGCGCCGGCATTTCGCCGCTGGTCATGGCGGTGGTGGCCGGCAACGGTGTGCTGGCGGGCACCCTGTCGCCCTTCTCGCCGAACGGCATCATCGCCAATGACATCATGGCGCGCATCGGCCTCGACGGTTACCGGTGGTATACCTTCGGCTTCAACGCCTTCGCGCATCTGCTGGTGGGCGTGGCCGGCTTCTTCCTCTTTGGCGGCATGAAACTGAAGCGCAACGGCGGCACGGACGATGAAACACTGCCTGCTGGCGAAGACCTGGCCATGCAGCGCCGGCACTGGCTGACGGCAAGCGGCATCGTGCTGCTGATCATCGCCGTGGTGGCCTTTGCCCTCGATGTCGGCATGGTCGCCATCATCATCGCCGCGGCGCTGATCCTGCTGCGCAGCGTGGACGAGGCGCAGGCAATCAAGCGCATGCCATGGTCCGTGATCGTCATGGTGACCGGCGTCACCGTGCTGGTGTCCCTGCTCAAGGAAACCGAGGGCCTGCTGCTCATCACCAACGGCATCGCCACCATATCGACGCCGGCCACCATAGAGGCCATCGTCGCCTTCGGCGCCGGCTTCATTTCCGTTTACAGCAGCACGTCCGGCGTGGTCCTGCCGGCCTTCCTGCCCATGGTGCCGTCACTGGCGGACCAGCTCGGCGGCATCGAACCACTGCCCATCGCCCTGTCCATGTCGATGAGCGCGAGCCTGGTCGATTTGTCTTCACTGTCCACCGTCGGCGCGTTGTACATGGCCAGCGCGGCGGAAGGCACGGACACACGCAAGCTGTTCAATGCGCTTTTGATCTGGGGACTCTCCATGTCGGTGGTCGGCGCCCTCTTGTGCTGGGTTATTTTTGGCTAACGTCATGTCAATGGAAACACGATGCGTATAGCGATACTCGACGACATTCACCGGGCATGGGACGCCACCGATGGTGTCCGTAAACTGCGCGAACAGGCGGCGGTGGAAATCTTCACCGACCCGACGGCGGGACCGGAGCAGCTCGACGGTTTCGACGCGGTTATCGCCAACCGTGAGCGCACCCGCTTCGACCGCGGTTTCCTGGCCGCGCTGAAGACAGTCAAACTCATCGTGCAGACCGGCAACCACGCCGCCCACATCGACTTCGCCGCGGCGGAGGAGCTGGGCATCACCGTCGGCAAGGCATCGGGCGGTTATTCCGTCGGGGCGGCGGAGCTCGCCATTGGCCTCGCCATTGCCGGTATGCGCCGGATACCGGAGCTCGACCGGAAACTGCGCGACGGCGAATGGGAAGTGCCGTCGACACCCATCCTGCAGGGCAAGACCTTTGGTGCCGTCGGCCTCGGCCGCGTCGGCAGCCATACCGCGCGCATCGCCGCCGCCTTCGGCATGAAGATAATCGCCTGGAGCCCGACACTCAATGCAGCGCGCGCGGCAGAAGCCGGCGCCGACTACCGGGATCTCGATGCTTTAATGCAAGAAGCCGACGTCGTCTCCATCCACGTCTCACTCCTCCCGGAAACCCGCGGCCTGATCGACGCCAGGAGGCTGGGCCTGATGAAAAAGTCCGCCTGGCTCATCAACACCGCGCGCGGCCCCATCGTGGACGAAACCGCTCTCGTTGACGCACTCCAATCAGGACGCATCGCCGGTGCCGGCCTCGATGTGTTCGACGAGGAACCCTTGCCGTCAGGCCACCCCCTGACCAAATTGCGCAACGTCGTGCTGACGCCGCACATTGGCTGGCCCACCGACGCCGGTTATGCAAAATTTGCCGAAGCGGCATATGAGGTTGTTGATGCCTTTTTGGCTGCAGGGATTTCCCCCGGTTCGGCGCGCACTGATCCAAAGGTGAACCCTTTAACAAGGGCCGCTAACGACCCAAAGCGGACATTAGCCTGTGTTCGCTTTCCCAGCACTTCTAATTAGAAAATTCTTTAAATCAGTGAGA
>Ga0181587_10003105_pt1 | contig 13769 bp, 12 predicted proteins | sample 071ome_27_FD_132463 | JGI IMG/M metagenome (GOLD analysis project Ga0181587, IMG submission 132463) | Coastal salt marsh microbial communities from the Groves Creek Marsh, Skidaway Island, Georgia - 071409AT metaG (megahit assembly) | ecosystem: Environmental > Aquatic > Marine > Intertidal...
CGTTCTGCAGCCAGCCGTTGGCCCGTGGGGCCATGGTGGATGGCCTGCAACAGGGCTGCTGTGTCGTGATCGGCGTGCCGCCGCTCGATCCCGATTGTGCCTTGGGCGACAGCCGGCAGCATATCTTCGGGGGCAATCGCTGTGCGCGCCACTTCGTCCATGCCCAGCCGGTTCAGCCCTGCCATGGCCAAAAACGTGGCTTCGGCCACGCCATCGCCCAGCTTTTTCATGCGCGTCTGCACATTGCCGCGAAACTCGACCACTTGCAGATGCGGAAACTTGTTCAGCAGCTGTGCCCGCCTGCGCAACGAGGACGAGCCCACCTTGGCACCCGCAGGCAGGGCATGCAGGCCCTCGAACTGTAGGCTGACAAAAGCGTCGCGCACATCTTCGCGCGGCAAATAGCAATCCAGCACCAACCCGTCTGGCTGCGCCACGGGCATGTCTTTCATCGAATGCACCGCAATATCGATGCGCCCGTCCAGCAATTGCTCTTCGATCTCTTTGGTAAACAGCCCCTTGCCACCGATCTCTTTCAAAGGCCGGTCTTTGGCAATCAGCGCGGCATCGTCGCCGGTGGTTTTAATCACCACGATCGCAAACGCGTCTTGGGGCAGTTGATAGGCCTGCATCAGGCGCGCGCGGGTTTCATAGGCTTGCGCCAATGCCAGCGGCGATCCGCGGGTGCCGATCTTCAAAGGTGAGGCGGGGGTGGGCAATTGCGTTGTCATAATGTTTGCTTAGACGTGTCAGATTGTTCTGACAAGTCGCTCGTGCTTGACATAGGCTTATTGCCAGTGATCCAAGGGCGGTAACGGAAAGGAATTACCATGGCAGAAAAAACTATTTTAAAGGCGCTGGCAGGCGAAACCCAAGCAGTGCCGCCAATTTGGATGATGCGCCAAGCCGGGCGCTACCTGCCAGAATACCGTGCCACGCGCGCGCAAGCGGGCGATTTTTTGTCGCTGTGCTACAACTCGGATTTGGCAGCCGAGGTCACGCTGCAACCCATCCGCCGCTATGGGTTCGACGCGGCGATTCTGTTTGCCGATATCTTGTTGCTGCCACAGGCACTGGGGGCAGATCTGTGGTTTGTCACCGGCGAAGGGCCGCGCCTGTCAACCATCACCACCCCCGAGCAGCTGGCCCAGCTAAAGCCTCTCGATGAAATCGATGCCACATTGAACCCGGTTTACGAAACCATGCGTATTTTGGCGCGCGAATTGCCGCGTGAAACCACGTTGAACGGTTTTGCCGGCGCACCATGGACAGTGGCCACCTATATGATTGCCGGGCGCGGCACCAAAGACCAAGGGCCCGCACATGCGCTAAAGGCCGAAAACCGCCCCCTGTTCGAGGCGCTGTTGGCCCGTATCACCGAAGCCACCATCGAATATCTGTCGCGCCAGATCGACGCAGGCGCCGAGGTGGTAAAGATTTTCGATAGTTGGGCAGGCTCGCTGAAAGGCGACGATTTCCAGCGCTATGCCGTGGCCCCCGCCGCGCAGATCATCGCCGCGCTGAAAGCCCGCCACCCGGGCACACCCATCATCGCCTTCCCGCGCGAGGCTGGCGATGGCTATATCGGGTTTGGCAAACAAACCGGTGCCGATTGCGTGGCCGTAGATGACAGTGTCAGCGCCGAATGGGTGGCCCAGCATGTTCAGCCCGATGGCTGTGTGCAGGGCAATCTGAAATCATCGCATATGGTAACGGGCGGCCAAACGCTGATCGATGAAACCAAGCGTATCGTTCGGGCGCTGTCAAATGGGCCGCATATTTTCAACTTGGGCCACGGCATTACACCCGATGCCGACCCTGACAATGTGCAGCGCATGATCGACGCGGTTCGCGGGGCCTAACCCCGCCCCGCAGGCGCGCGCCCGGCCTATGGCCCATATCGCATAGCCTAGGCCGGGGTGGCGCGCCCGGCGCGGTTTACCAGCCAAACCCCTGTGATACAAATCAGCATGCCCAGCAGGGCCAGCGATGTCATCTTCTCGCCCAGCACCACCCATGCAATCAACAAGGCCAAAGGTGGCACCAAATACATCAGCGCTGAAATCCGCGTGGCATCACCCCGTTGCAGCAACCCCACAAACAAGCTGATCGAAACGATGGAATTTACAATCACCAAATAGGCCAGCGAAACCACCAGCTCGGTGCCCCAATCGATATGGCCAATGCCGCTGGCCAATGCCACCGGCACCAGCACCGCCGCCCCCACCACATATTGCACCAGCCCACCCACCACCGGATCGGTGCGGCGGCCATGCCATTTTTCAAACAAGGTTGCCGCCGTCATCCCCGCAAGCGCCATCAGCGCAAACAGCACCGCCACCCAAGGGCTGGGCCCCAGCGTGCCACCGGCGGCAATCACCACAACCACACCGGCCAAGCCCAAAACCAAACCAAGCCACAGTTGCGTGGTATAGCGGCTACCGGTGACCAAGGGTGACAAGGTGGCCACCAAGATGGGCTGCAAGGCCATGATAATGGCCGTGGTGCCCGCATTCATGCCATAATCCATCGCCTTATAGGCCAAGCCGAAATAGACGCATTGTATCAAGAACCCGGTGGCAGCAATGGCCATCCAATGGCGCCAGCCGCTGGGCCATGTGGGGCGATGGACCAACAACACCGGCAATAGCACCAACACCGCAAGGCTGTAGCGCAGTGCCAGCAGCGTCATGGGTTTTATATGGGGCAAGCCCATTTTGGCAAAACTATAACCCGCCGCCCAAAACAGCACAAAGGCCATGGGCGCCAAGCGCCAAAAAAGCGGTTCGGGGGCATGGGGTGTGGGCGTGCTCATGGCGGCAGAATGCGCCCAGCCCCTGCGCACCACAAGGCCGCAAGATTACGGCCAAAAGCGGGCTGTGTTGTTTCCTGCCGCAGAACGATACCAATAAAACCGCTCTTTTGTCTTGGGTATGCCCCAGTGCTGCCCGAATTCGGCGCGAATTTTGCACGCAGCGCTTAGCCAACAGCGAAAAGGATAAAAGGCATGGATCGTTTGACCGAGATGGAGGCATTTGCAACCGTCGTAGACCAAGGCGGCTTTACCGATGCGGCCAAGAAGATGGGCATTTCAAAATCGGCTGTCTCGAAACATATCTCTAGCCTAGAGGCGCGTTTGGGCGCGCGGCTGTTAAACCGCACCACCCGCCGCGTCAGCCCGACCGAGATTGGGTTGGCCTATTATGACCGTGCCCGCCGCGTGCTAAGCGATGCAGGCGAGGCCGATGCCTTGGTGGCCTCGATGCAATCGGCGCCAGCCGGGCTGTTGCGCCTAAGCGTGGCCACAGATTTCGGGGTTAACCACCTTTCGCCGATCTTGGGGGATTTCTTGCAGCAATTCCCCGACATCACGGTGAATATGGTGCTGAACAATCGCTATGTGGAACTGATCAGCGAAGGCTTTGATATGGCCATTCGCATGGGCGATCTGGAAGACAGCAGCCTGCGCGCGCAAACTGACCGAAACGCAAATGCGCATGATTGCCGCGCCCAGCTATTTTGAAAAACACGGCCGGCCCACGCGTTTGGATGATTTGAACAGCCACAAGTTGCTGCACTATTCCAACCAGGCGTCGGGCAATGCGTGGAAAATTACGGCCCCCTCCGGCGAAGAGCGCCAGATTCGCAGCGCAGGCTGGCTGTCGGTGAACGATGGGCAATCGCTGCTCAATGCCTGCAGTGCCGTGCTGGGCATCGCCTATTTGCCCTCGTTTTTATACGCCAATGCCATGGAACAGGGCCAAGTGGTGGATGTCATGCCAGATCTGCCCATCGAACGCACGGGCATTTACGCGGTTTACCCACCCGGCCGCTTTACCCAGCCAAAGGTGCGGGCGTTTATCGATTTTCTGGTGGCGCATTTCAACGAAAAGGGCGGGCAAGATTGGTAATCGCCACCATATTTGGCACCCGCCCCTCAGCCCCGATGGACAGCGCGCAGCCGGTCAGATAATCACTGGCCCATGGCCAAGACGAAAACAGACCCGAATTACAAGATTATCGCCGAAAACCGGCGGGCGCGGTATGATTATGCCATCGAGGAAGATATCGAATGCGGCATCATGCTGCTGGGCTCCGAGGTGAAATCGCTGCGCCAAAAGGCGGCCAATATCGTGGAATGTTATGCGGCGGTCGAAGAGGGCGAACTGTGGCTGGTCAACAGCTATATCCCCGCTTACGAACAGGCAAAAACATGGGGCCACGAAGAACGCCGCAAGCGCAAGCTGCTGGTCTCAAAAAAAGATCTGTCGCGGCTGTGGAATGCAACGCAGCGCAAAGGCATGACGCTGGTGCCTTTGGTTTTGTATTTTAACCATCGCGGCATCGCCAAGCTGAAACTGGGCATCGCCAAGGGCAAGAAAAACGTCGACAAACGCGCAACCGAAGCCAAGCGCGATTGGGACCGCCAAAAACAGCGCCTGTTGCGGCACTCTGGCTAGTGCTGCAACACTTGTCAGCATCCGCCCCCCGATGTAGGCAGTTAAAAGACATCAAATTGGGGGATCACCATGGCCACTGACGACCCGAAGGTGCTGGTCTCGACCGAATGGCTGGCGGCACATTTGAAAGACCCAGATCTGCGCATTCTAGATGCCAGCTGGTTGTTGCCCGGCGTCGAGGGCGATGCCAAAGCCGCCTACAATGCGGCCCATATCCCCGGTGCCCGCTATTTCGATATTGACGATATCAGCGATCACCGCTCGGAATTGCCGCATATGGCCCCCCCGATCGAAAAATTCATGTCCCGACTGCGGGCCATGGGGGTGGGGGATGGCCACCAAGTGGTGGTCTACGACAATATCGGCATCTACTCGGCGCCGCGCGTGTGGTGGACATTCAAGCTGATGGGCCAAGAAAACATCGCGGTGTTGGATGGCGGTTTGCCCAAATGGCTGGCCGAAGGCCGCCCAACCGAAGATCTGCCCCCCGTGGTGCGCGACCGCCATATGACGGTGCGCCGCCAAGCACATCTGGTGCGCGATGTAACCCAGGTTTCTTCGGCCTCGAAACTGGGGGATCACGAAATTCTTGATGCGCGCTCGGCCGGCCGGTTCAGCGGCGCCGAGCCCGAGCCACGTGCAGGCCTGCGGGGCGGGCATATTCCCGGCTCGAAAAACGTGCCCTTCACCACCTTGTTGAATGCCGATGGCACCATGAAATCGCCCGATGCCTTGCGCGCAGTTTTTGCCGCAGCGGGCGTAGATCTTGGCAAGCCCGCAATCACCAGCTGTGGTTCGGGGGTGACAGCCGCAATTATCAGCCTTGCGCTGGAACGTATCGGCAAGACCGACCATTCGCTTTATGACGGCTCATGGACAGAATGGGGGGCCTTCCCCACCTTGCCCGTCGCAACCGGAGACCATTGATGTTTTCTTCCCTAAAGGAACAGCCTGCAGATAAAATCCTGCAGCTTATGCAACTGTTCAAAGACGACCCGCGCCCAACCAAAATTGATTTGGGCGTTGGCGTTTACAAAAATGCCCAAGGCGTGACGCCCGTGATGCGCGCGGTGAAAGCGGCCGAACAGAAGATTTGGCAAGACCAAGACAGCAAGTCCTACGTGGCACTGGCAGGCGATCCGGCCTATGCCGATGCGATGATTTCGCTGGTTTTGGGCGATGCCGTGGCAGCCGCCAATGTGGCCGCAGTTGCCACCCCCGGCGGCACCGGTGCCGTGCGCCAAGCCTTCGAGCTGGTGCGCATGGTCAACGCCAACGCGCGTGTCTTTGTCTCAAACCCAACATGGCCCAACCACGTTAGCATTTTGAAATATCTCAACATGCCCGTGGTGGAATACCGCTATTTCGATGCCGAAACCCGTGGCGTAGATGCCAATGCCATGCTGGCCGATCTGGAACAGGCACAGGCGGGCGATGTGGTGCTGCTGCATGGCTGCTGCCACAACCCAACCGGCGCCAACCTGAATGCAGCGGACTGGCAGGCCGTGGTCGAGGTGCTAAACCGCAAGGGCGCGATCCCGATGATCGATATCGCCTATCAGGGGTTTGGCGATGGGCTGGAAGAAGATGCCGCCTCCACCCGCATGGTGGCCGCATCGGTGCCCGAATGCCTGATCGCCGCCAGCTGCTCGAAAAACTTTGGTGTCTACCGCGAGCGTACCGGCATTTTGATGGCCATCTCTAACGATGCCAGCCTCAAAGGCCTGATGCAGGGCAATTTGAACTTCCTCAACCGTCAGAATTACTCTTTCCCCCCCGATCATGGTGCGCGCATTGTCAGCACCATTTTGCACACACCAGAGCTGCGCGCAGATTGGGCCGCCGAGCTGGAAGAGGTGCGCCTTTCCATGTTGGGGCTGCGCACCCAACTGGCGAACGAGCTGCAAAAACTGGCAGGATCAGACCGATTTGCCTTTATCGCCCAGCACCGCGGCATGTTCTCGCGGCTTGGCGCCAGCCCCGAGCATGTGGAACGCCTGCGCGCCGAACACGCCATTTACATGGTGGGCGACAGCCGCCTGAACATCGCAGGCCTAAACGCGCAAAGCGTGCCGATCTTGGCCAAGGCCATTATCGACGTGGGCATCTAAGCCCAAAGCCGCAATAAAAAAACGCCCCCACCCCGGGGGCGTTTTTGTTTGGCCCGTTTGGGCTGATTAATCGATCAGCCCAGCATGGCGCATGGCGGCATCCATGCGCTGTTTGGTGGCATCTGTCAGGCTTGTCAGGGGCAGGCGCACCTCGTCTGAACATAGGCCCAGACGCCACATGCCATATTTGGCACCAGCCACACCCGGTTCGGCGAAAATGGCTTCGTGCAGGGGCATCAGGCGGTCTTGGATGTCCAGCGCCTTGGCATAGTCGCCCGCCAGCGTTGCCTGTTGGAATTCGGCGCATAGGCGCGGTGCCACATTGGCGGTGACCGAAATGCAGCCAACCCCGCCATGGGCGTTAAAGCCCAGCGCCGTGGCATCCTCGCCCGACAGCTGAATGAAGTCTTTGCCGCAGGTGATGCGCTGCTTTGGTACCCGGCTTAGATCGCCAGTTGCGTCTTTCACCCCGACGATACGGGGCAGTTTGGCCAGCTCGCCCATGGTGTCGGGCAGCATATCCACCACCGAACGCCCGGGGATGTTGTAAATAATGATCGGCAGGGCGCAGCAATCGTGCAGCGCGGTGAAATGGGCCACCAGCCCACGTTGGGTGGGCTTGTTGTAATAGGGCGTCACCACCAATGCGGCATCGGCGCCCACGCGTTCTGCGTGCTGGATCAGGCGAATGCCTTCCAGCGTGTTGTTGCTGCCAGCCCCGGCAATCACCGGCACACGGCCCGCCACGGCCTCGACCACCACTTCGATCACGCGCTCGTGCTCTTCATGGGTCAGCGTGGGGCTTTCGCCCGTGGTGCCCACGGGCACAAAGCCATGGCTGCCCTCGCCGATATGCCATTCGACCAGCTTTTTCAGCGTCTCATAGTCCACTTCGCCGTTTTTAAACGGCGTTACCAAGGCGGGAAGGCTTCCCTTGAACATGATACGCTCCTTTTTCAAATGGGCCCACAGCCCGTGCAATTTCTAGTGACCCTAGCCGCCTGCCGTGCCACTGCCAAGTTCGTGAATTGCAGCGCCGCGCCAAGGCAGATAGGCTGGCGCCGTTCTATCGGTAATCTTAGTGGAAAATGCAAGCCATGTTGCGCATTCTGGGGCTGTGTGTGGCCCTTTGCCTGCCCTTCGCCGTTGTGGCGCAAACCGGGCCCAAACCTTTGGCCAGCGCATTAAACGCGGCCCGCGCGGGCAATTGGGACAATGCGCGTGCCTTGGCGCAGCGGGCAGGTGCACCAGCACCCGATTTGATCGAATGGCATCGCCTGCGGGCGGGCGCCGGCAGCTTGGCCGAGGCGCGGGCGTTTTTGGCCCGCAACCCCGATTGGCCCGGCTTGGCACTGCTACGCAAACGCGCCGAGGCGCAGGCCGCCAATGCCAGCACCGCAGATGTATTGGCATTTTTTGCCAGTGATCCACCGCAAACCGGGCCGGGCGCGCTGGCCTATGCCCGGGCTTTGGTGGCCAACGGCCAAAAGGCCGCCGCAGCACAGATGCTGGCCAATCTGTGGCCAGACTTGGCGCTGGACGAGGGCGAATTTCAGGCGCTTTTGGCCGCCTTTCCCGCCGAACTGGCCCCGCATCACATTGCCCGCACCGACAATTTGTTGTGGCGCGGCGCCCAAGAACAGGCACAGCGCATGCTGCCCCTTTTGCCCAGTGACTGGCAGGCACTGGCGCGCGCGCGCATCGCCCTGCGCGCCGAGCGTGGTGGCGTCGACAGCCTGATTGCCGCCGTGCCCACCGCCTTGGCCGCCAACCCCGGGCTGGCCTATGACCGCTTTCACTGGCGCATTCGAAAGGGCCGCACCGAGGACGCGCTGCAATTGCTGCTGGAACGCAGCGGCAGCGCCGCTGATCTGGGCCAGCCCACGCGCTGGGCGGGCTGGCGCACCTATTTGGCGCGTAGCCTGATGCGCGAGGGGCAGGCGGCGCAGGCCTATATGGCCGCCAGCAGCCACCAATTGCCCAGTGGCAGCGCCTTTGCCGAATTAGAATGGCTGTCGGGGTATCTGGCCCTGCGGTATTTGGGCGACCCGGCATTGGCGCGCGATCATTTTCAACGCTTGCGCAGCGCCGTATCTACGCCAATTTCGCTGGGGCGCGCAGGCTATTGGATTGGCCGGGCGCAAGAGGCGCTGGGCGATCAAGGCGCGGCGCGTATTGCCTATGCAGAGGGCGGGCAACACCAAACCAGTTTTTACGGGCTGCTGGCCGCCGAACGGGGCGGCCTGCCCCCAGATGCCAGCCTGCGCGGCGATCAACGTTACCCCGACTGGCGCCAAGCCCAATTCACCCAAAGCCGGGTGTTTCAGGCCGCAGTTTTGGCGTTGAACGCGGGCCAAACCTCTCTGGCTGAACAGTTTTTCATCCATCTGGCCGAGGGGCTGGATGCCACGGCGCTGGGGCAGCTTGGGCAAATGGCCCAAGATTTGTCTGCCCCGCATTTGGCCGTGATGATCGGCAAAGAGGCGGCAGGCCGTGGCATTACCCTGCCGGGGCCTTATTACGCGCTGCACCCCTTGCAAGACATGGCCATGGCTGTGCCCACCGAATTGGCACTGGCCATTGCCCGGCGTGAAAGCGAATTTGACCCAGCGGTTGTCAGCGGCGCCGGCGCGCAGGGGCTGATGCAATTGATGCCCGCCACAGCGGCCGAGATGGCCAAAAAGCTGGGCTTGACCCATGACCCAAAGCAGGTGCTGGCCGATCCGGCCTATAACGCCGGCCTTGGCACCGCGTATCTGGCGCATCTGGCAGAACGGTTTGAGGGCAATGTGGTGATGATGGCCGCCGCTTATAACGCCGGGCCCAGCCGCCCCGAACGGTGGATGGCAGAATTGGGCGATCCGCGCCAAGGGCAGGTGGATATCGTGGACTGGATCGAACACCTGCCGTTTAACGAAACCCGCAACTACGTGATGCGGGTGTCGGAAAGCCTGCCGGTATATCGCGCACGGCTGGGGCGCGCCCCCCACCCTGTGCCCTTTAGCCAAGAATTGGTGGGCCGCACCATGTTAGCAAAATAGCGGGCAGGCAAAATAATAAGAAAAAAGCGCGCCCCGCTAAGGGACGCGCTTTTATTTTGCGGTCTTGGCCCGCTTAGGCGTTGATCATATCCCACTGGCGCACGATCACCTCGGCCTGTTTGATCGAGGCGATATCGACCAAGCGGCCTTTGTAAACCGTGGCGCCCTCGCCTTTGGCTTTGGCCTCTTCCATGGCGGTCAGAATTTCGCGCGCCTCTTGCACGGCTGCCTCGGAGGGGGTGAAAACCTCGTTTGCCAAGGCCACTTGTTTGGGGTGGATGGCCCATTTGCCCACCATGCCCAGCGTGGCCGAGCGCAGCGCTTGGGCGCGGAAACCTTCGTCATCTGAAAAATCGCCAAACGGGCCATCGACCGGCAGCACCCCATGGGTGCGGCAGGCAGCAACAATCGCCGTTTGGGCCCAATGCCACGGATCAGACCAGTATTTTTGGCCCTCGCGCAGCAGGGAATAGCCCTCTTGCGTGCCGCCAATGCCGGTGGTTGCCATGCCCATAGAGGCGGCAAAATCTGCCGCGCCCAAGCTCATGGCTTGCAGGCGCGGGCTGGCTGCGGCGATCTCTTCGACATGGGCGATACCCGCGGCGCTTTCGATAATCACCTCGAAGGCGATGCGCTTTTTGCGGCCCTTTGCGGCCTCGACCGCGCTGACCAGTGCGTCTACGGCGTAAATATCGGCGGCATTGCCAACCTTGGGAATCATGATCTGGTCCAACCGCTCGCTGGCGTTTTCCAGCAGGTCCACCACATCGCGGTACCAATAGGGCGTATCCAAGCCGTTGATGCGCACGCTGAGGGTTTTATTGCCCCAGTCAATATCGCCAATCGCCTGAATAACATTGCGGCGCGCGCTGTCTTTGTCGCTGGGCGCCACCGAATCTTCCAGATCGATATTGATCACATCTGCTGCGCTGCCGGCCATTTTTTCGAAAATTGCGGGGCGCGAGCCGGGGCCAAACAACTGGCAGCGGTTAGGGCGGGCCACAGGGGCGGGGGGCGTGCGGAAGGACATGGGGCAACTCCTTGCGTAATGATGTTTCATCCGAATTGCGCCAAGGGTTATGAAATTGCGCACACAGACGCAAGAAGGTTTTGCAGATGCAGAAAAACCCGCCGCAACGCAGCGTGATTAATTCGCAGGCACTTGGCAAAAATGCACAATATTTCGATAATTTGCGGAAATTTTAGAATATTCTTGCACGCAAACGCTGGAATGCGCTGAGAAACGAAACTTTTCCCAAACCAAATCTTGGACACTGCCGCAACAGTTTGCGCGAAAGGTTCCGCCATGATTCAAACACCCTATCTTCTGTTTCTGGGCGACGCGCCCGACCAATTGGCCGCCAAAGTGGCCCAAGGCATCAAAGATTGGCGCCCAGATAACGCCATCGGCCAATTCCGCATGGAAGGGTGCAACGCCGATATGGGCCTTGCCGACATGAGCTTGGCCGAAGCCCGGGCCGCGGGCGCAAAAACGCTGGTGATCGGCGTGGCCAACCGCGGCGGTGTGATCAGCCAAGCATGGAAAAAGGTGCTGGTGGCCGCGCTGGAAGAGGGGTTTGATTTGGCCTCGGGCCTGCATAACCTGCTGCGCGACGAACCCGATTTGGTGGCGGTGGCACAGGCCTGCGGGCGGCAATTGCACGATGTGCGCGTGCCCTCGGTGCAATATCCCATCGCCAATGGCGTCAAGCTCAGCGGCAAACGCTGCTTGGCCGTGGGCACAGATTGTTCGGTGGGCAAGATGTATACCGCGCTGTGCATGGACCGCGATATGAAGGCGCGCGGCCTGAAATCGTCTTTCCGGGCCACCGGCCAAACCGGCATTTTGATCACTGGCGATGGCGTGCCGCTGGATGCGGTGATTGCCGATTTCATGGCCGGCTCGATCGAATGGCTGACCCCAGACAATGACCCCGATCATTGGGATATGATCGAGGGTCAGGGCAGCTTGTTCCACGTGTCTTATTCCGGCGTCACCTTGGCCTTGGTTCATGGCGGTCAACCCGATGCCTTGGTGGTGTGCCACGAACCCACCCGCGCCCATATGCGTGGCTTGCCGGGCTATACATTGCCCAGCTTGGAAGACGTGCGCGATGTGGCGCTGCGCTTGGCACAGGTGGCCAACCCCGCCTGTCAGGTGATTGGCTTCTCGATCAACACCCAGCACATGCCCGAAGCCGAGGCGCGCGCCTATCTGGCCGATGTCGAGGCGCGTTTGGGCCTGCCCGCCACAGACCCGTTCCGCTTTGGCGCAGATAAATTGGTAGACGCGCTGGTCGCGCTTTGACAGATCTGGCAACAGGGCGGCCCCGGCTTGGGGCCGCCGATGAAGCAAAGGGAAACGGGCCATGCAAATAGACGTGCAGCGCGATGTGTTTCGTTTGGCACAGGTCTTTACCATCAGCCGCGGTAGCCGAACCGAGGCACAGGTGCTGACCGTGCGCATCAGCGCAGATGGCCTGCAAGGCTGGGGCGAATGCGTGCCCTATGCCCGGTATGGCGAAACGCTGGATAGCGTCAGCGCCCAAATTGCCAGCCTTCCCCAGCAGTTTGACCGCCAATCGCTGGTTGATCTTTTGCCAGCAGGCGCCGCGCGCAACGCGGTCGATTGCGCGCTGTGGGATCTTGCGTGCAAAAAGGCCGGGCTGCGGGCATGGCAACTGGCGGGATTGCCGCAACCGGGGCCTGAAATCACGGCCTACACATTGTCGCTGGCCAGCCCGGCCGAGATGCAGGCACAGGCCGCACAACACGCCCATCGGCCCTTGCTGAAAATCAAACTGGGCACGCCAGATGATATGCCCCGCCTAGAAGCGGTACGCGCGGGTGCGCCAAACTCGACCATCATCGTGGATGCCAACGAAGGGTGGAGCGCCGAAATCTACGCCGATCTGGCACCGCATTTGGTGCGGCTGGGGGTGGCGTTGGTGGAACAACCCCTGCCTGCCGCTGATGACCATGCGCTGCTGGGCCTGCAGCGCCCGGTGCCCGTTTGCGCCGACGAATCTGCCCATGACCGTGCCTCGCTGCCGCATTTGGCGGGCAAATATGACGTGGTGAACATCAAGCTAGACAAAACCGGTGGCCTGACCGAGGCACTGGCGCTGCGCCAAGCAGCCTTGGAGCAAGGCTATAAAATTATGGTGGGCTGCATGGTTGGCAGCTCGCTTGCAATGGCCCCTGCCACCTTGGTGGCACAAGGTGCCTTGGTAACAGATCTTGACGGGCCGCTGCTTCTGGCCGAAGACCGCGACGAACCTTTACTGTTTGATGCCGCCGGGGTGCACCCCCCAAAGGCCACCCTCTGGGGATAAGGAGATTGCAATGACCCGCACCGTATATGTGAACGGCCAATATCTGCCCGAAACCGAAGCGACGGTTTCGATCTTTGACCGCTCGTTCCTGATGGCCGATGGCGTGTACGAGGTAACCAGCGTTCTGGGGGGCAAGCTGATCGACTTTCAGGGCCATGTGCAGCGGCTAGAGCGGTCTTTGAACGAGCTGGGCATGGACAAGCCCGAAGCCTTTGACCAGCTGCTAGACATCCACCGCGAATTGGTGCGCCTGAACGATATCGACGAAGGCATGATTTACCTGCAGGTCAGCCGCGGGTCGGCGGGCGATCGTGATTTCGTGTTTCCCGACCCTGCTGTCGTAAAGCCCACATTGGTGTTGTTTACCCAGTCAAAGCCCGGGCTGGCCAACAGCCCCGCCGCACAAAAGGGCATCAAGGTTATTTCCATCGACGACATTCGCTGGGGCCGCCGCGATATTAAAACCGTGCAGCTGCTTTACCCCTCGATGGGTAAGATGATGGCCAAAAAAGCCGGCTGCGACGATGCATGGATGGTCGAGGATGGCATGGTCACCGAGGGCACATCGAACAACGCCTATATCGTAAAAGACGGCAAGATCATCACGCGCCAGCTGTCGAACGATATTTTGCACGGCATCACCCGCGCCGCTGTGCTGCGCTTTGCCCGCGAGGCCCAGCTGGAGGTCGAAGAGCGCCCCTTTACCATCGCCGAGGCACAGGCCGCAGACGAGGCATTTATCACCTCGGCGTCTACCTTTGTGTTCCCGGTGGTAGAAATCGACGGCACCACATTGGGCACTGGCACCCCCGGCCCCGTAGC
>Ga0181587_10003107_pt1 | contig 13764 bp, 10 predicted proteins | sample 071ome_27_FD_132463 | JGI IMG/M metagenome (GOLD analysis project Ga0181587, IMG submission 132463) | Coastal salt marsh microbial communities from the Groves Creek Marsh, Skidaway Island, Georgia - 071409AT metaG (megahit assembly) | ecosystem: Environmental > Aquatic > Marine > Intertidal...
ACCAGAACCTGCGCCGGCTTCTCCGGCCGCGGCATATCGCTGTTCTCGGGGGGCGTGACGCGGAGGTGGTGGCAGGCGAATGCAAACGGATCGGATATGAAGGCCCTTTCTGGCCGGTGAACCCGACACGTGAGACGATCGGCGGCTTTCCCTGTTTCAGAACTGTTGAGGATCTGCCTGAAGCGCCGGATGCTGTCTTTGTGGCTGTGCCGAGGGATCAGGCGATTTCAAGCCTCAGGACATTAAGCAAGATGGGGGCAGGGGGTGCTGTCTGTTATACGGCAGGTTTCGGTGAAATCGGTGATGACGGTGCTGCCTATGAATCTGAACTGATCCGGGCGGCGGGGGATATGGCCCTGGTCGGCCCGAACTGCTACGGGGTGATCAATTACCGGGACAAGGTTGCGCTCTGGCCGTTTGCCCATGGCGGCAGATTCACCGGCCGCGGGGCGGCGATCATCACCCAGAGCGGGATGCTGTCATCAGATCTGACCATGTCACAGCGGTCTCTTCCCATGAGTTACATGGTCTCGCTGGGCAATCAGGCCGTGCTCAAGATCGATGATTTCATCGACTGTTTTGCTGATATGCCGGAAGTCAGCGCCATCGGCCTCCATGTTGAAGGCATACGGGACAGCCAGCTTTTTGAAGCCGCCGCACTTAAGGCGCTTGAAAACAATATCCCCATCGTAGCACTGAAAACAGGCACATCCCGGATCGGTGGTGAGCTTACGATCAGTCATACCGGCTCGCTTTCGGGAACCGATGAAGTCTATGATGCGTTATTCGACCGGCTCGGGATTATCCGCGTGGATGAACCCTCTCTTCTGCTTGAAACCCTCAAATTCATCACCGTAGCGGGAATACCGGCCGGCCCTCGTCTTGCCGGTCTCGCATGTTCCGGCGGCGGCGCCACCATGCTGGCAGATGGTGCCGAAAAACTGGGGCTTGATCTGCCAAGGCCGGGCGCCGGGGCGGGCAAAAGATTGCGGGAGATGTTGCCGCTCACCGCCACGGTTTCAAACCCGCTTGACTACACCACCCCGATCTGGGGGATGCCGGATAAAACAGAGCCGGTCTTCAGCACCATGTTTGACGACGGGTATGATGCGGCGGTGATTGTTCAGGATTACCCGGCGGCAGGACTCGATGAAAGCAAGCCGTATTATCGCAACGATTCCATCAGCTTTCTCAATGCGGCGAAGGCACATGGGATACCGGGTGCCGTATGCAGCACGATTGCGGAGAATCTCGATACCGAAACACGTGATTTTCTGATCGGACACGGAATTGCCCCGATGCAGGGGATCGGGGATTGCCTCAAATCCATCGCCTCCGCGGTCCGATACGGACAGCGGAGGCAGGATATTCTTGCCTCGCCGCCACCTCCTCTTCACCGTCCGGTGCGGCAGGAAAGCACCAATCCGGTACCCCTTGATGAAGACGTGTCGAAAAAAATGCTGGCCGAGGCAGGTATTGCCGTGCCGGAGTCGCTCTTTACCGAAGGTGATCTGCCGCCAACGCTTCCCCGTTCGCTCAGTTACCCGCTGGCCCTCAAAATGGTGAGCCCTGATCTCCCCCATAAGTCGGAGATGGGGGCGGTTATTCTGAACATTACGGACCGGGAGATGCTTGAAGCGTCTGTTTACCAGATGAAGTCTGATGTCAGCCGCCATGCTCCCACCGCACGACAAAAGGGTTTTCTCATCGAAACAATGGTGTCCGGTGTGGTGGCTGAACTCATGGTCAGCCTCCGGCGTGATCCTGTTTTCGGGATACTGCTCACGATCGCAACCGGTGGTGTGCTCGTGGAAATTCTTGATGATGCCGCAACGCTGATCCTTCCGGCAGGCCGGGAGGAAATGGATCGCGCCATCAGCAAGCTTGCGGTCAGCCGCATTATCGACGGGTATCGCGGGGCTCAGTCCGGTGATCGCGGGGCTGTACTAAACCTTATCCATGACCTTGCCGGAATGATGATGCGCGATGAGAGGATCGATCTGATCGAAATCAATCCTCTCTTTGTTCTCGCCGATGGGGTTGTTGCGGTTGATGCAGTGATAACCCTCAGCAACTAGCGCATCACAAAGGGGTTAGCCATGGGTTCATCTGAGATATTGATCCAGGCTGTCTTCGGGCGGGTGTAATCGTAAATGGCCTGCATGCCGCTTTCACGGCCATAGCCGGATTCCTTGAAACCGCCGAATTCGGCAATCGGCGAGACAACACGGTACGTATTCACCCAGACAATACCGGCCCTCAGTGCTTTTGTCATCCTGAGTGCCCGTGCGCTGTCTTTGGTAAAGACACCCGCCGCCAGGCCGAATTTGCTGTCATTGGCAAGGGCGGTCACTTCATCCTCTTCATCAAAACGCAGCACGCTCAGCACCGGGCCGAAAAGTTCGGTATCCACAATGGTCATGTCCTGGCGGGGACATTCGATGATGGTGGGTTCATAATACCAGCCTGCATTCGGTGTCTTGGGGCGTTTGCCGCCGGTCAGCACGGTCCCGCCTTCCTCCTGCGCCAGTTTCACCTGGCGTTCGATATGTTCGATCTGGGCATAGGTGGCAAGAGGGCCCATCTGTGTCTCTTCTTCGAGTGGGTCGCCGATACGGATATGCCTGGCCTGATCCTGCATGCGGTCAAGAAACTCATCGGCAATGCTGTTGTGCAGATAAAGTCTTGATCCGGCAACGCAGCTCTGGCCGCTGGCACCGAAAATACCGGCGATAGATCCGTTAACCGCGCTCTCGACATTGGCATCACCAAAGACGATAAAGGGGGATTTGCCGCCCAGTTCAAGTGATACTTGCGCGAAATTCTCTGCGGAATTCCGCACCACATGTTTTGCGGCGGTTGTGCCACCGGTAAAACTGATCCGTTGCACAAGCGGATGCGAGGTCAGCACCTTGCCGCAGGGGTCGGCATGGCCGGTGACAATATTCACCACGCCTTTCGGGAAGCCGGCGTCTTCAATGAGTTTGCCGAATTCAAGCATCGCGGCCGAGGCATGTTCGGAAGCTTTGAGCACCACCGTATTACCGGCCGCCAGTGCCGGGCCGATCTTGACCGCAACAAGGAACAACTGCGAATTCCACGGCACCACCGCCGCCACAACCCCGAGGGGTTCCCGGAATGTCATGGTCAGCATGTCAGGCTTGTCGATGGGCAGGGTCTGGCCGCTGATCTTGTCGGCACAGCCAGCATAAAAATGGAAAAACTCAGCGATATATTTGGCCTGCCAGCGTGTCTCTTTCAGCATCTTGCCGGTGTCGATCGTCTCGATGCGGCCAAGATGTTCCGATTTCTCGTCAAGAAGTTCGGCAAGGCGGCGCAGATATTTCCCGCGTGCAGTCGGTGTCAGGCTTGCCCATTCACCTGACATGAAAGCCTGATGCGCCGTCTCGACCGCACGATTTATGTCACCCTCGGTTGCTTCAGGCACCGTGCACCAGGGCTGTTCCGTTGCCGGGTTAACGCTTTCAAAACTTTTGCCATCGCTTGAGTCCTGCCATTCGCCATTAATGAACATTTTATAATGAATGAGGTCTGACATTTGGCGCTCCTTCCATCCGGTTTCTTCAATGCATGATCGCACGTGTCCTGAATAAAGCCTAGGATGTTGCACAGGGAGATGCTTAAATTTTTGGTCATCTTATGCCGAAAAATTGCAAATGCCTCCGGGCGGAGTAGATCAGCCTTAAACGAGGAAAATAAATATCAGGGGGCAATATGGGCAAGAAGATCATCGGTGATCCGCTTGTTATTAATGGCCGCAGGCTGTCGCTTTCGCGAGCTGTGCGGGCCGGGGATTTTGTTTTTCTGACAGGCCAGGTGCCGATGAAGGACGGCAAGGTCATGACCGGGGGCACGATAGAAGATCAGACCCGGGCGGTTCTTGAGGATATCCGGGAAACGCTGGCTCTGGCCGGATGTGAGATGAAAGACGTGGTGAAAGCCATGGTATGGTTGACGTCACGTGATGATTTCCCCGGCTTCAATGCCGTCTATGCGGAATATTTTCCCGATGAGCCGCCGGCACGCTCAGCGGTGGTCAATGATCTTCTCGTTGACGTTAAGGTTGAGGTTGAAGTCGTGGCATGGAGGCCTCAGGAAAGCTGATGGCATTTAAGGAAAGCAGGGCAAATGATGGCACATCCTGCCGCCTTTATGATGGCGGCAGCACAAGTTTGCCCGTTCTTCTGATCCACGGGTTGGGGCTCAATCAGGATATGTGGGCAGCACAGATCGATGCCCTTACAGCTCTAGGGCCCGTGATAACCTATGATTTATACGGGCATGGGACGTCACCATCGCCCCCCGAGACACCCAGTCTCGGTCTTTTCGCGGATCAGGCCGTGAAAGTCACTGATCATTTCGGCTGTGAACGCGTCATCGTTGCCGGGTTTTCTCTGGGCGGGATGATCGCTCGTCGTATCGCGATGAATACCCCGGAAAAGGTGGCAGCACTTGCCGTGCTGCATTCTCCGCATCAACGGACGACAGATGAACATGACGCCATCCAGCGGCGGGTATATCAGGCGGAGGAACATGGCCCTCAGGCGACGGTAGAGGCGGCGATTGAGCGCTGGTTCACGGAAGATTTCCGCAAAAGAAAGCCCGAAGTCATTGATCAGGTCAGGAAATGGGTGACGGCAAACAGCCGCGAGATCTACCCGCCGATTTATCAGGTTCTGGTCGACGGCGTGGATGAGCTGGTTTCACCGACGCCGCCGATCACCGCCCCGACACTGGTCATGACAGGGGACGAGGATTTCGGCAATCATCCGGCCATGAGCGCCGCTATTGCAAAGGAAATCGAAGGGGCCGAGCTGGTTGTGCTCAACGGGCTGAGGCATATGGCGATGATGGAAGCGCCGGAGGTTTTCAATCAACATCTGGTCAGCTTTATCAACAACCACGCAACAGGTGATGAGCACACCGGAAGGTGAAGCCGAACTCAAGGGAGGACGTCAATGGAACTGATAATCCGGAAAATTGTTACATATAAAGAGACTGTTCTGGTCGACGGCGAGAAGGCCGCCACACCACCGCTCGAAATATTCGGGGCGGCGGCGGTTGTCCGCAACCCCTGGGCCGGTCGCGGATATGTTGAGGACCTGATGCCGGAAATAAAAGCTTTCGGCCCCATTCTGGGTGAAAAACTGACCGAAGAGATGCTCAATCTTGCCGGTGGCTCAGGTGAGGCAATTGAAGCTTTCGGCAAGGCGTCCATGTCGGGGGTTGACGGCGAGCTTGAACATGGCTCAGCCCTCATACATACACTGCATTTCGGCAATTTTTTCCGCAAGGCGGTTGAGGGGAAATCTTACCTTGGATTTACCAACACACGCGGGCCGGCGAATACCCAGATCAACATTCCCCTTATGGACAAGAACGATACTGGCCGCCGGTCACATTACCTGACCGTGCAGATGCATATTGCCGATGCCCCGGCCGGAAACGAGCTGATTGCCGCATTCGGGGGGGCTACCGGTGGCAGGCCGCATCATCGCATCGGTGATCGCTACAGTGATCTTGCATCCATCGGAGCAGAGCTGGATAACCCGGCTGGCGTCTGATTTTTGATAACAGATGGAAAATGCGGAAAAGGGAGGTGAGAAAACACATCAGGCAGATAATTAAACCGACTTTACATGTAATAATATCTTGCAAAGCAAGGTGTTTGCAACTTAACCTAACCAAGGGTAATTAAATCAAGGGAGGAAGAATTGGATAATTCTGACGATTGCCAAAAATACAAAATCTCTGCCGAAGTTGCGGACAGGGAAACTCAAATCAAAGCAGATAAACTTCAGGACAGCTACGCTTCAGGCAAGATCGGCCGTCGCGGTTTCATGACCGGGGCGCTGGCTCTCGGGGTTTCGCTGACAGGGGCTTCCACCGTTGTTGACGAAGTCCTTGCCGCGACACCCAAGGCTGGCGGACGGCTGAGAATTGGGATCACCGGCGGGGCTACCAGCGACGTTCTCGATCCGGGCCAGATTCTTGATGCCTATATGATCAACGTCTCCATGGGTCAGGTTCGCCCGAACATGACCAAGATCATGCCGGATGGTTCTGTGCAGGGTGACCTTGTCGAAGGCTGGGAGCCATCAAATGGTGCCAAAACATGGAAGTTCAATGTTCGCAAGGGCGTCGAATTCCATAATGGCAAGACACTGGACTCAACCGATATTGTAGACTCAATCCGTCACCATATGGGTCCGGATTCCAAGTCTGGTGGCAGTGGTGTCGTCTCCGGCATCAAGGAAATCCGCACCGACGGCAAGGACGGGGTGATCATCGAGCTGAATGAAGGTAATGGCGATTTGCCGATCCTGCTTTCGGACTATCACCTCAATATCTGCCCGTCCAATGGCGATGAGACCATTGACTGGCAGTCAGGCATTGGTGCAGGTGCGTATGTGCTGGCTGAACATGAGCCGGGCGTGCGGACGCTGACCAAGAAATTCGCCAACTACTGGAACACCGGTAATGATTCCTACTTCGACGAAGTCGAAACCCTGGGCATCAATGACCCGACAGCCCGTATGTCGGCGCTTTCGACCGGTGCCGTTGACGCCATCAACAACGTTCCGGCCAAGACAGCAAAACGCCTCGGCAATATGCCGAACGTGAAGACGCTGATCTCCACCGGTAACAAGCAGGCCACCATGCCGATGCTTTGCGATGCGGATCCGTACACCGATCAGAATGTCCGGAACGCGATGAAGCATATCGTTAACCGCCAGGAGCTGCTCGACAAGATCTTCTTCGGGTATGGCCAGCTTGGTAACGATAACCCTGTTGGTCCGGCAAACTACTTCCGTGCATCAACCGATGAGTTGCCGCAGCGTGAGTATGATCCGGAAAAGGCGAAGTTCTACCTGAAAGAAGCCGGGCTCAGCAACCTGTCGGTTCAGTTCCATGCCGCCGATACTGGCTTTGCCGGTGCGGTTGATGCCGGCGCTCTCATGCGCGAATCTGCCAAGGCCGCAGGCATTGACGTTGAAGTCGTGCGTGAGCCTAACGACGGATACTGGTCAAATGTCTGGATGGTCAAGCCTTGGTCAGCCTGCTACTGGAGCGGCCGTCCGACCGAGGACTGGATCTTCTCACAGATCTATTACTCAAAGGCAGACTGGAACGACACCCACTGGAAGAACGCGTCCTTCGACAAGCTTCTTGTTGAGGCACGGTCCGAAACCGATGAGGCCAAGCGTCGTGAGAAATACGTTGAAATGCAGCGTATTGTTCACACCGATGGCGGCCTGATCCTGCCGGTCTTCCTCAGCGAGATCATGGGCTACCGGGCTTCTGTCAGCGTGCCCGGCCAGGTTGCCAACAACTGGGAGCTTGATGGTCATCTCTGTGCCCGCCGGTGGTGGTCTGCCTGATCGGCCCCGTTGGGTAAAAACTAAAGTGGAAAGCCATGTTAATGGCTTTCCACATCCTGATTTGAGCACCTGAAAACCTTAAAACATACTTATTCCCTGTTATTCTCTTGGTGAAATCTTCAGCTGAAATCTGGTTTGATGGACTGAAATGAACAATCTTCTTTTAATGATAGCAAAACGACTTGCGCTTGGTGTGTTGACACTGATCATGTTGTCCTTGCTCATATTTCTTTCCGTGGAAGCTTTGCCCGGTGATCTCGCCCAGGAAATACTCGGCCAGCAGGCCACGCCGGAGACCGTGGCGGCAATCCGGCGCGAACTCGGACTCGACCTGCCGGCCCATACGCGATATCTGAACTGGCTTGGCGGCATACTGCAGGGGGATTTCGGCAATTCGCTCGCCCTGCGCAAGCCGATCATCGGGCTGATTGCCCCGCGCCTTGAAAACACCCTGTTCCTGACGCTTTATACCGCATGTATTGCTGTGCCGCTCTCGCTTGCCCTTGGCATGCTGGCGTCGCTGTTCCGCAACGGATATTTTGACCGCATCTCCAACGCGTCGGCCCTCGCGTCGATTTCAATGCCGGAGTTTTTTGTTGGCTATATCCTCATCTATCTTCTGGCCCTGACCGGGTATTTTCCGTCCATGGCAAATATTAATGCCAATACCCCTTTGCTTGAAAAACTCTATATCTGTTTTCTGCCAGCGCTGACGCTTACCCTTGTGGTGACCGCACATATGATGCGAATGACGCGTGCTGCCATTATCAATATCCTTGCTCTTCCCTATATCGAAATGGCACATCTCAAAGGGGTACGGCCCGGGCGGATTATCACCCGCCATGCACTGCCCAATGCTATCGCACCTATTGTCAACGTGGTGGCGCTCAATCTTGCCTATCTCATCACCGGTGTCGTGATTGTTGAGATTGTGTTTGTGTTTCCCGGGCTCGGGCAGTTGATGGTGGACGGGGTGAAGTTCCGTGATATTCCGGTGGTGCAGGCAACTTCGCTTGTCTTTGCAACCGCTTATGTCGGGCTTAATCTTCTGGCGGATATCATTTCAACCATCTCAAATCCGCGCCTGATGCGGCAGCGATAAGAGGAGGGGGAAAATGATTATTCTGAATTTCCTTCTCTGGGTCGTTGTTGTTGCCTGTGGTGCACTGGCTGTGGGATATGTGTTCCGCGAAATTCTGGTTCGTATCGTCGGCCAGGAAATTGCCAAAATTGTGCGGACACTGCCCCTGACCGCAAGTCTCGGTATATTCGTTATTCTTATCTATATTATCTGTGCTGTTTTTGCGCCGGTGATCGCGCCCTACGGGGAAGCGGATATCCTTGCCGGGTCTTTTGAGCCCTGGTCTTCGACTTACTGGTTGGGCACGGACAATCTGGGGAGGGATGTTTTCAGCCGTCTTATCTATGGCGCGCGGAATACGGTGGGTATTGCCTTTCTTGTCACGTCACTTGCCTTCCTGATAGGAACCCTGCTCGGTATTTATGCGGCGCTCAAATCCGGTGTGGTCGATCAGGTGCTGAGCCGGATTGTCGATGTGCTGATGGCCATTCCGTCCCTTATCTTCTCCCTTCTGATGCTGACGATATTCGGTACTTCCGCGCTCAGCCTTGTTCTGGTTATTGCCACGATTGACTCAACGCGGGTCTTTCGTATCGCCCGGGCGGTTGCGCTTAATATTGTTCAGCTTGACTATATCGAAGCCGCAAAGCTCAGGGGAGAAGGATCATTCTTCCTGATCCGGCGTGAAATTCTGCCGAATGCGATGGCGCCGCTCGCCGCTGAATTCGGCCTGAGATTCTGCTTCGTGTTCCTGATGATATCAGCGTTGTCCTTTATGGGGCTGGGCCTTCAACCGCCTACCGCTGACTGGGGTTCCATGGTGCGTGATAATGCTGAACTCATCAGTTTTGGTGATATCACGCCGCTCATCCCCGCCGGGGCTATCGCTTTCCTTACGATTGCGGTGAATTTCGTGGTTGACTGGCTTTTGCATCGTGCCAGTGGGCTCAAGGAATAGGTGATCCATGACAGCTCGCAAAAAAGCAAAATCCGAGAATTCCGATCTGCTCCTGCAGATGCGTAATGTGTCGATCAAGGGGCGCAGCGACGAAACATGGATCGATATCATCAATTCGGTTGATCTTGACCTCAACCGCGGCGAAGTGCTGGGGCTGATCGGTGAATCCGGGGCCGGGAAATCGACCCTCGGGCTGGCGGCCATGGGCTTTACCCGTGATGGGTGCAAGATCACCGAAGGATCTATCGTCTTTGACGGGATTGATCTGTTGTCGCAGAGCAAAGATCAGTTGCGTCAGTTGCGTGGCCGCCGCATTGCCTATGTTGCGCAGTCTGCCGCCGCCAGTTTCAATCCGGCCCATAAACTCATCGATCAGTTTGCCGAAGCGCCACTTCAGCATGGTGTCATGGGGCGTGAAGATGCGGTAACCTATGCCATTGATCTCTTTGACAGGATGAATCTCCCTGATCCGGAAAACTTCGGGTTCCGCTATTCCCATGAAGTTTCCGGCGGTCAGCTTCAGCGGGCCATGACGGCGATGGCGCTGTCATGTCGCCCTGACCTGATTATTTTTGATGAGCCGACAACCGCCCTTGATGTCACCACCCAGATTGAAGTCCTGGCCGCTATCCGTGATATCGTGAAAGAGTTCAACACGGCGGCGATTTATATCAGCCATGATCTCGCGGTCGTCGCGCAGATGGCTGATAAGATCAAGGTTCTGCTAAAAGGTGATGAGGTTGAAGAAGCCTCGACAAAACGGATGTTGAAATCACCACAGGAAGATTACACGAAATCGCTCTGGGCGGTGCGCAAATTTGTCCGCAAGGAAAAGAAGGAAGATGCCCGCAAGGCCCCGGTTCTGGAAATACGGAATATCACGGCAGGGTATTCCAGCCATGTTGATGTTCTGAAAGATGTTTCTTTTAGCATCAGCGAAGGCAGAACGGTGGCCGTAGTGGGCGAGTCCGGCAGTGGCAAATCAACCACCGCACGGGTCATTACAGGTCTCCTTCATCCGCGCGAAGGTGAAGTCCTTTTCGAAGGGGAAAAACTTCCGGCCAGTTATGGTGATAGAAGCCGTGATCAGCTGCGGCGGATACAGATGATCTACCAGATGGCGGATACCGCCCTTAATCCGAAACTCCGGATACGTGAGCTTCTTGGCCGTCCGGCGAGCATGTTCCTAGGCCTCAAAGGTAAAGCGCTGGAGGAGCGGGTGCGTGATCTGCTCCGTATGATTGAGATGGAACCTGATCAGTTTATCGACCGTCTGCCGTCAGAGCTTTCAGGTGGCCAGAAACAGCGTATTGGCATCGCACGGGCCATTGCGGCGGAACCCAGCATCATCATCTGTGATGAGGTGACCAGCGCGCTTGACCAGATTGTTGCCGAGGGAATACTCAAACTGCTTGACCGGCTTCAGGGCGAGCTCAATCTTTCCTACATGTTCATCACCCATGATCTCGCCACGGTGCGAGCCATCGCTGATCAGGTGATTGTCATGAAAGATGGTCTGGTGGTTGAAAAGGGCCAGAAATCAGACGTGTTTTCACCGCCCCACCACCCTTATACGGAATTGTTGCTGGGATCTGTTCCCGATATGGATCCGACCTGGCTTGACCGGCTTCTGGCAACGCGTGGCGTGGACAATATCGGTGATGCCGCTATTGCCAGGATGAAATAGCTCATCCGTGTAAGTCAGGGCTTATTGCTGATAAGGAACGACGTCCTGCCCTTCTTCAATCCAGCCCATCACCCCATTCTTCAGGTGTGTGACATTGGTGAATTCCAGCTCGTTTATCAACGCCTGACCCAGCATATTCGTGCGGTTTCCGGTCCGGCAATAAAGGAAGATAGGTTCATTCCGGTCTGGAACGAGTTGCGCGAATTTCTGCTGAAATTCCGGATGAAGCTGCCCCTGTTCGGTGAAAGCCGTAATCAGGTTTGCGCCTTCGATCACGCCGGTTGATGCCCATTCATCTTCACGGCGGATATCAATGACCGTCACGCCGTTTTTCAATGCGGCCTTGAGATCATCGGATGTGCCGTCAGTAAGTCGGACTGCTTCTCTTGCATCCACCAGTTCCACATGGAAAATCAGCGTTGCATCCGGCGGGATCACATTTCCAGCGCCGGAGCTGCCATAGGCGAGTTCAGGAGGAATGGTCAGTTTACGTTTCTCACCAACCTTCATTCCTTCTATGCCTTGCTCCCATCCCGGGATGACCTGCCCCTGTCCGAGAATGAAACGGATGGGCTGGCCGCGCTTTGAGGAATCATCGAATACCGTTCCGTCCTGAAGCTCGCCCCGGTAATGGACAAACACCTGCATCCCTTCCATGGCTGTGACACCATCACCTTCGGCTACGATGTCGATTTCAAGATCGCCGGCAAATGCAGAAGTCATGAGTCCCACCAATGTTGCAAAGATCAGAATGGTCTTACGCAGGTTTGTGCTGAAATAGGGCGTATTCATCGCCTGATCCACCCATTTGTGTTTAACATTATTCTACCATAGAGTGAAAAGGAGGGATTGCAACCTTTTTAATTTTTTCTTTTGTCTTAATTATGCGCTTGATGCGTTAAAATTAACCGGGCGGATGTTAAAAGGCCATTATCCGGGCATCACTTGCTGAAGACTTTATTTCCTTACAAAATTAACTTAAAAGAGACTGGCAAGAGTTAATATTCTGATCGTCAGGCTATTCAGATTTCAGAAAAGGCTGAAAAAAATGAAAATCACGATAATCGGTACCGGATATGTGGGACTCGTCTCAGGGGCATGTTTCTCTGAATTCGGATTTCATGTCACTTGCGTGGACAAAGACAGCAGCAAGGTTGAGCGTCTTAAAAACGGTGAGATCCCGATCTATGAGCCTGGTCTTGATGATCTCGTGGCCCGGAATGCCGCCGCCGGAAGGCTTGATTTCACCCTTGATCTTGCGTCCTCTGTTCGCGATGCTGACGCAGTGTTCATTGCCGTGGGCACACCCGCACGCCGTGGCGACGGCCATGCGGATCTGAGCTATGTGTATGCCGCGGCGAAGGAGATAGCCGGGCACCTGACTGGATATACGGTCGTGGTGACAAAATCCACCGTGCCCGTCGGTACAGGCCGGAAGGTTGCCGCCATTCTTCATGAGACCAATCCCGGGGCCGATGTAGATGTTGCGTCAAACCCTGAATTTCTCCGGGAAGGGTCAGCTATCTCTGATTTCATGCGTCCGGACCGTGTTGTTGTCGGCACCGACAGCGAACGTGCCCACGATGTTATGCGTGGGCTTTATCGCCCGCTCTATCTGCTTGAAACACCCATCCTCTTTACCAGTCTTGAGACATCAGAGCTGATCAAATACGCCGCCAACGCCTTTCTCGCCGTCAAGATCTCCTATATCAACCAGATGGCAGATTTGTGCGAAAAGCTCGGCGCTGACGTTCATGATGTGGCAAAAGGCATGGGTCTGGACAAAAGGATCGGGTCCAAGTTTCTGCATCCCGGCCCGGGATATGGCGGCTCCTGCTTCCCGAAAGATACACTGGCTTTGGTTAAGACCGCGGAAGATTGCGGAGGCTCGATCAGTATCGTGGAAGAAGTTGTCCGGTACAATAACGGCCGCAAGATTTCTATGTCGGATCGTGTTATCGACGCGGCAGGTGGCACGGTGGAAGGGAAAAAAGTTGCCATTCTCGGCCTTGCCTTCAAACCCGAAACCGATGATATGCGCGACAGCCCTGCTCTTGATATCATCCCCCGGCTCATGGCGGCTGGGGCCGGCATCAGCGCCTATGATCCGGCGGCCATGGAGCAGGCCAGACCTCTGTTGCCGGAGGGGGTGAGCTATTGCACCAGCGCGGCGGAGGCTGTTTCTTCCGCCGATGTGACTGTTATCGTCACCGAATGGAATGAATTCAGGGCGATGTCACCTGCCGATATGGCCGGGGCTATGCGCGGCAATGTTCTCGTGGATTTGCGAAATATCTATGATCCGGCGGCCGTGATGAAAGCCGGTTTGAATCTCTCCAATATCGGCCGGTCTCAGCAGGTGTAGTTCATCCCCAGCCTGCCGCCATCGACATAGATTGTCTCTCCCGTGATGTATGATGCGGCATCGCTTGCAAGAAAGGCGATGACGCTGGCAATTTCATCCGGGCTGCCGATCCTCTTGAGCGGGGTGCGTGACATGACCATCTGGATTGCTTCAGGATTGGCGTTAACCCCGGCAAGCATTTCCGTGTCGATGGAGCCCGGCCCGACGGCATTGACCCGGATCCCGTGGGGAGCCAGCGCCAGCGCCGTCGCTTTGGTGAGCTGCATCACC
>Ga0181587_10003141_pt1 | contig 13709 bp, 22 predicted proteins | sample 071ome_27_FD_132463 | JGI IMG/M metagenome (GOLD analysis project Ga0181587, IMG submission 132463) | Coastal salt marsh microbial communities from the Groves Creek Marsh, Skidaway Island, Georgia - 071409AT metaG (megahit assembly) | ecosystem: Environmental > Aquatic > Marine > Intertidal...
ATCTGTAAGATTTTCAATAATTTCTTCACGGGTGGAAGAGGCTGCACGGAAACGAGCCTGTCGATAAACTTCCATCAATTCAGGATCTTGAAACATATCGTTCATTTCTTCATCGAGAACATAAGCCCATGCTTGGGGGTTGTCAATTTGCTTTTGAGAAAAGAAATGCCCTTGAACTTGACTTAAGTGATTGAGAAGTTCTTCACGATTAATTTGGCTATCGCCACCCATTTCTATTAAAAGTTGAGCAGCACTTGGGAAGGTAGAATCATTATCTCGGATGAAGTTAGCCATAGATTCAAGTTCTGCCATAGTGATAGATTCGTCACGGGGGACCCAACGGCCAGAGTTATCTCGGGGTTGTTGCGGGTCGAAATTAGCATTGAAAGAATCAGATTGCATACTTATTAGTTGATAACACAACTACTTATAGTTTACTTTTCTTTAAGAACCCATTCGTTCCAATAAGTTCCTTCCCAACCATCCCACTTCATCTGCAAAATGAAGTAATATCTGGGTCTGCAAATGTCGCAATCGATGAATGGTTCGTTGTCCTCGTCACGGAGATCTCCTATAATTTCTGAATCTCCACAAGGACAATAACGACTGATAGAAAATGTGCTCATCAGCAAAAACTCTTAGCCATTTAACTATTTATCATTTTCTATTCATCGATTAGATGTTGGTGAAGATCCCACCAATGGTCATAATAATGATAAATGGGGATAAAGGCAAACATAGAGTAAATTGTAAATGGGCCGATAAAGGTCCAATAATCTATGCCAGTAAGCCAACACCAAAAGTAGGCAAAAGGTTGAAAAGCAAGTGTTCCATAAAGGGGTCTAAAAAATGATTTAACCCAAACCTTCATTTTTACACCCTCTTGTCTTCAGAACCCATGTGGGGCAAGATAGCAAGTTCCTTGCCCTTGGCTTCAACCATGACATCAATGGAGTTGCCATAGGTGTCAGGAATAGAATTGATAAGAAAAGAATGCTTGGGTGTAGGAATGTCGTTACCGACGTGCAACTCATGAGACTCGGAATAATGAACAGTAGGAACAATGTCGTCGGGCCAAGTGCTGATAGCCAACTCAAGAGCCTCTTGCTCGGTCAAACCACCAGTGCAAAACTGATGGTGATGGTAGTCAAAAACAATTGGAATATGGGTGTGCTTGAAAACGTGCTCGTAAAGGTCAGCAACAGAATAAAGTGAAGCACGGTCGTCATTCTCGACAGTCAAACGAGCAAGAGCAGAAGTAGAAAGTCGATATGAATTACGGCAGAAACGAGCGAGGGCTTCAGCAGGCTGACCGTAAGCCCCGCCAACATGAATATTGATCTTGCAGTTGTGGTCAGCAGGAAGACCCATGCGGTCGCAAAGGTCGGCAGTAGCGTTGAGTTCACGAACAGTCTTGTCAACAACACCGTTGTCGGGAGAGGCGAGAACATTGAAAGGTCCGGGGTGGAAACTCAGACGATGGTCATGGTCAGCAACAAACTTGCCGATAGCAGCGAGAGCCTCGGAAACAGGGAAATACTCGTCAAGGTCGTCAATGGTGTAAGCAAAATCGGGGTGAGAAAGGAAGGGAACCATGTCAGAAGACATACGGAACAAGCGAATGCCTTGAGACTCATTCCACTGAAGAATAGAAAGCAGGTCAGTAATATTGGAATAAACCAAAGAAGCAATATGGGAAATACCCTTGTCTTGGGCAGTAGCCAAGCGACAAGTGCGGTTGGTAGTGATACGTTGCTTCTTGGGAACAGAGTCGCCACCAAGAGTCATGTTGATACAAGCATAACCAAGTCTACGAATAGCCATAAAGATTCCTCTGGTTAACACCCTTATAAAGGCTTCGGTCATTTCCAGTATTGGGGAACATAAGAACCAGTGTTTCTGTCGAAGTGCATCAGAACTAAGCGATCAGAAAGTCCGTGTCCATAATCTTCCCATGCTTTAAGGAAGGAAAGGGTAGCACTGGTAAGTCCAGTTAGATATAGATAAAAGGTGCTGGCAATTTCATTATCCAAATCGTATTCAATAACTCCGTTAATCCATCGAGCGGCTTGTTCATAAAGAACATCAAAAGCCAAAGGATTTTCAATGGCTTCTGTCCAAACATAACCATCAACAGGTATTTCGTGACGACCGGCAACTAACCCAACATGAAGTTCGCTCATGGTATTGGTTACTACCACCATCTTTATATAGTTGATGGGGGAAACAGATATTATGGGTAGTCACACCGTATTTCTTAATCCGGATAAGGGATATCCAGCAAATGGTGTGGAGTTAGTGTTTCCTTTAAAATGGATGCATAACTTTTTAAAGAATCCAGAAATTGGATCTCAAAGTAATTTAAAAATCATTCTTGATTTTTTGACTTGTTCTGATGGTGTTTTTTCAGGTAGCATCGATTGGCCAAAATATAACATTGAAGATGCCAGTAAGGCCAATGCAAAAGAAGCAAATCCTGAGGAATCACTCGGATGGATACAAGCATTGACTGACAAGTTATTTACAGAAACTAAAAATTTGACTGATAGTGAAGTCAAAAAATTACTTACAGAGTTGATTCCGTTTTCAGTGCTAACTGGTTGGGACATGGATATCGGAGATCAAGATTGGGGTTTTTTAATGTATCTACTCGTAAATTATCCAGATTTGGATGAAATAAGAGTTCAAGTGGGTGAAACCAGTCTTCTATCAGTGTTGGCTTCAGGGGCTGTTGATCGTGAAGGATCTCTTAGAGTAACAAGTCTCAAAGGATGGTTTGATTTTGATACCTTGCATCGCTCCCCAGAAGGTAAAATCGTAGATATCAAAGATGTTAAGGAAAAAGATCTTGATCCTCGATATAGGAAAAATATGGATATAATTGAGTTTTTAACAGCAACTACTGTGTATCCTCCAGCACTGTATACATGGGGAGAAAGGGGTTCGCATTATGCTTCAATCAACAAGAAGGTGATTTAAATGAATGGTATAATTAATTGGTTGAAAAGCAATCGAGCCTATATTGTTACTCTAACTCTGTATGGAGATCCCACCTATCATCTGGACCTCTTTAAAGAAACTAATTCAAATAGTGATGCAATTGCTCCTTTTCAACAATGGGTATTTGCCGATCCAAAAATGGCTCAAAGGGCTGCCCAAGGCATTTGTCAAGCAGTAATTGAGAAAGCAAAAAATGCCGGAAGCACTCTTACAATAACTCCTCGGCAAGATGTTGCTAAAAGCAGTAGAGATTTAATCCTGTGTATGGAAATTAAGGATGATCATGATGATACTACTCAATATCGTTTGTATGTAACTGCTTTTGAACACCAACCCTCTGGGGTGTGGGTATGAGAACTTATACAGTAATCAGTAAAGATCTGGGTGGCGATACCTTAATTTGGGTTTCAACAGAATGGATGAGTGCGATTATTAACGAAAAGGGTAAAAAATATTTTATAGATTTTGTGGATTCTCTGTATGACATTAATCCCGATAATGATGACTCATTGGATGATGGTTGGAAGTGGCTAACCAAATGGTTTAATGATAGAAATGAAACTATGTGGGATTCTGCTGATATCGATAGAGGTGTGGGATCTGGAGTTGGTGAGGTCTACTATCAAATCTGGGACACATTTGGTGGTAGCAGTGATTGGTTAATTTTATGGAATAGAGAATCTGATTATGTCAAAATGGATGAGGATGAGTCAATAGTAGTAGACATAGAGTTTTTAAATATGGACTTTAAATTTGAACCTGACGCTTCTTTATGGTTGGCTCGTGCATTCTACAAAATTACTCCGAAAAATATTTATATAGCAGGGGACGCAATAAATTGTTCTAAAGATCGAATAGTTTCACTGCTGCAAACCAAGTAGCCGGAACGGAATCATCACCTAAGACCCACAAGCGGTCCAGCCGATTGGCAAACCCATTAGCCACTCCACGAAACTGGCCGGAAGCCTGCTCTGGGAGAGCGGGACTGAGGTGTGGGGTAGACTCCAAGATTTCGGACCAAGCCTTGGAATCCCGAGGGACTGGAGGGTGGGGAAATCGCTGGGTGATTCTGTCAATTCGCTCCAAATCCTGATGGCTGTCGGAAGGCTGTCTGGTGATTTGCCCTCCTGCATTTTCTTGAGAGTTCTTTTCAGACCAGAAGGTCCCTTCCAATCTCGGTGTCCGGGGGTTGGCCACAGGTTTCCCACTGCTATCTCGGGTGAGTGATAAGAAGAGTCGTCGACGTCCATGCGGATAACCGAGTTGCCTTGCAGAGATCTCTTCTGCTTCCACTTGGAAACCCATGGATTGAAAACGGCTAACTGCTCCAAGGAATGATTGAGATTTGATAAACTCGGAACGAGTCTCGAAGAGGGCTCGGGGTGCTTCAACCCCTGCCAAGATTCGACAGACGGATTCCAACAATTTGGTGTCTTCAAGACCCTCGGAGAGGAAGACTCCAGTGAGGAGATCCACTTTGCCACACCAAGGTATGCAATTGAAGGTTTCAATCTGATCCCAGATAGGAAACTCAGGTAAGTGTCCGCTTTCAATGTTCTTGATGAGGGTGGCCACGGCATAAGTCCTGTCCTCGACGACACAGACGGGGCGGAATGAGGCTCCGTAAGCCATTCCGAGTCCCAAGAGGGAGCCTCCACTTGCGGGACGTAAAGCCAAGACATTCATACTACCCGAAAAAACATGGACGCTATCACCTACTTGTAGTTAACTACTTATAGTGGAAGTAGCAATATTTTTATATGGCTTCGGAAATGTGGAAAATTAATCCCGCATTTTTAGAGGTGGGTAGGTTAGCATATCAAGAGTTAATTGAAGAATTATCTCAGGAGGATTGGAACTATGCTGACGGGACTGATAAGGAGTTGACAGAAATCCTGTTAGCGTTAGTGATTATAAATTCTATTTCTTGGCGAAACTCCAAGATCATTTATCCCACTTCGGATCAGTTTTTGGAGTCAGGTGTATCTGAACCAGTAGCAGCAAAACTGGAAACAATCGTCAAAGAACAAATTGACGAAAAATGGTTGAAAGAAAATGTTAAAACTACCTTGCTCCCAGATATTGCTTGGGGTGGTGATCCAAATGTAATAAAGGATACTGCCAAAGCATATTTAAAAGATGGTGTCGATGGTTTTCACCTCTCAGCCTCAATGGGCGATTCCAACGAAGTGGAATTAATAGTTGATAAATCAACTGGTTTTAGTTTTCCAATTTATGGGTTTGTAAATAGAAAATATCCTCATGCTATTAACAAAAAGGTGGTGCTATGAAAGTTGAAATCAATCCAATCTTATTAGAAATTGGTAATAATTTTAAACAGGCTCACACTTCAGAACCTGATAGTGTAGAAGCGATTGCTTTGATAACTGCACTTTTATATAGAACTAATCAAGAACCATATATAATGTCCTTGGCGGAAATGGTGATTGATTTTGAAATGCCTGAAAAAATGGCTAAAAAATTTCACCCGTTTTTGAAAACTCAAGGAGATCTATTGGGCCAATTAGAAAATGATAGGGGGCATTATGGTGGGACGTATCAAGAGGTATTGGATAAACTTGAATATGATTGGAATTTTGCTGATGTAGAGTTTTATGAGCCTGATTCTGAATGGTTATGGAACCCTGATTATTCTTTTCCTGCTTTTACTTTTGTAGTAGTTGAAAGGCCACAATCGCCACAATCTATTAACTATCATAAACTCAAACTTTCTCAATGATGATTCCTGAGTATTTTAGCCTTAGTAAAAGTTCAGAGGCTTTTCTTTTGGCTTCTGCGTATGTGCCTGTAAAGTGATTCCAAAGAATCCAATCACCATCCAAATATCCCTTTATTGCCCATTTTTCCATTTTGATACCTCCCTGTCTTCAAGACCCCATTATTCGTTTCCAGATGCTGTTTTTGGGTGCAGAATCCGGTTTTTCAAGGTCACTGGAGCGAACGGGTTCAGGAACCTCACGAAGTTCTTTTACAGACTCGTAAGCATCACCATTTTCTTGGGCTTTCTTATCTTCGTAAGGGGCGGCTACTCGACGATACAATTCTAACTTAGCACATTCCAAAGCCCCTACCAAATCGTTAAGACGTGAATACCGAATACCTTCTTCGGTAGAAAGGTAAGCATCACAAAGACGAGTAATGGTATAATTAAGATCTCCCATACTACTAAGGATGTCTCGAAGTTGTTCAACTAAGGGGTCAATTTTGACTCGTTGTTCGTTATCAATGTATGGCATTCTAAATCAACCCCCAACAATCCCAAATAATGCAAAAGTAATGATACTAACAAAAAACAAAGCACGAAAAAGTTTACTAATGTTTATCAATGGTAACTCATCCCAAAAATCTAATGGTGCTCGTGGCATATTATCAACCCTCATCCCATTCCTTAATGACTTCAGAGTTAGCCAACTCCTCAATTTCTGATTCGGTGATCGGAACAACCATTATTTCTTTTCTTTGGGTAAGTAATGCCAAAGCAGCAGTAATTTTTTGTTCCATTGAAATTAGCAAAGAACGATATCCTAACAACTGAGCAAAGAAGAGGACAACCAATAAATAAACCATCCAATCTTCCCACATGATATCACTTTACCTACGTTACCTTCATATACTTTTGCTTCAAGAATTGGTGTATCCGGCAGAAGGATTATTTTGATCTACAAAGGAAACCACTGATGATTTTCCACTTTGCAAATTGTAAACACTTAGATAACCCATTTTAGGCTTGTATCCCAACATACGCATAAAATCAGATTGTCCTTGGAAAGTAGATGAAACCACCAATTGTGATCCACGATACTGTTCCATTTGATGAGCGTGAGTATGTCCAGTAACAAAGATATCTGGCTTTTTCAAAATCACCATCTGGTCAGTCTCTTCAGGAGACAAGGCGTTCCTTTCGCCCCAAATGGGTGCCAGATGTCGCTTCCTCAACATTTCTTTCATAGCCTCAGCAGGCTTTTCATAGGTAACGTGAGCCATACGGGGAACCATGTCGTCGATACCCTTACCATGATAAGATAAGACATCAATTCCTGAAAGGTTGATACGAGCAGGATTGCCGGTGTGGATAGCAGAATTGAACTTGGCTTGCACAGTGGATTCCAAAACTGGCTGTGGTTCGGCGGGTCGCACAGCATCGTGATTGCCCGGTAGGATTACAGGAGTAATGTGGTCAGGAAACAAATCTAATTTGCGAGCAAACTCTTCGTATTGAAGATAAACATCGGTTTCAGTAAGATTGTGTTCTTGACCGGGGTAGATACCAATGCCATCGCAAACGTCACCAGAGAAAACCATGTATTTGATATTTTTGGCCACGGGGTGATCGGAGTTAAGCCATTGAGTCATTTTATCCCACTCTTTTTCAAGGAAATACTTAGAACCGATGTGGATATCAGAAGCAAAGGCTACGGAAACAGGATCATAGTCAGAACCCATTTTACGAGGGGTATCGAGAAACTCAGGAAACTGAACATAGTCTACGAGAAACAAGTCGGAATCTTTGAGGAAGTTTCCAGTAACGCCGATAACATCATCTGGCAACAGGGTATCAATAGCCGGATTTTCCTTGCCGATAAAAACACCCATGATTCCAGTTTTATCTTCTAATTGCACCATGCGTCCACCAGACTGGGTGCGACGAATGTCGGAAACTATTCCAATTAGATTAAACTTACGGTTCTTGAAAACCTGTTTATCTTTTCGAACCTCGGAGATATTAGTTAACTCTTTGAAGCCCCATTCTTGACGAAGAACCTTACGGAGGGTTTCATATCGTTCGGAAAACAAATTGACAATGTCTTCTAACTTACCACTTTGTTCGGACTGACCCACGGGTGGGCCAACATGGATTTCATCGGAATAATCACTGGCTTTGTGGCTCCAAGCCCCTTTAGCATTACTGCTTTCGCTAAACTTGAAACGCCGGGTTGCCATGGTTTTCACCTCAGAAACCGAAGGTAGGCATAGTGTTCAATTGGTCGACCAAATGGTCGGTGGCTTCTTGGGCTTCTTCTTCAGACTTGCAACCAGTGATAACACACTTACCAGATGAGAAAACCAAACAGACAGACTTTGGCTCGTCAATACGATAGATAAGTCCGGGGAAAACTTCGGGCTCGTATTCAGTCTTATCAAACTGCATATGTAGGGAAAGAGTGGAGAGGTCAAGAAGGTCTCCGTGATTGTAGGTAACGACAATGTTTTCAAGACTGATGTCCTCGGTCTTAAGAGGCCACATTTCAAATCCATGGTTAGTAAGGTCTTCGACCATAATGCTCAAACCTTTTTCAACGGCTTCTTTGGACTTGGCTCCGGTGACTACGGCTTTGCCGGAACGGAAGAGAAGAATACAAACCTTGGGGTCTGCGACACGGTAAACCATGCCGGGGAATTGTTCTGCTTCGTAGTCGATATTCAAGGTATCGGAAACTTCGTAAAGGTCGATACTTTCGGTTACTTGTGTGCTGGCTACCATGTTGACGATTTCGCTCATAGAACCACCTTATTGTAATTACCCTTATATACTTTATGTTCAATTAAGGGTAGCATCACAATGGTCGCAGATAGTTATGCCCAGAGGGGTATAACCCAAACAATCATCGCAAATGAGGAAGCCGTTGTTGCGAGCAACTTGTCTTTTCAAATCCATAATGTCCTCAGAAGTATCGTGGGCAGGTGGTCGATCTTTTACTACCTTGGGTTTATTGCGATCTCGAACCTCACGGCTACGCTTAGAAGGTCGAGTTTTTTGCCGACGTGGCTGGTCAAACTTAGTCATACTAAACCATCTCATCTGACTTAACATCTACCAAGCCTAATTTAGCAAGATTTTTCCAAAAGGAAGTCATGCCAGAGGCTTTTAAAACAAACTTCTTAGCCATGCTGTGGGCGTAAGTAAGGTCTACATTTGGAATCATCATTTCCAAATAATCAGTTATGTGTCGGATGCACATAGTCACACAGAAGTTTAATTCTCCTATATTCATAGTAGTAGCGGATTTATCAAAAAAGGATTCCATAATGGCTTGAACCTCTGGTTTGATAGTGGATTTTTGTTTGGGTTGCCAATTAACGAACAAGGCGTCATAAATTAAATGTTTTTGTTTCTCCACATCCATATGATACACCTTGTCTTTTCGACTACTTATGTATTATGGTGTCACCCTCTTATACTTAAGGGTGCAAAACTTGATAGGGATACAAAACAATGTCTGAAAAGCCTGCTGCTCTAAAGTTTTCACAAATAACGGCAGTATCGCAATCATGTTTTTGAAGTTGTTGAGAAAATCCTGAAAAGGTGTTTCCTTGGGCGATAGCCTCAGCACGATAAACACAAAAACCATTAAAGGTAGAAATTACGGGTGTGGGTCGATTTACGAAACCTCTGGGATTGTGCCACCATTCATCCCCTTCTTTGAGGCGAGTTGCCCAAGTGTCGTAAAATTGACCATTACGTTGACACAAAGTATATCCTGAACAAATATCGTGATCAGCAAGAAGCAATTCGGTCATTTCCTCGACATTGTAAACTACGTCGGGCTCAATAAAAACTACTCTGTCAAAAGTATTCAAGTTAACGGGAAGAAAGCATTGATTTCTGGCAAAGGCTAAGTTTTCAACTCGTTCTCCAGAAACAATAGAACCGAAGTAAGCAGTTCGTAATCTCTCTGTGGAAAGATGAAAAGGAACTGGAGAATCACCAAAATCAACAATATCCTGTAGCCAAGCATCAGAGCCATCGATAGAATCATTTTCATAAACTGAAACTTCAAACTCCATTTCAGGATTAAAATCAATTAGGGACTTGATTTGTTGCCACCAAATTGGCAAAGCCAAAAGACGATCTCTAACAATAGAGCAAATCAAAATACGGATTTCAAAACCCCCTCAAGAGAACGAACATCTCGCTCAGTTACAAATTGAGAGTTACCGATATAAAGACTTTGGCGGTGAATCTCTTCAGTAATGGGCAAGTTAGCCTGATATCCCAATCTTTTGATGAAAGGCTGTTCCAGAAGGTTACCTACCAAAAAAGGACGGGTTTCGATACCGGCATCTTCAAGAGCCTGCTTAAGTTTTTCACAAGCCTCGGCAGATTTACAATGGAAAGGAAGAGTCATACTGCTATTACCCAAATGGTTGGGCTGGTAAAGATGCTCACGATATTTGTTAACTAACTTGATAAACTCATAATAATTTTGTTGCCGGATGCGAATGAACTGGTCTAATTTTTTGAGTTGCACTTGTCCCAGCACAGCATTGATTTCGGTAGACCGACAGTTAAAACCATCAACAGGAAACAAAAACCGGGGGTCGATATCGGGGTTTTCCTCGGCTACAGCATCTCGATATTCGGGCTCCATTTCTCGGGACATTCCGTGAGAACGACGGGCTCGAAGGGCGTTGTAAACATCACGGTCGTTAGTGCAAATCATTCCGCCTTCAATAGTGGTCATGTGGTGTCCAAAATAGAATGAGAAAGATGAGGCTACACCAAAATTACCTACTTTGGTGCCGTTGAAAGTAGCCCCATGAGATTCACAGCAATCTTCAAAGATAACGACATCAGGAAGATATTGGTTAATCAAATCCATGTTGTTAGCCAAACCCATCAAATGGGTGATAAGAATAGCGTCGACACCTTGACGAGACAATTCTTTGAGGCTATCTTCAGTGGGACCATAAGTTTTGCGATCGATATCGTAAAACACAGGGGTGTGTCCTAATTGTATGATGGATGAAACATTGGTAGCCCAAGTGCAAGCGGGAGTAGCCACACGAGACTTGGGTGGCAAAGTAGACAGAATAATGAGGTTAGCAGAAGCACCAGAGTTAACCATAACAGAGTATTGACAGCCTTGCCATTGAGACCATTGTTCTTCAAACTTCTTGACTTCAGGTCCGTTAGTAAATCTATCAGTAGTGTTGATAAAATCCACAAGGGCTGCTCGTTCTTCGGCTCCGATTGCATCAGCCATTAAAGGCCACTTATATTTATTCATGGGTATCTCTCCTGAGGTATTGACAAAAACGATCAAAAGCATCTTCTACTCGTTGCAGATGTGTAGGGTAATAGGCAAGACCTTCTTGTATTTTTTGGTAGCAGAGTTCAGGATCCCAAAGAGTTTCTTCGATAACTGATTCCCAAACATCGGCAGCATTGATAATGTCGGCATTGACTCGGTCAGATGATTGATATGACCAAAGCCAAAAGTTTTGATAGGATAGTTCAGGATAACCTTTGATGAAGACAGGTCCTTCAGGAGTGGCATCACGAATAATGGGGTGGTCGTTAGCGAAAACCAAACAACCGTTAGCAGCAGCCTCTAAAGGTGGCATTCCAAATCCTTCTTGAATGCTGGGATAAAGCAGGCACTTGGATTGACGATAAAAATCGTCCATGTGGTCATACCACCCTGCTACGGTAACATTGGGATACCATTGGTCTAATTTATCGATAAGACTTTGGTCTTGATAATTGCCTCGCTTGATTAAAAACTTATGGTCAGGCATTCTCCCAATAAGTTGGGCTACCAAAGTAACTCCTTTGTGCGGAATGGGGTTCATAAAACAAAAGTCATAGGGACGAGATTCCCATTCTTCAGAATCCCAAACATAATCGGCTTTAGTCTCTACCTTAAGGGGTGGTAAGTCAATAACGGGTCTGAGGTGTCCAACTTGATCTTTGATAAGGTTAGCAACATATTTGCTTCCCAGAACTTCAAGATCTGCAGGAATACTCCAAGTCCAATTAGACCAAGGTTCAAATCGCTTTCCATCTGGATCCCAGATAGTTGAAACCAATAAAGTATCTTTGAAAGAATCCATGCCTTTGAGGTGCCAGCCCAAAGTATCGGTGTAATTATAAATAATAAAAACATCAAACTTTTCTTGAGTAACGGCATCAATTAAATTTTGCAAACGAGCAAAAGGCTTTGAGGCTTTATCAGACCAGTAATCCCAATAGTTTTGATCAATGGGTTTAGTTCCAGTGTAGTCTTCAGAAAATCGAATAACTTCATAATCGCTTATTTCCGAGTCTCCTTGATATTTAGGAGCCATGGTATAGACAGTTAAGTTTGCACCTTCTTGGGCCATACGTTGTGCTAAATGATGGTGTGCTAATTCTGCTCCGCCAGAAATAGGTTTCCAGCCGACACAAAACCAACCAATACGGACACCATCAAGAAGTCCCATCAAGAAAGCCTCCGTAGATCTGAGGCTACCATGATTGAAACCATCTCTTCCAGAGAGGTTTTGGGTTTCCAACCCAATTCGGTTTGAGCCTTAGTGGCATCGCCACGAAGGACATCAACTTCTGCTGGACGATAAAAACGTGGGTCTTGCTTAACATAAGAACTCCAATCAGTGATTCCGACTTCGGCAAAAGCCAAATCAAGGAACTCTCGGATACTATATGATTTTCCAGTAGCCAAAACATAATCTTCGGGTTGGTCTTGCTGAAGCATCAACCACATTCCTTCGACGTAATCGGGAGCATAGCCCCAATCTCTTTTAGAGTCAAGGTTTCCTAAAGAAATACTGTCTTCAAGACCTAATTTGATACGGGCTACACCATCAGTAATCTTTCGAGTAACAAACTCTAAGCCACGGCGTTCAGATTCGTGGTTAAAAAGCAGCCCACTGCAAGCAAACATATTGTGGGATTCACGATAGTTTTTGGTTATCCAATAAGCATACAATTTAGCAACACCGTAAGGACTTCGAGGATAAAAGGGTGTGGATTCACGAGCCGGATTTTCTACCATTTTACCAAACATTTCACTGGTGCAAGCCTGATAATATTTAATGGTGGGATCGGTTTGTCGTATGGCTTCGAGCATTCGCAAAGTTCCCATGGCGTTAACATCACTGGTGGTTTCAGGAATATCCCAAGAAACACCAACAAAGGATTGGGCTGCCAAGTTATAAACTTCGTCGGGTTTAGACACTTCCAAAGCCCTAATCAAGGAGTTTTGATCAGTTAAATCTCCAGAAATAAAATTAAATTTTTCATGGTTTGCTAAGTGTCCAGAGTTAACTCTGTTAGGAACAGAAAGTCGGCGTTCCATACCATAAACGGTATAACCCTTGTCGAGTAAAAAATCTGCCAAGTGGGAGCCATCCATTCCATTGACTCCTGTGATAAGTGCTGTGGGCATAAAACTAATTCTCCCTATCACTTACTTATATCTAATGGTAAATTAAGAGTGCCAACCATCAAGACATTCATACCTAAGATTGTAGCAATCTGCCTTGAAATCCCACTTACCATCTGGATCTCCTTTTTTAGCAAAAGTAGCGTCAGAGTAAAAACGTTCCTTGCTAATGCTGCCGCAGAGTTGTGCTTTGCTCCAACTGTTAGTTCGATTGTCCCAAATCAAAGAAACGAAATAGTATATGTCGCAATCTTGAGTAGTATTAAAATCAGCGACGGTTGCGTTGTAATTCCCCTGAACGGAAACTGTCCTTTTCTTGGTTTTTACATCAACCTTAGTGCCATCAGGAAGAATAAAATCGTAATCGTAAGTATTGCTTGGTTTTACACCAAAATGATGAGCAAACGCTTCCTCTCCCAGAAACCCAGTAAGGTTTCCTTTTCCTTTACGAATAGAATTATTAAGTCTTCCCATCTCATCAGATTTACGCTGTGCTTCAGCAACCATTTTTGGAGTTATTTC
>Ga0181587_10003142_pt1 | contig 13702 bp, 11 predicted proteins | sample 071ome_27_FD_132463 | JGI IMG/M metagenome (GOLD analysis project Ga0181587, IMG submission 132463) | Coastal salt marsh microbial communities from the Groves Creek Marsh, Skidaway Island, Georgia - 071409AT metaG (megahit assembly) | ecosystem: Environmental > Aquatic > Marine > Intertidal...
CGATTTCTTTGACCAGCTTCGATGCAATCGCCTGATGGCGTGCATCGGCCATCAAAAACACTGTTTCGACAGTGCTGTCCAAGGCGCGGTTCATGCCGACCATCTGAAATTCGTATTCGAAATCGGCCACCGCCCGCAGGCCACGCACAATCACCTGCGCGCCCACTTCGCGGGCACAGTTGATCAGCAAATTCTCAAAGGGATGGGCCACAATTTCCGTTCCGGTTTCGTGGCTTAGGCTGGCACATTCATCCTCGATCATCGCCACCCGCTCTTCGAGCGAAAACAGCGGGCCCTTGTCGCGGTTGATCGCCACGCCAATAACCAAACGATCCACCAAAGGGGCGGCACGGCGGATAATATCCACATGCCCCAAAGTGATTGGATCAAAGGTGCCCGGATAAAGGCCAATGCGCATCGCGTGTCCCCCGCTACTTGGGTGATAAGGTCATTTTATGGGGGGCACGCAATATTATTGCACAGCGGAATGCAACCAGTTTTTCTGGCGCGGGCCTAATGGCCCATGATCATGCCTTGCAAAGCGGTTTTTTCCATATCCAGCTCTTGCAGGCGCGCCTTGACCACATCGCCAATGGTCACAATACCCACCAACACGCCATTTTCCACCACCGGCATGTGGCGAAAGCGGCCATCGGTCATGCGCTGCAGCACGCTATCGGCGCTGTCATCAGGGGCGCAGCAGGTGGGGTTGCGCGTCATCATATTGGCCACGGTTTCATTCAGGCACGCCCCGCCCCGCACCGCCAAGGCGCGCACGATATCACGCTCGGACAAAATGCCATCGGCGCCCTGCCCGTTTTGCGATACAACCACGCCGCCAATGCGCCGCTCGGCCAGAATTTCTGCCACAGCCGCCACAGATGTCTCTGGGCTTACAGTGATGACCGAACGATCGCCCTTGGCGTTTAAAATCTGATGAACAAGCATGCTGTGGTCCTCCTTGTGCAAAGCCATAAGCCCAGCGTCCCCAAGGTGCGACATTCTGTCAAGCATTCTTGGCCCTAACCTGCCGCCTCTTCCAGCCGCGCCACCTCGGCGCGGATGCCATCACACAGCGCAGCCGCGAACCGGTTCAGCCGCTCTAATCGGCGGTCATCGGCATGGCGGATCAGGTAAAAACTGCGCGTCAAACTAACGGTTTCAGGCAGAATTTTGCGCAAGCCACGGCCAAAGGGCATGGCGAAATCATGCACAACGCCAATGCCCGCCCCATTGCGCACCCAGTTGAACTTCACCGATACCGAATTCGAGGCCAAGGCGACGCGGGGCACGCCAATTTCGGCCAGATAATCCAGCTCTTTGTCGAAAATCATATCAGCAATATAGCCCACCACCCGATGCTGGGCCAAATCTTCAAGGCAGGTAATCGGCGGGGCGTGGCGCAAATAGGCGCGCGAGGCCGCCAAATGCAGCCGGTAATCGGTGATTTTTTGCACGCTTAACCGCCCAGCATTTGGTGGGCTGACACCAATGGCCATATCCGCCTCGCGCTTTGACAGGTTAAAAACCCGGGGCAAGGCCACGATTTGCACATCCAAATCGGGGTTATCCGCCATAATCGCGGCACAGACCTGCGGCAACAGGAAATTGGCACAGCCATCTGGCGCCCCAATGCGAATTTGCCCCGCCAAAGTGCCGGTTTGCCCCTGCAGCTCGGCCACGGCGGCGCCCATGGCCTGTTCGGCGCGTTCGGCATGGGCCAACAGGCGCTGGCCGGCATCTGTCAGCGCGTAGCCTTGCGGAGATTTGGCAAACAGCGGGCTGCCCAGCATTTCTTCCAGCCGCGCAATGCGCCGGCCCACGGTGGCGGGATCAACCCGCAAAATCTTGCCCGCCGCCGACAGGCTTTCGGTGCGCGCCACTGCCAAGTATATGCGCAAATCATCCCAATGAATATCCATTGCCACCCCTCACCATGCAAAAATGCAAAACCTTTTTGGAATCTTGCCCCTATCGCGCGGATAAATGCAAGCCTATCTTAGCGGCAATTCATCAGGAGGATCCCATGCAGGAACTGACCCATTACATCAATGGTGCCCATGTCAAAGGCACGTCTGGCCGTTTTGCCGATGTCTATAATCCCGCCACCGGCGAAGTGCAGGCCAAGGTACCTTTGGCCAATGCCGAAGAAATGGCCCATGCCGTGGCCGTGGCCGAAGCCGCCCAGCCTGAATGGGCCGCGGTAAACCCCCAGCGCCGCGCGCGGGTGATGATGAAATTCGTCGACCTGCTGAACCGCGACATGGACAAGCTGGCCGAGGCGCTAAGCCGCGAGCATGGCAAAACCTTCCCCGATGCCAAGGGCGATGTGCAACGTGGTTTGGAAGTGGTGGAATATTGCATCGGCGCGCCGCAGCTGCTGAAAGGCGAATTCACCGACAGCGCCGGCCCCGGCATTGATATGTATTCCATGCGGCAGGCGCTGGGTGTGACCGCTGGCATCACGCCGTTCAACTTTCCCGCGATGATCCCAATGTGGATGTTTGCCCCCGCCATTGCCTGCGGCAACGCCTTTATCCTAAAGCCGTCCGAGCGCGACCCCTCGGTGCCCTTGATGCTGGCCGAACTGATGGAAGAAGCAGGCCTGCCCAAAGGCATCTTGCAGGTGGTGAACGGCGACAGAGAAGCGGTAGATGCCATTCTGGACCACCCCGTCATTCAATCGATCGGCTTTGTCGGCTCGACCCCGATTGCCGAATATATCTATGGCCGCGGCTGTTCGAACGGCAAGCGCGTGCAGTGCTTTGGTGGCGCCAAAAACCACATGATCATCATGCCCGATGCCGATCTGGATCAGGCCGCTGACGCGCTGATCGGCGCAGGCTACGGCGCTGCGGGCGAGCGGTGCATGGCCATCTCTGTGGCGGTCCCCGTGGGCGAGGAAACCGCCGATCGCCTGATCGAAAAGCTGGTGCCGCGCATCGAAGCGCTGAAAGTAGGGCCCTACACCGCTGGCAACGATGTCGATTACGGCCCCGTCGTGACCGCCGCTGCCAAGGCCAATATCCTGCGTCTGGTGGAAACCGGCGTGGCGCAGGGGGCGGAATTGGTGGTTGATGGCCGCAACTTCCAGCTGCAAGGCTATGAAGACGGTTTCTTCGTGGGCCCGCATCTGTTTGACCGTGTCACCAAGGACATGGATATTTACAAACACGAAATCTTTGGCCCGGTTCTGTCGTGCGTGCGCGCCAAAACCTACGAAGAGGCGCTGGGTCTGGCGATGGACCACGAATATGGCAACGGCACCGCGATCTTTACCCGCGATGGTGATACCGCGCGCGATTTCGCCAACCGGATCAACATCGGGATGATCGGCATCAACGTTCCGATCCCGGTGCCGCTGGCCTATCACACCTTTGGCGGCTGGAAGAAATCCGCCTTTGGCGATTTGAACCAGCACGGGCCCGATGCGTTTAAATTCTACACACGCACCAAGACCATCACGTCGCGCTGGCCCAGCGGCATCAAAGAAGGCGCAGCCTTTAACTTTAAGGCTATGGACTAATCCTACCGGTGCTCTGCCTTGCCAATAGCATCGGCAAAGCCATGGTTTTTGTCGCGGTGCCCTGCCTCGTCGGCGCGCACCGCGATGATCAAATCACGCAGCCGTGCATCGGCGGGCAGGTTCCAATAGGCAATCGCCATGGCAGGGGCCGGGATGTTTTCAACCCGGCCCTCGTCGACCTCGGCCAGATAATGGGTGTAGCTGATCACCGCCTCTTCCTCGAGATAGCCAACAACGCGGTGGGCGGTGCGCGGAAAGAACAGATAGATCGCGAAATACAGGTTAAAAAACACCCCCTGCGCAATCAAGATCAAGATCCGCTCGAAAAGCGATGGCTTGGCAATCTCGATAAAGGCCATCAGATGCATGCGCTCGTTTTCGGCCTCGTCCAGCAGTTCGCGTATCCAGCCTTGGTCTTCACGAAAGCGCCGCAGCGCCTTCAAATGCTGCAACACCCCCCCCACCATGCCCGGCACCGCCGCCACCGTTTCCAGCACCACCGCACGGTGGCCATAGCGGCGCGCAAAAAAGGCATCTGCGAAAAAGCGCATGAATTTCACAACGCGCAGGGCAATACGGTCGGGCAGGTCCGCCAGCGGGCGGTGGGTAATCAGCGTTTGATCGGGGCCAGATTGGTCAAACATGCGTCTCTCCTATACCTTTACCTACCGCAAGTGGGGCACACCCCACCCCCCAACAAGGGCCTGCGGCAACGCGCCCCGGGCAAAATAGCCGCCCGCACAAACCAAAGCTTTTGCCACAGCCTGCTTGCTTGGGGTTGAAAAACTCCTGTAAGAATTTCGAATTAAACATACGTTCAATTATGCGTCGCCACCCAGCGAGAGGAGACCAAGATGGACTTTGCACTGACCGAAGAACAAACCGCCATTTTCGACATGGCCCATGCCTTTGGCCAAGAGCATATCGCCCCCCATGCCCGCGCATGGGAGGCGCAGGGCACCATCCCCAAAGACCTGTGGCCCAAGGTGGCCGAACTGGGGCTGGGGGGCATCTATGTATCCGAGGAATGGGGCGGCTCTGGCCTGTCGCGGCTGGATGCAACCTTGGTCTTCGAGGCGCTGGCCATGGCCTGCCCTTCGGTGGGGTCTTTCTTGTCGATCCACAATATGTGCGGCGGCATGATCGATAAATTCGCCAGCCCAGAAACCAAAGAAAAATGGCTGCCTGATCTGTGCGCCATGACCAAAGTTTTCTCTTACTGCCTGACCGAACCGGGCAGCGGCAGTGACGCAGCAGCATTGCGCACGCGGGCCAAAAAAACCAACGCAGGCTATCGGCTGAACGGCACCAAGGCGTTTATTTCGGGCGGCGGCTATTCAGATGCCTATGTCACGATGGTGCGCACCGGCGATGATGGGCCCAAGGGCATTTCCACCGTTGTTGTCGAGGCGGGCGCGGCGGGCCTGTCTTATGGCGGGCTCGAGGAAAAAATGGGCTGGCGCAGCCAACCCACCGCCCAAGTGCAATTTGACGATTGCCTTGTGCCATTGGACAATTTGATCGGCCAAGAGGGGCACGGGTTTTCCTATGCCATGGCCGGGCTGGATGGCGGGCGGCTGAACATTGCCGCCTCGGCGTTGGGGGCGGCGCAAAACGCGCTGGATATCACCCTAACCTATATGGGCGAGCGCAAGGCCTTTGGCAAAACCATCGATCAGTTTCAGGCGTTGCAGTTCAAACTGGCCGAATTTGAAACAAAGCTGCAATCGGCCCGCATTCTGCTGCGCCAAGCCGCATGGAAGCTAGATACCAAAGCCCCCGACGCCACCAAATTCTGCGCCATGGCCAAGCTGATGGTCACCGACAATGCATTCGAGGTGGCCAATGGCTGCCTGCAAATGCATGGTGGCTATGGCTATTTGGCCGATTATGGTGTGGAAAAAATTGTGCGCGATTTGCGCGTGCACCAAATTTTGGAAGGCACAAACGAAATCATGCGCCTGATCATCAGCCGCCAAATGCTGGCCGATCGTGGCTAGCATGCAGCACATATAGGACCGGTATGAGCGATATCTTGATCCGCAGCAGAGGCCACGCAGGCCGCATCACGCTAAACCGTCCGCAGGCGCTGAACGCGCTGACCTACGAGATGGCCATGCAGATCGATGCTGCGCTGCAGGCGTGGGACACCGACCCGCAGATCGCGCGGGTGATTATTGACGCCACTGGCGACAAAGCCTTTTGCGCTGGTGGTGATATTGCCCAACTCTACAGCACCGGGCGCGCGGGTGATTTTTCCTATGGGCGCAGATTCTGGCGCGATGAATACCGCATGAACGCGCGTCTGGCGGGCTTTGCCAAGCCGGTGATCAGCTTTATGCAAGGCTTCACCATGGGCGGCGGCGTGGGCGTGGGGTGCCATGGGCGCCACCGCATCGTGGGCCATAGCAGCCAAATTGCCATGCCCGAGGTTGGCATCGGTCTGGTGCCCGATGTTGGTGGCTCGGCTTTGCTGGCGCGCGCGCCGGGGCAGCTGGGCGCCTATCTGGGCACCACGGCCAGCCGCATGGGCGCGGGCGATGCCATTTTGGCGGGTTTTGCTGATTATTTCGTGCCCGAAACCGCCTGGCCTGCCCTGATCGAGGCGCTGTGCACCAGCCCCGATTTGGCCCCGCTAGAGGCGGCAAAAGCCCCGCCGCCACCGGCGCCGCTAAAGGCCATCGAGGCGCAGATCAACGCGGCCTTTGCCAGCCCAAATCTGCCCGATATTCTGGCCCATCTCAGCGATCAAGACAGCGAATTTGCCCAAAACACACTGAAATCGCTTGGGCGCAACTCGCCATTGGCCATGGCCTGCGCGCTGGAAATGGTGCGGCGTTTACAAAGCCAAGACAGCGACATGCGCACCGCGCTAGAGCTGGAATACCGCTATACGTTCCGCGCAATGGAACATAGCGATTTTCTAGAAGGCATTCGCGCCGCCATTATCGACAAAGATCGCAACCCCAAATGGCGCCATGCCCTGCACCAAGATATGCAGGCCGATATACAGGCCATGCTGGCCCCGCTGGGCGCCGATACGCTGACATTTGAACAGGAGTAAACCATGAAAATCGGATTTATCGGCCTTGGGAATATGGGCGCGCCGATGGCGACCAATTTGGCAAATGCGGGGCATCAGGTCACGGGCTTTGACACCGCCGCTGTGCAGGTCAACGCAGTCACCCCCGCCGCCACCGCCGCCCTGGCCGTGGCGGGCGCCGATGCGGTGATCACAATGCTGCCAAACGGGCAAATCCTGCGCGCCGTGGCCGCCGAGATCATCGCCCATATGCGCCCCGGTGCCGCCTTGATCGATTGTTCCACCGTCGATGTCGAAAGCGCGTACGCCGTGGCCGAGATGGCCAGCGCCGCAGGGCTTTTGGCGGTTGACGCCCCCGTTTCGGGCGGTGTGGGCGGGGCCACAGCGGGCACGCTGACCTTTATGGCCGGCGGCAGCGAAGCCGCCTTTGAGCTGGCAAAGCCGCTGTTTGATATCATGGGCCAAAAGGCGGTGCATTGCGGTGCGGCCGGTGCGGGCCAAGCGGCCAAAATCTGCAACAACATGATCTTGGGCGTCACCATGATCGCCACCTGCGAGGCCTTTGCGCTGGCCGATAAGCTGGGGCTGGACCGGCAAAAAATGTTTGACGTGGTCAGCACCTCGTCGGGCTATAGCTGGACGATGAATGCCTATTGCCCGGCCCCGGGCGTGGGCCCACAATCACCCGCAGACAATGGCTATAAACCCGGGTTTGCCGCGGATCTGATGCTCAAAGACGTGGGCCTAAGCCAACAAGCCGCCGCCGCCGCCGATGCCGATACGCCCATGGGCCAAGCCGCGCTAGAGCTGTATCGCCGCTTTGTCGAAGAAGAAGACGGGCGCGGCATGGATTTTTCGGCCATGCTGCCACGGTTTGAAAAACGCACGCGCAGCAGCAGCAGCAGCTAATTCGCGGCAGTAAGTCCAGCTTTTGCTTGCACCTTGGGGCACAGACCTGCACAACTGGGTCTGTGTAACAAGGAACAAGCGATGGTGCAGTCTGCCTCACCGCTTACGGTAAAAGTAAGCCACGATCTTAAGAAGCTACTTGCGAGCCCCGCCAACCCCGCGCGATTGAATTTGGCGCTGCGGCTTTTGTCGAAATGGCGCGCCAGTTTGGTGTCTAACACGGCGCTGATCAAACAGGGCGATGTTGTGGCCAGCGGCCCCTTTGCTGGCATGGTTTATGCCGGTCCCGCCACCGAAGGCGCGGTTCTGCCCCGCCTTTTGGGGTGCTACGAGGCCAGCCTGCAGCCGGTGATCGAAACCATCATCGCACGCGCCTATCCGCAGGTGGTGGATGTGGGCTGCGCAGAAGGCTATTACGCTGTGGGCTTGGCCCGGCGCATGCCAAACAGCACCGTTTTCGCCTTTGACATCGACGAAAACGCACAATCCAGCACCCGCGCCTTGGCCCAAGCCAACGATGTCGCAGCGCGTGTGCAGGTGGGCGGGCTGCTAGACCACGCAGGCTTGGCGCTGTGCGCGCAGCAAAAAACCGTGCTGATTGTCGATATCGAAGGCGCCGAAGACGGGTTATTGGCCCCCGATCTGGCCCCTGCCCTGCGCCATACCGATATTTTGGTCGAAACCCATGACGGCCTGCACCCAGGGGTCAGCAAATCCCTGCTACAGCGCTTTGCCAGCACCCATAAAATTGCGAAAATCCATCGGGATTTGCAGCCCGAGGCCCTGCCACAATGGATGGACAAGCTTTCAGATCTTGACCGTTTACTGGCACTTTGGGAATGGCGCAGCAGCCCAACCCCATGGCTATGGATGCAGGCCCATGCCAACAACTGATCTGGCCAATGCCGCCATCTGGTATGCCGAAGATGGCTACAGCCCCACCACCCATGGCATCAACGGGCGCCGCGTGGCCGGTGCCTCGTTTTTGCAAGGGTTTTTGCGCCATGCCGATGCAGACCGGTTTTATGCCATCGTCCAAAACGAAACCAGCGGGCAGGCGTTCAAACAGACCGCGGCAGATCATGCGCCCAACACCCCCGTCGAGCTGATCAACCGGGCCAATACCCAGCGATTGGGTGCGGCGGGTGTGGTTAGTTTCCCCTCGCCCAATTTTGCCACCGAACTGTGGCGCCGCTACCCGCTGGGCGATGCGCGCTACAGCCTGTGCGGCATCACCCATACCACCGCCACAAAGGCCGTGATGAACGGCATGTTTGAGCTGTGCACCGCCCCCTTGCAGCCATGGGATGGGCTGATTTGCACCTCGCGCGCGGTGCATGCCTCGATGCAGCATCAGATGTCGCTGATCGATGACTATGCCCGCGCACGCTTTGGCAAGGCCCCGCCACGCCCGCAAATGCCGGTCATCCCCTTGGGCATCGACTGCGCCGCCTTCGCCCCCAGCCAAGCGGCGCGCAACACGCTGCGGGCCAATCTGGGGTTGGGCCCAAACGATGTTTTGGTGCTGACCCTGTCGCGCCTTGCCCCCTATGGCAAATTCGACCCGTTTCCGCTGTTTTTGGCGCTGCAAGACGCCCAGCAACAGCTGGGTGCTGGCCAGCGTTTGCATTACATGACCTGCGGCATCTACCTAGATGACCACTCTAGGGAAGTGTTTGAAACTGGCGCCGCAAATTTGATGCCCGATGTGGGCTATCATCATCTGGACGGCAGCGATGCAACCCTGCGCCATCAGGCGCTTTCGGGGGCCGATATTTTTGCCTTTCCCATTGATAATGTGCAAGAAACATTCGGCCTTGCCCCGATCGAGGCGATGGCCGCTGGCCTGCCTGTTATCGTCTCTGACTGGGACGACATGCGCGATACCGTGGCGCCCGACGTGGGCATTGCGGTGCCCAGCCGCGCCCTTAGCGCGCGCCACAGCTATGGCGAGGGGGTGGCCCATGCCTTTGATAGTCTGGCCTATCACAAATATACCAACACCCTTTCGGCCCTGACCGAATTGGATTTGGGCGCCTTGGTGCAGGCCATCTTGGCCTTGGCCCGCAACCCCGATCTGCGCCAAAAAATGGGGGCTGCAGGGCAGGCACGGGCGCGCAGCCTGTATGATTGGGCAGCGGTCATTCCGCAGATGCAGCGCTTTTGGGCCGAATTGAACGCCCGCCGCGCCAAAGATGCACCCCAAACCGCGCCAAAGCCCGCGCAAACCCTGCCGCGCGAATTGCCCATCGCGCCCAATCCCATGGGGTTTTTCGCAGGCTATCCCACCCAGATCTTACCCGCAGGCGTGGCCGATTGCGTGGCTCTGGCCGGGGCCGACAGGCTGCGCCAACTGTATAGTTTGCGCCGCTTTCAAAACATAACACCCAGTTTCGAAAAGCTAGACACCTTGCTGCGCGCCTTAGAGGCGCTGCAAAGCGCAGGGCCACAAGGGGCCAATGCGCAACAGGTGTCAAAAATGGCCGGGCTTTCGGTGTTGACCTGCGAACGCTGCTTCGCTTGGATGCTGAAATACGGGATCATCGCCCGTAAAACCAATACCTAAGCACAACGGACACAGGCAAAATACAATGGAATGGTCCCCGACCAAGGCCGGCCTTACCGGGCTTTCGCCCCAAGATTTACAGGCTTTATCCCGGCTGAAGGTGCTGTCTTTGCCCCAAGGGGCGGTGCTGTTTCAACCGGGTCAAAAGGTCGAGGGCTATGCCATCATCCTTTCGGGGCGGGTGGATGTCTCGCTCAGCGCGGCATCGGGCCGCGAGATTTTGCTCTATTCGGTGGTGCCGGGCCAAAGTTGCATTCAAACCACGATGGGCCTGTTGGGCGACGCCATCTACAGCGCCGGGGCACAAACCGCCAGCCCCACCCAGCTGGTCATGGTGCCCCGGCCCCTGTTCACCCAGTTGATGGATCGCACACCCAGCTTTCGCGCCATGGTGTTTAGCGCCTTTGCCGGGCGGATGGGCACCATGATGGAGCTGCTGGAAAAAGTGGCCTTTGCGCGGGTGGAATGCCGTATTGCGGAACGGTTGCTGGCCTTGGCAACGGGCCCCGGCCCCGTGCAACTGACCCAAAGCGAACTGGCCGCACAGGTGGGCACCGCCCGCGAGGTGGTATCGCGCCGACTAGAGAATTGGGCGCAGCGCGGGCTGGTTCGCACCGCGCGCGGCCAGATCGAGCTGTGCAACCGCCCCGCCCTGCAGGCCATCGCCGATGCAATCTAACCGCTGCCCCGCCCCTGTGACCAAGTCACAGACAACCAGCCGAAGATGCGCTATACTGGCCCCATCGTCGGCAAAAGGAGATCTGAGATGACGAAAAATATCGGCGGTTTCGAGCGTGTCTTACGTGTGGTTGTAGGGCTGGCGCTGATTGCGGGCTATTTCATGAATGGCGATGGCGCCTATACCTGGCTTTACCTTCTGGGCATCGTGCCCTTGGCCACTGGCGTGATTGGCTGGTGCCCGCCTTATGCGATGCTGGGCATCAACACCTGCGCGAAAAAATAACAGATCATCGGGCCGCGCGCGCCTGCCATGGCGCGCGGCCCTTTTTCGCCCCTATTCCGCCGCCTGCCCCGCAGCGCCGGGTTTCAACATAGGTGCCAAATAGCGGCCCGTGTGGCTTTCGGGCACAGCGGCCACAACCTCGGGCGTACCCACGGCCACGATCTGGCCGCCGCCATCGCCCCCTTCGGGGCCGATATCAATGATCCAATCGGCGGTTTTGATCACATCCAAATTATGTTCGATCACCACCACCGAATTGCCCTGATCCACCAGTTCATGCAGCACTTCGAGCAGTTTTTTGACATCCTCGAAATGCAGCCCCGTGGTGGGTTCGTCCAAAATATACAGCGTCCGCCCGGTCGAGCGTTTGCTCAGCTCTTTCGACAGCTTCACCCGCTGCGCCTCGCCGCCCGATAGCGTGGTGGCCTGCTGGCCCACCTTGATATAGCCCAAGCCCACGCGCATCAGCGCATCCATTTTCTCGCGGATCGAAGGCACTGCTTTGAAAAACTCTTGCGCGTCTTCGACGGTCATATCCAGCACATCCGCAATCGACTTGCCCTTGAACGTCACCTCTAGCGTTTCGCGGTTATAGCGTTTGCCGTGGCATGTTTCGCAGGTCACGTAGACATCGGGCAAAAAATGCATTTCAATCTTGATAACGCCATCGCCTTGGCAGGCCTCGCAGCGCCCGCCCTTGACGTTAAAACTGAACCGCCCCGGTTTATAGCCGCGGGTCTTGGCCTCGGGCAGGCCAGCGAACCAATCGCGAATGGGGGTAAAGGCGCCTGTGTAGGTGGCAGGGTTAGACCGCGGCGTGCGCCCAATGGGGCGTTGGTCGATATCAATCACCTTGTCCAAATACTCTAACCCCTTGATCGTTTCGCAAGGTGCAGGCGTTTGGCGGGCACCGTTCAGACGCATCGAGGCGGTTTTGAACAGCGTTTCAATGGTCAAGGTCGATTTGCCCCCCCCAGACACGCCGGTGACGCATAAAAACGTGCCCAAGGGAAATTCTGCCGTCAGGTTTTTCAGGTTGTTTCCGCAGGCATTGACCACAGTCAGCTTTTTCTTATTCCCCTTGCGCCGCGTCTGCGGAACGCCAATTTGGCGGGTGCCCGACAGGTATTGCCCGGTCAGGCTGGCGGGGTCTGCGGCCACCGCGGCAGGGGTGCCATGGCTGACAACACGCCCCCCGTGCACACCCGCGCCGGGGCCAATATCGAACACGTAATCTGCCTCGCGGATGGCCTCTTCGTCGTGTTCGACAACCAGCACCGTATTGCCCTGATCGCGAAGGTTTTTCAGGGTTTCCAGCAGGCGGCTATTGTCGCGCTGATGCAAACCGATCGAGGGTTCATCAAGCACATAAAGAACGCCCGTCAAACCCGAGCCAATTTGGCTGGCCAAACGAATTCGCTGGCTTTCCCCCCCCGATAGCGTGCCCGCCGCGCGCGCCAATGTCAGGTAGTCCAAGCCCACATTGTTCAAAAAGCCCAGCCGCTCGCGGATTTCTTTCAATATCGCGCGGGCGATTTCATTTTTCTGCGCGCTCAGCGCCGCAGGCACGGTTTCCACCCATGCCAAGGCCTCTTTAATCGACATTTGCACCACTTGGCCCACGTGCAGCCCAGCGATTTTTACCGCCAATGCCTCGTCTCGCAGGCGGTAGCCATTGCAACTGCCGCAGGGGCGGTTGTTTTGAAAGCGTTCAAATTCTTCGCGGATCCAGTTGCTATCGGTTTCGCGGTAGCGGCGTTCCATATTGGGGATCACGCCTTCGAAGACGCGGCTGACTTGGTAAACGCGCCCACCCTCGTCGTAGCGGAACTGAATTTCCTCGTCGCCCGACCCATACAAAAACACCTGTTGCACATGCGCGGGCAGATCTTTCCATTTGGCACTGACTTTGAATGCGTAATGGCGTGCAATCGCTTCGATGGTTTGCAGAAAATAGGGTGATTTGCCCTTGCGCCATGGGGCCAAGGCGCCATCGCTGATTTTTAGATCTGCATCTGGTACAACCAAACGTTCGTCGAAAAACAGCTCCATCCCCAAGCCATCGCACTGCGGGCAGGCGCCGAAGGGGGCGTTGAACGAAAACAGCCGCGGTTCGATTTCGGGGATGGTAAAGCCCGACACGGGGCAGGCAAAATTTTCCGAAAACGTGATACGCTCGCCCTCGCCCTCGCGCGGGGCGGTTTCCAAAATGGCAATGCCTTGGGCCAAATCCAGCGCTGTGCGCAAACTATCGGCCAGCCGGGTTTGCAAACCATCTTTGATCACAATCCGGTCTACCACCACGTCTATATCATGGCGGAATTTCTTATCCAGCGTTGGCGGTGTATCAAGGTCGTGAAAGGCGCCATCTACCTTGACACGCTGAAAGCCCTGTTTGCGCAATTCGGCAAATTCCTTGCGGTATTCGCCCTTGCGGTCGCGCACGATGGGGGCCAGCACATAGGCGCGTTCGCCTTCGTCGCGGGCCATGATGGCATCGACCATGTCTTGCACCTGCATCGCCTCGATCGGCAGCCCGGTGGCGGGCGAATAGGGCGTGCCCACGCGCGCAAACAGCAAGCGCATGTAGTCGTAAATCTCGGTCACCGTGCCCACGGTTGAACGGGGGTTTTTCGATGTTGTTTTCTGTTCGATCGAGATGGCAGGCGATAGGCCACTGATATGGTCGACATC
>Ga0181587_10003143_pt1 | contig 13702 bp, 12 predicted proteins | sample 071ome_27_FD_132463 | JGI IMG/M metagenome (GOLD analysis project Ga0181587, IMG submission 132463) | Coastal salt marsh microbial communities from the Groves Creek Marsh, Skidaway Island, Georgia - 071409AT metaG (megahit assembly) | ecosystem: Environmental > Aquatic > Marine > Intertidal...
ACCAGCGCCAACGACGCAATGAGGGATACAGTAAATATTGTGACAACCTTCATATTGAGTTCCTTATCAACGATACGCGCCTAGAAAATTTCCGACGCCAAAAAACCGATCGCGCACGATACCTTAATATCGCGAGCGCTAAAAGTTCAGAATGTGACGTATATCCCTGGGTCAGGCGGTGTTTTTCCACTCCCGCACGGCGGCAAAAACCCCATCTGGCGTATCCTCGCTCAATCTGCCCTGATCTTTAAGGGTTTGGCGAATGGACGGGCTATCCCATCGAAGAAAGGGGTTGTAGCGCAACTCTGCTCCGATCCTTGACGGCACAGTGGGTTGATCAAGGGCCCGCTGCTGCTCACAAACGATCAGGAATTCCTGCAGATCGACATTTTCAGGTTCAACTAAGGTCGCAAAATGAAGGTTCGCCAGCGTATATTCGTGGGCGCAGAACACTCTGGTCGCCGCCGGCAGCCGACTCAGTTTCTCGAGCGATGCCCGCATCTGGGGTGGGGTACCCTCAAAGACCCGCCCGCAACCGCCAACAAATAAGGTGTCTCCGCAAAAAAGCGCTTCCTCGTCAGCGCTGTAGTAGGCGATGTGATCAACGGTATGCCCCGGCACTTCAAATACAGTGAAGCGCTCGCCTAAAACCGAAACCATATCGCCCTCACAAAGTGTATGCTCAAAGGGGCCAGCGGGACTGCTTTGGGGGCCCCATACGCAGCACCCAGTGGCTTGTTGGAGGTCCGCTACAGCGCCGGTATGATCAAAGTGATGGTGTGTAACAAGGATACCAGTCAGTTGTACCCCGAGGTCCTGCAGGGCTTCCATAACGGGCGGTGCTTCGCCCGGGTCTACGACAAAACCCTGATTCCCTTTAACAATCAGCCAGATGTAGTTGTCGCTGAAGGCGCGGATTGGCGATATAGTCAAGTTATGCATCAATCAAAACCCCAAATCAGAGCACAAGAGGCTAACCCTTGCAGATGAAGGTGACCAGCCCTTTGGTGGAGGAATCCACCTATCAAGCCAGCTTGCTGCAGTGGTACCGTGATAAAGCGTTGGGCCAGCGGCTGACCCAGCAGTTATCAGAGGCGCTGAATGAGGCGCTTGAGCAAGTATTCGGTTATCACATGGTGGTAACCGGCGCGGACATTGGGCTCGAGTTCAGCCGCATTGGTAAAACCCAGCGTCTCTTCAGATTAGCAACCCGAGCAAACCCTGATCAGCCCTTTCAGGCTGTGGTTGGAGCCAGCAGCGAACTTCCTTTTGCGACAGACTCACTCGATGCATTGGTGCTCTGCCATACGCTGAATACCTCGCCATTACCCCATGAGGTATTGCGAGAGTGCCAGCGGGTCCTGATGCCAAATGGCCACTTGTTCATTATTAGTTTCAATCCGTTCAGTTTCTGGGGTGCCGGCAACTCTCTCAAAAGACGATTCACACGTCGCCGCAGTCAGGTTGTTGGCGTGAGTGCGCGACGCCTAAGCGATTGGTTATCGCTACTCGGCTTCTCTCACGGCGAGCCGCAGTACTTTGCAAATCTGTCACCCCTTCGCGCTGGACGGCTCGGTCGCATCATGGACTGGTTCGACCGCACTCTCGTTCGCAACAATATGCCCACAGGTGCCGCATATCTACTTCATGCCCGTAAGCGAGTAGCCGCTCATCTGGACATCGGCGTCAAATCATCCTCCCGGCCGAGACTCATCTCGATACCTTTGGGCAAAACGCAAGAAGGTGTTCCCGTGCCGCGTCAGATCAATCGCTCACAACCGGATGGTGCTGAAGGCACTTGATGAAAAAAGTCTCTGCGTTCACAGACGGCGCCTGCAGTGGAAATCCCGGCCCTGGCGGCTGGGGCGTCGTTTTACGGTTCGGTGAGCATGAGCGGGAAATAATGGGCGGTGAAAGCCAGACCACCAACAACCGCATGGAATTGACCGCGGCAATCGAGGCGTTGCGAGCATTGAGCGAGTCTTGCCATATCAAATTAACGACGGACTCCACCTATGTGAAGGATGGCATCACGCAGTGGCTCGCGAATTGGAAGCGGAATGGTTGGAAGACGGCCGCCAAGAAGCCTGTGAAGAATCAGGATCTATGGCAGGCGCTTGAGGCAGAATCCGCTAGACATGAGGTGGAGTGGTGTTGGGTCAAGGGACATAGCGGACACCCCGAAAATGAACGTGCAGATGCGCTGGCCAATCAGGGCATGCAAAAAGTGCGGGGCAGCTGAGATGGATCGACGGCAGGTCGTTTTAGATACCGAGACCACCGGGCTCGAAGTCTCTCAAGGTCATCGAATTATCGAGATTGGTTGTGTAGAACTGGTGAACCGGCGAATCACCGGACGACACTACCACCAATACATTGATCCGCAGCGAGACATCGACGTTGGCGCTATGGAAGTCCACGGTATCACACCAGAGTTCTTGGCCGGCAAGCCAGTCTTTAGCGAGATTGCCACGGAGTTCATCAAGTTTGTGCAGGGCGCTGAACTGGTGATTCACAATGCGCCATTTGACGTCGGCTTTATTGATGCAGAGCTAGATCGACTGGAACCGGCAGCGGACAAACTAGAGGGTCTGTGCGGCGTGATCGATACGCTGGTCATGGCCCGTCACAAGCATCCGGGTCAGCGGAATAACCTCGATGCGCTCTGTCAGCGTTATGAGATTGATAATTCGAGTCGCTCGTTGCACGGAGCACTGCTAGACGCGGAGATTCTTGCAGAGGTCTATCTAGCGATGACCGGTGGCCAAGCCACTCTCAGTCTCAGTGAGGAGGCCACAGGCATGACAGGAGAAGGCGGGGGAACGAATGAGGGGTCCATCCGCAGGCTGCCGGGAGACAGACAGCCCTTACCGGTTATTCGCGCCTCGGCCGAGGAGCTTGAGCGCCATGAAGCCAGGCTGGACGAACTGGACCACAGCGCCGGAGGGTCTCTTTGGCGAAAGGGCGTAACCCAGTCGCTTTAGAGATTCACCATAACCGCCGCAAGGCCAACGCCCGTTAGCACCACGGTGTAGGGCAGTGCCATCAGCACCATTTGCCCGTAGGACAGACGAATAAGGGGCGCCAGCGCCGAAGTCAGCAGAAACAAAAACGCCGCCTGGCCATTTGGTGTGGCGACAGAGGGCAGGTTGGTACCGGTGTTAATCGCAATCGCCAAGCGATCAAATTCTGCCCGGTCAATTTCTCCCGCTTTGAGCGCGGCATCGATCTCAGAGATGTAGACGGTCGCGACAAACACATTGTCAGAGATAGCAGAAAGCACACCGTTAGCAAGAAAAAACATTGCTGGTCTGACGTCGCTGGACATCGCCAGTACCGATTCGATAACGGGCGTAAACAGGTGCTGTTCATGAATCACCGCCACAATCGCAAAGAACACGACCAAAAGTGCTGTAAAGGGCAATGCCTCCTGAAACGCGTGACCGATCTCGTGCTCATCAGTGATGCCGTTGAAAGCCGTCAGCAGCACAATCACCAACAAACCGATCAAACCCACCGCAGCCAGATGAAACGCCAATCCCAAGACCAAGATGACGCCGACCACGGCCTGCACTTGCAGTTTCGCGCGCGTCTGGGGTGTCGAGCGCGCCTGCTGATCATCGTCAAACCTCACCAAAACCTCTCGGACGTTGTCAGGCATGAGCGCGCCGTAGCCAAACCAGCCGGTCATTTCAAGTAATACACAAGTCAATAGCCCGCACAGGAGTACCGGCATGGTGATGGGCGCCATATAGAGAAAAAATGTTTGGAAATCCCAGCCCGCCACGGTAGCAATGAGCAAGTTTTGGGGCTCACCTACGAGAGTGCAGACACCACCCAATGCAGTTCCCACTGCCCCGTGCATCAGCAGGCTCCGCAGGAACGCCCTGAAAGTTTCAAGATCTTCCTGTAAATCAGATTGAACTGACGCGTCTCGCGTGTGGTCGTGTGATTTGTCCAGCAGTTCGCTCCCCGACGCAACTCGATGAAATACTGCATAGAAGCCGACCCCAACACTAATCAGCACTGCCGTCACGGTCAGCGCATCCAGAAACGCAGACAATACCGCTGAGACAATGGAAAACAGAAAAGCCAAAAGCTTTTTAGAGCGGACGTTCAGTAAGATCTTGGTAAAGACAAACAGCAGCAGATCCTTCATGAAGTAAATGCCGGCCACCATAAACATCAGCAGCAAAATGACCTCGAAATTAGCCTCCGCTTCGTGGAAGACACTGTGAGGCTCGGCCAAGCCAAGCAGTATCCCTTCGATCGCTAGAAGGCCGCCCGGCTGAAGTGGATAACACCTGAGTGCCAGCGCGAGCGTGAAAATAAATTCCCCTATGAGTGCCCACCCGGTGACGACGGGACCCGCCACAAACAAGAGAATGGGGTTAATCGCGATAAAAGCAATAATGGTTTTTTTGTACCAGCTAGGAGATGCGCCTAGAAAATTGCTCCAGAACGCGTTCGTGGAAGAATCACTCATAATGGATAGTCCGTCTCGTTGTTATTGCTTGCCTTGTTATCGCGTGTCGCCGTCCCGATGCCTTCTCCGCTGATAGTGACTGCGGTTGATGAGGGTTTCTTGAACCCTTGCGCTCGTGTCAGTGGCCGGCGGCACTTTACACCCATTTTCAGGGTGCTGGGTATACGGCTGAGCGCCTATCTTGGTTCTTGAACCTAGAGACGCTTTTCTAGCGGAGCCGGGGCTGTGTGCCGTCAGTCCCGGAGAACGAGTCCTTGTGCTCAGGAGAGCGGATTCCTAGACTGCGAGGTCTGGTTCTAGGAAGTCAATATTGTGCTCGACATTTCAGCCTACCCGACAGAGCCGCGAGAAGATGACTGGGCGTTCGTGTTCTCGGGCCGCAACACCGTAACCTCGCTGCGAGGGCAGCCCGGGATGCCCTGGCGCGTCGCTGAAGTCAGCAGCCAATGGGGCGTCGACATGGAGATGGCGGTGCCAGTCGGGCGATGGCAGGAGAAGGGCGTCTGGGCTTTCTCGGTGCCCGAAAATGACATCGACCTGACTCAGCAACTGTCGGGTAATCTCTATAGTTTGTTGGGCCGGGTAGACGACGGGTTGTTTCATGCTCACGGGCGCGCCTATCAGTTACTGCATTGGCGAGATACGCACCGACATTGTGGACGCTGCGGAACGGAGACTCGCACGATTGAAGATGGTCGCGCGGTGCTTTGCGAGCGATGCACCCTCAGAGTCTATCCACGGGTATCCCCCTGCGTGATCGTGCTGGTCACCAAAGGAGACAGATTACTGCTGGCGGCCGCCGCAGGTTTTCAGAAGCGGTTTTACAGCACGCTGGCTGGCTTCATGGAGCCCGGTGAAACATGCGAGGAGGCTGTTATCCGCGAGGTGCGTGAAGAGGTGGGTATTGAAGTGGGCAACATCCGATACTATGCCTCGCAACCTTGGCCTTTCCCGAGCCAGGTAATGCTCGGTTTCTTCGCGGAATGGAAGTCAGGAGAACTTAAGCTTGACCCCGAAGAGATCGAGGATGCGGATTGGTTTGATGCCACAGCGATGCCGCCGACACCTCCGATAGCCTCTATTTCCGGAAAATTGATTTCGCATTTCATGGAGCGCCTGCCGACGTGATGGATTTTATTTTTGGTATTGCCGAGTTTTTGCTTCAAGCCATCATCTTACTTGGGGTCTTTCTGATTGCGGTTGCTGGCGTCCTGACCCTTACACAGCGTAAGCGTGGTGCGGGGGAAGAGGGTAGCGTTGAGGCGCGCTCTCTGAATGAACGGCTTGAGCTACATGAGGATGCGGTGCGCGCGGTTGCTGATGACCCTGTCGAGCTAAAAGCCCGAGGTAAAACTCAGAAAAGAGAGAAAAAAGCGGAACGCAAGGCCGCCAAACTGGCCGTCAAGGCCGGGGAGCCCTCCGAAAATGCAAAGCCGAGGGTTTTTGTCCTGGATTTCGATGGTGATATGCAGGCAAGTCAGGTGGAGCAATTGCGCGAAGAAATTTCTGCCATCCTGCCATTGGTATCCGAATCGGACGAGGTGTTGCTGAGACTTGAGAGTGGCGGGGGCGTTGTGCATGGCTACGGCCTCGCTGCAAGCCAGCTGTTACGTATCAAGGAAGCCGGAATTAAACTCACAATATCAGTCGATAAAGTTGCGGCGAGCGGTGGGTATATGATGGCTTGTGTTGCCGACGAGATTCTCGTGGCACCCTTTGCCATTGTTGGCTCCATCGGCGTTGTGGCCCAACTCCCGAATTTTAACAAGCTGCTCAAGAAGAACGACATAGACTTTGAGATGCATACTGCGGGGGAATACAAGCGCACGCTCACGCTTTTTGGCGAGAACACAGACAAGGCGAGAGAGAAATTTCAGGCAGACCTCGAGGATGTGCACGGTCTGTTCAAGTCCTTCGTCTCTCACCACCGGCCCAGCATTGACATCGACGCGGTCAGCACGGGCGAGTATTGGTTTGGGCAGCAGACTTTGGAAAACAATCTCGCAGATCGGTTGAGTACCTCTGATTCATTTTTAATGGAGCGGCGCTCGAGTCATGATCTGATCGAGGTGCGATATCGGAGCAAGCGTGGCTGGCAGGAGCGATTGGGGATGGCCGCCGAGACCGCCGTCGAGCGGGGCATCCGGCGATTTATGAAGGCTGGGCAGGACCAGCAGTTCCTGTAGATACTCCCTGCGGACAATCCCTGAGGTTATGCGCTGTAAATAACTCAGTGAGCGAGTGGCGTAAGCCGATTGAGTTAGCTGCGTCGGCCCTGCAAATCCAGATCTGCCGCATGCTGCGAGAGATAGATTTGGCCAGTCAGATGATGCAAAAAGTCGCTGCGTTGTAGTGCGTCCATTACGGGCCCCTTGACCTCGCTCATATGCAGCGTGATCTCTTGCTCCGCGAGGCGCTCATTAATGCGCTCCAGTGCCTCGAGTGCGCTCACGTCGATGCGGTTGACGGCGGGGCACATGAGTACCACATGCCTTAGGTCGGGCTTACCCTTCACTTCTTCGAATAGTACATCCTCGAGGTAGGCCGCGTTGGCGAAATACAGCGATTCGTCGATTCGGATCGACAGAATCTCGGGGGTGGTGATGACGTCATGACGTTTTTCGTTGCGGTAGTGCTCTGAGTCGGGCATCTGCCCAACGACTGCAAAGTGCGGCGTACTCGTTTGATAAAGATGCAATCCAATCGATACCCCGACACCGGTGAGTACGCCAAGTTCGACCCCGGCTACCAGCGTAACCAGTATGGTGAGTAACACCGCCGAGAGATCTGCGCGGGAGAAGCGGGCAGATAGCTTCAGGATATTCCAGTCGATCAACGCGAGGACTGCGACGATGATTGTCGCCGCCAAAACCGCCTTGGGCAGAAAGTAGAGGGCAGGCGTTAAAAGCAGGGCTGCCAGCGCAATACCGGCTGCAGTGAAAATGGAAGCCATTTGCGTGTCCGCACCGGCATCGAAATTCACCACCGAACGCGAGAATCCGCCCGTGACCGGGAATCCGCCCGACAGAGCCGCTGCAGTATTGGCCGCGCCAAGTCCGATCAGCTCCTGATTGGGATCGATGCGTTGCCGCCTCTTGGCGCCCAAGGTTTTGCCTACGGACACGGACTCCACAAAACCAATCAGGGCGATTAAGAAGGCCGGCATGGCTAACTCCTCTAACAAAACCCAATCCAGATGCGGCTTGCTGAACGCAGGGAGGCCGGTGGGAACAGAGCCGACCACTGGCACGCCCTGTTCCGCAAAGCCCTGCAGGTAAGAAAGGGGAATCACCACTACCATAATGACGACAGGTGCCGCACGGACAAACAAACTTGCCGCACGCTCCGACATGCCCGAAGCCATCAGCAGGCTGGTCAGGGCATAGCGCGAAAACAACAGAAAACCGATGGCGCATATGCCAATTAGCGTCGTTAGTCCATGAGCATCGACCCAATGTGAGCCAAGATCCTCGAGGAGGTGGGGCAGGGTGCCGCCCTTAATCGACATCCCCATCAAGGGGCCAAGTTGCCCCAGTGCAATGATAATCCCGGAGGCAGTGATGAACCCTGACACCACAGGGTGCGACAGGAAGTTGGCGACGAAGCCAAACTTTAGCAAACCCAATACGATCAGCATCACGCCGCCCAGCAATGCCAGCGTTGTTGCCGCAGTGGCATAGTCGACATTGCCCCCGGCAGTGACCGAACCCACGGCTGAGGCGGTCATTAAAGAGGCTACGGCGACTGGACCAACAGAGAGGGTCCGGCTACTTCCGAACAGCGCATAAGCGATGAGGGGCAGGATCGACGCATACAGGCCCATTTCTGCGGGCAAGCCGGCAAGCAACGCATACGCCAATGACTGAGGGATGAGCATGATCATTACGATGACGGCCGCGAGCCCGTCATTGATCAGGTTATCGCGAGAGTAACCCTGCAACCAGTCTGCGGCCGGCATCAAACTTGCGATTCTCACGGTATACCGCTCAGCAGCTCGTGGTGTGTTGGCCAGACGAACACATACCCGTAATGTTTCACCTCACCGTTCGTTAGCAGTCAATGCGCGAAGGTCTTTACCGCCAAACGCGTTAACAGGCACTTTTAAGAACAAGCGCCCCGATGCATCCGTCGGAGGTAGATGGCCGGCACGCATATTGACCTGAAGCGACGGCAGAATCAGCGTTGGCATCGCCAACGTGGCGTCACGGGCTTCACGCATCGCAACAAACTCGTCAGCAGAAACCGCCTCGCCAACATGAATATTGTGCTTTCGGTGGTCGCCTACCGTCGCCATAAAGGCCAAATCTCGTCCATCGGGCTGGTAGTCGTGGCAGACGTATACTTTTGTTTCGGGGGGTAGGGATAGCAAGCGCCGACATGATGCAAAGAGCGCCCTTGCGTCACCTCCGGGAAAATCACAGCGGGCTGTGCCGGCATCGGGCATGAAGAGTGTATCACCTACGAACAGGGCGTCCTGGACACGATAGGCCATGCAGGCAGGGGTGTGACCGGGCACGTGATACGCCTCGGCGTGAAGGTTGCCGATTGCAAACGTATCCCCATCATGCAAAATTCTATCGAATTGACTGCCGTCTCTCCGGAAGCCGCCATTCTCGTTAAAAATCGTGCCGAAGGTCTGCTGCACAGTGGTAATGTGGCCACCAATCGCAATGTCTCCACCGAGCTTCGCCTGAATGTAAGGCGCGCTCGAGAGATGATCGGCATGAATGTGGGTCTCCAAGATGCAATCGACCGCGAGGCCACTATCCTGAACATAGGCAATCAGAGTATCCGCGGAATCCGTAGAGAGGGTGCCCGAGGCGTAGTCTAGGTCTAGCACCGGGTCGATGATGGCACAGTGGGCGGTCTCGTCGTCACTCACCACATAGCTTAGAGTCGATGTGTTAGCGTCAAAAAAGTGTTTTACCGTCATTGCCATGGCTGTATCTCGGAGCACAGTACTGGGTCGTTACTCAATTATAATAGCATTTGGAATAAGGTTATATCGTTTGGCAATTATGGTATGAGCGAGCCCACGTCGATTAGGGTTGCTATGCGGCATCCCCCCAACGAATCGGCAGCATGGCATATTGACTAGCGCTTACCTTGGCAAATTAAACGCGAGGCCGGATGGTGACGATCCCCGAACACATGCGAGCTTATCAGCTGATCGGACACGGTGGTCCAGAAATGCTGAGGCTTATACCTGACGCACCAACCCCGAAGACCAGTATTGGAGAGGTTCTGATTCATGTCGGGGCGGCCGGACTGAATAACACGGATATTAATACCCGGGTGGGCTGGTACTCCAAAGGCGATGGCCAAGCCGAGGACGCCAGCTGGGGAGGAGGAGCTTTACAGTTTCCACGGATCCAGGGCGCCGATATTTGCGGCATTGTCGTTGAGGTGGGCGAGGGGGCTGATACCACCCTGCTTGGGAAGCGCGTACTGGTGGAGCCCTGTTTGCGAGAGGCAGCCGGCCAAAGCCTAGAATCACCTTGGTACATTGGCTCGGAGTGTGACGGCGGTTTTGCAGACTATGTCACCGTGGCCGCCAGACACACTTATCCCATTGATTCATCGCTTTCTAACGCGCAATTGGCCTCTTTTCCCTGCTCTTACTCGACGGCAGAGAATATGCTGACCCGCGCGCAGGTGGATGAAAGCGATACGGTGCTAATAACCGGTGCCTCCGGTGGCGTGGGATCAGCTGCAATACAGCTGGCAAAGGCGCGCGGCGCCCACGTCCTAGCGGTTGCCGGTGAATCCAAACACCAATCGGTGTTAGATGCCGGCGCCCACGAGGTACTGATACGCGGCAGCCAACTGCAGGATCAACTTGGCGACAATGCCGTCGACGTGGTGATTGACCTTGTGGGCGGTCCCGATTGGCCCGAATTATTGAACGTCTTGCGGCCTTTTGGTCGGTATGCGGTCTCCGGCGCCATCGCAGGCCCGATTGTTGACCTGGACCTGCGAACGCTCTACCTAAAGGATCAGCGTTTACTTGGCTGCACGGTGCTTGACGAGGGGGTTTTCAGTCGGCTCGTGAGTTTGATTGAGCTCGGCGCAATACAGCCCCTGTTGGCACGTAGCTTTCCCCTTGAAGCGTTATTAGAGGCTCAGGCGTGTTTTTTAAGGAAGCAATTCACCGGTAAGTTGGTCATCGATATGTCATTGTGAGGTGTTCCTGTAGGCCTTGTAATGATCTACTTAAAGAGTGGGGGTTGTATTATAACTTCCTTAAATGTATATTTACGTCAGTTAAAGCAACCCTTATGGGGGGCGGCCTGTGGCTAATCCAAATAATAAAACGGCAAACCAGGCAATCAGCAGCTGGCTGACCACTGTCGGGGCTGATGAGCCGCTACAGCACAGTAATCCGGCCTCTCTTTATCTGGCGTCGCTGCAAGGCTCGGAAGCGAGCCGGACGACGGCGCGGTCAGTGAAGAAGCAAATCGCAGTGCTGTGTGGCCAAACCCCAGAAACATTCCCTTGGCACCGACTGGACCGACCGACCGTCTTGGCACTCATGGAGAAGCTGAAACAAAAAGGCCTTTCGGACAACACCCGCAACCTGTATCTATCCATCATCAAAGGTATCTCCCGGGAGGCAATGCTTCACCAGCAGATGACCGATCACCAATTCAGTCTGATCGAACAGATTCGCGCGATCAAATTACAAAGACTGGCGGTCGGGCGAGCTTTACACGTGGATGAGATTGCGGGCCTGATTGACCACTGTTTGCATGATGAGGGCGCCGCTGGCGTGCGAGATGCCGCGCTACTGGGCATTTTATTTGGCTGCGGGCCGCGCCGCGCTGAAGTGGTGACCATTGACATCAACAAGATCAATTTCAGCGATCGATCCATCAAGGTTATCGGCAAGGGTAATAAGGAACGTGAGCTTGAAATGCCACCGAGAACCATCGATTTGGTCAAAACCTGGCTCGAGGAGTCAGGATTGCAGTTCGGGCCACTATTCAGGCCCGTCAACCGCTGGAATCAAATTACTGAAGACCGTCGCCTGACGGCCCGCGGGGTTTACGATATCGTTACCCGACGCGTTAAACAGGCGGGTTTGGATAAAGCCTCGCCGCATGACTTGAGACGCAGCTTTCTTACCTATCTGCTTGATAATGGTGAAGATTTGGCAACCGCCGCTGACATGGCTGGCCACGCCAGCGCAGATACCACCAGACGCTACCTGAGGCACCAGAAACGCCGTAACCGTGCAGCGGCGGATAAGATTGATTTTTAGGCACAGGGGTATTGGGCACGACCGCAGTGTTGATCGCGCCACTTCACACCGACCGCGACCAGCGGCCACCGCCCAATCAGCGGATCTCAATAATCTCGAACCCCTGCGCCGCTGTGCGCCATTTCAGCGTGACGTCATGCATTAAATCCTCGACCAGAGCATCAATCAGCACGATTTCGTCGTTTTCCACGCTACAACTCGCCGTATTCAAGTCAATGGCGTTGGGCTCAGTGATATAAGGATTTGGAAATTTCACCACGGTAAACGTATTGGTCACTTCGATTGTCTCACCCAGCTCCGAATGCGCTACGGCGGTGATGGAATGTTCGCCAGCACTGAGCAGGCTATAGGTGTAGGCAAGCGAATATCCAGAGTTCTTGGAGTCTGCCACGTCAGGGAAAGCGCCACCCACATCACCTCTTGACGCACCGTAGGGCGCGTCAAATTCATAAACACCGTCGATAAGAATTTCGACTTTGGTAATACCAGCTGATGCCACGGCCCAACCTCGAAGGTTACCGACGCCCGAGTGAATCTCTCCGTTAACAGGCTCCTCCAATGTCATCCGAAATACCGCCGGCGCAGCAGGGGTGACGGAATTACTCGCGGTTGAGGCAGGCCCCTCCCCCGCCTCATTCGTCGCGGTCACGGTGAAGGTATAAGCCGTACCGTTGGTCAAGCCGGTAACACTGCATGGAGAGGCGGCACAGCTACCTGACACGCCGCCTGGGGTACTGGTCGCCGTGTAAGACGTGATCGCCGCGCCTCCATTGTCAGAGGGCGCCGAGAAGCTCACTGTGGCGCTTTGGTTGTCCGCAACCGCAGAGACGCTTACCGGCGCCCCTGGCACTGAGGGTGATGTATTTTGGGTTTCCGAAAGAAGCTCCATGTATCGCTCGAACTTCTGGTATTCCCCAGAGCCCTGCGGTACCTGCACGCCGCCCCCATGTCCAGAGGCGCCTCGAATTTTCGACAAAACCGTGTTGGCCCGCGCCCCTGGCGTAGGGGTATTGACGAAATCGTCGAAAACATCGTGGTTGCCAGGCGCCGAGTTGGTAAACAGAAGACCCGTGTACCCTGCCCGTCCACCATCGATGTGACAGTCAATACATTTTGACGTCACGGTAGCGTGGATATTGTCGCGATAATAAGACTCCGCCTCGGGCGACTGCGCTGCTGCGCCAGCAGCGCCCAAAGCAAGCCACGCGAAAAATCCTGTGATACGGCTGCATTTCCTTGTCATAACGGGGCCTCCATGGCCAAAAACCGAAGTTATAGCGGTTCATACGCACTCTCACGAGATTTAGCGCAGTCCATTCCGACTTTTTGGTCGTATTAGCCCATTCTTACCACTTCGTAATCCCGAAGCTGCGTCAGGAGCTCTACACTAACCCGAGTTGCGACGGACCGACGACTAGAAAACTTTATGAACACCCAGAGTATCTGCACATTGAGTGTGATGATCGTGCTGGCATCGGGATGCACCAGCGTGGAGCCCGTTGCGCCCTACGACCGAGGTTACCTCGCGGAAGAAGGCATGGGTTGGGAAGCTGACGTCCGCGACGCCAAACTCAAGGGGCATGTGTATACCAGCAAAGAAGCCTCCTCAGGCGGGGCCGGAGCGGCAGGGGGCGGGTGTGGTTGCAACTAGGCGTCCGCGGTCGCTTCTGGGCAAACCCAGCCCTCTGTTGCGCCGAATCGGACAATCGCTCGCTGTCCTGCCGGCCTATCAAAGTACGCCCTCCTATGCCGATGCTCCTCCCGCGTTTACCGAAGTTGGGCTAAGGTACAGTCGTTACAGCGAGGACAGCCTCGACGCCGACAAGCTGATCTTTGGTTCGCGTGACCGCTACGATATCGACATTACTCAGTTATGGATTGAAGGGCCCATCGGCGCAAGTTGGTCAGTGGCGCTCGATGTGCAGAATGACTATCAGACGGGTGCGTCTCCGTGG
>Ga0181587_10003151_pt1 | contig 13688 bp, 13 predicted proteins | sample 071ome_27_FD_132463 | JGI IMG/M metagenome (GOLD analysis project Ga0181587, IMG submission 132463) | Coastal salt marsh microbial communities from the Groves Creek Marsh, Skidaway Island, Georgia - 071409AT metaG (megahit assembly) | ecosystem: Environmental > Aquatic > Marine > Intertidal...
CAAGTTTAAAAGAATTATCCCCCTCTGAAGTACTCCAAACAGTAAAAGCATCACCCATCCAACCTAAAGGGACTTCCATGGATCTATCAGCAAACCAAAGACCATCAGGTAAAAATTTTCCTTCCTGAACAACTCTCCAATCTTTACTTGTTAAATTATTACCTTCAGACGTAATTTCGCGGACAACGATACTTGAAAAACGCATGTATTTTTCAAGATCTGTAGGATCAGAATACACCAAAAGTCGAGCCTCTTGACCAGTACTTAGAGCAGTTGTTCTAGTTTGATGCATCATCGAAAGAGCTTGGCGCTGCCCTGAGTTAATGTCCGCATTGCCACTGAGGACTGAAAACCCTAACATTCCCATCAATACGCCCATTACTGCAAGGACTACAAGCAGCTCTATTAAAGTAAAACCAGGAGAGTATTTGGCTAGTTTACCAGCCATAAACTTAATCTTTTAAATGAGGGAATTTATTCAAAAAACTTTTCGACATTCCATGAATACACATTTCGGACATCCAAATCTTCATCTTCAAGCAAAAGTATGATAATTTTGTCATACACTATTCGAAAAACTTCTCGATCTACATTCTGAATCTCAGTGCTCGAAAAATCGCTGGATAAACTCTCTAAGATTTCATCGACCAGAGTTTCATCCATTTCGATTGCACCATCTCCGTCTTGGTCAGTGAGAATATACAACTTCAGTGATGCAGTACCCTTAAGATGAGGTGATTCAGTTCTTAAAAAAGATAACGGGTTATCAGGAATGTAAAATTCATCATCAGAAAATGAATGAAATTCTTTTCTTTTCGGGTTTTGAGGATCACCAATATCAATCTCTAACCACGCACCGTTGTCAGACATTGTTTTGCCTTTCAAAGAAATCATGAAGTTCTCATAATTTTCTTGCTCAGATAAATTGATTGGAGTCCCCTCCTCAGCGTTCGAAAGAAAAGGCGGGAAATATCCATAATGAGATTTATACTGGTGTAATTGCGTTACCCAACCGCGTAATATCGCTTGCATTTTTGTTTTTTCTGAACCGGAAAGAAGATCTATGACCTTTGGACCTACGATTCCCATAAGGATACCGAGAATAGAGATAACTACTAATAATTCAATAAGGGTGAATGCCTTCGTTTTCGTTTTCATAATTAAGAATTACCACTTACCTGGTTCGGATGAAGGGATATTATCAAAGTCAATTTCAGTTTTTTCTGGTGTTCCATCAATTGGTGAATCAAAAACCTGAGACTCACTGTCTGGTCCTTTTGAAAATAATAAATAACCTTCATGTCCATCTAGCCTAGGGAATTGGTATTGATAGGGTTCTCCCCATGGATCAACCAAGAATGTATCTTCGCTTTCCTCATTAACATCTACTTCAAATTTATCCAAGGGCAGGTAAACTCTTCTTCTAAAGTCTTCACCAAGTAAGTTTCCTTCCTCATCGTGGGTCCCGGCCAAGGCCTGAAGAAGACGAACTCCACAGGGCACAGAATCGATAAGGTCATTACCCTGCGAATCTTGGGTAATTGGGTAAGAGCCGATATCTCTTCTGTATTCATCTAAACAAAGTTCTAAAATTTCGAGTTCAGTTTTTGCTTGCTTGATTCCTTGCTCGCCAAAAAGAAAAGTGGCACCTGAAAAAATTATTCCAGCCAATACTCCGATTACCATAAGAACCACAAGCAACTCTACCAATGTAAAGGCATCTTTCTTATTCTTTTTCCTCATAATTTTATGATGAATAATAAATGACAACTTTAAATCCTATCTTCAAGAATCTTTGTGAATTCCAGAGTCTTCCGACCATGAGAACCCTAGAATTTTTAGCAATAAAATATATGAAAGAATTGCAGAGGGCACCAATGTAGCGACGAGAAAAAAATCGCCAAATTTCCCGCTCAATAAGGTAAAGAAAGGCAAAATATTAATCAGCAGCAGGTAAATTCCAACACAACCAAAAACAGGTGCTATAATAGATATCCTAGTTGGTTTAAACCAATCCATAACCTGCAAACCATTCTTCTTAGAACAAAGAAATAGCATCTGACAAAAGGCAGAGATCAGATTTGCCCAAGCCAAGCCCAAAACTCCATATTTCTTCATAAGAATAAGGCTGAGTAAAAAATTTACGATTAAACTTACAACTGCAGCATGCAGAGGCATTTTCATATCTTTTTCAGAATGAAATGCTTTTACTAAGAAGGTGCTTAATGCGTAAAAAGGTATTGTCCATGCTGCAATCCTGAGAACACTAACAGCTTTTTGCGTTTGCTCTGGACCAAATGCATCCCATTCAAACAGGAGACGGATTATGGGATCAGCCAGTACAAAAAGACCAACTGAGGCGGGGAGCGTGATTGCACCAATTAACTTCATTCCAATAAAAAAAGATTTTTGATAGCTTCGTTCATCTTTATGTGAGGCAGCTTGTGCAAGCTTAGGGAATAGCACCGTAGAAATGGCAATAGCAAATACCCCTAGTGGTAATTCAACCAACCTAGCTGCCATATATAAAAAAGACAGGCCTCCTGTTTCGTCTAAAGAATAAGCTAAAAACCGAGAGATAAGTAAATTTAACTGAGCCACAGTCGCACCTAGTGCTCCAACCCAAAATAGTGATTTAACCGCATTGATATCCTCAGAACATGATAAGTCGAATTTCCATTTCCATGACTCATTCTTGCGAAGGGCTCGCCAAGGAAACCATAATTGGATTAAACCGGCAATCACCACACTACATCCAAGCATGAATGCATGAAACCCTTTGTCATTATTGGCAAAGATTGGAGAAACTAATAGAGAAAAAATCATGCATACATTCAGAACCACAGGAGAAATCGCACCTTCAAAAAACCTCCCCCTCACATTTTGGGCACCGACAAGGATTGCTGATGTACAAATCATGACTAGGTACCAAAAAATAATTCCATTTAATTTAAAGGCATAAATCCACTTCAGGGGTGCTTCATGAAAAAAATCGCCGATCAGCCAAGAAATAACGCAAATCATTAACACAAATCCTCCAAGATATACTAACATTCTTGAAATGATTTGATTTAATAAACTCCATGCCCTGCCCATACCTGACTCATGCCAAGAACTTGAAAATACAGGTACGAAAGCAGAGCTAAGGGTACCTTCTCCTAGCATTCTTCGAAATAGATTGGGTAGTGTAAAAGCGAGAAGAAAAGCTTCACCAAACATAGAAGCTCCAAATGTGGCAAAAAACAAAATATCTCTAATTAGCCCAAGGACACGGGAACACATCGTGGCACCACTCACCACCGTAAAACTTCCCCAAAACTTTTTCATATAACTTGGAGCGACAGATTTGCCTGAGAACAACAGCTAATTGCTTTTAATGGACTACGATAAATTAGCCAATTTCAAGGAGTAAATCATTCGCTTCATTATAGGGGTCATCATGGCTTTGCTCTGCAGCCAGACTTTTTGTTAATTCTAAGTACTTAATTGCTAAATGTTTATTTTCAAGTGCGAGGTATGTTTTTGCCAAAAATAGAGCTGCCATCATCCAGTCGGGTTTAGCCTCGATACATTGCTCAAATAGGATTACTGCTTCATCGAAATTTCTTTTTTCAAATAGCAAATTGGCAAGGCTGTATTTGTAGAGAAAATTATTTGGATTTTCGCTGACCTTTTGCCGGAATTGTAAAACCCGATCCGACATTTAAATGTCAACTTACTTGGATACAGACTGCGGTAGAATTATCAACTCCGCCATTCTGGTTAGCCAAGTCGATAAGATGATGAACCAACTGATTCACATCTAACTCGCAACACAATTTCTCAATTTCGGAGAATTCAATCATATTGGTTAAGCCATCAGTGCAAATCAGTAGAGAATCACCTGCAACTACTGGAATATGCCCAATATCAACTTCAAAATCGATCTCCTGCCCCATGCATCGGGTTAGTGTATGGGCATAATGCTCAGGCATATCCTTGGCGGCATCAGGTCCATGTTTGGCCAGTAACTCTGCTTCCAGTGTATGAGACTTTGAAACTTGGTGAAGTGTATTACTTGAACCGCTAAAATGAAAAATTGCAGAATCACCTACTTGGGCGAAAATGAAGCGATCTCCTAAAAAGCGGACTGCTGAAAAGGTGGTTCCAATTCCATTCTGACCACCCACAATAATACCTGATTTAACAAGATTTAAGTGAATCTCGTGAACCACTTTTCGAAAACTATCCTCGGTAGAACAACTATCCGTGCTTTGTACCGAAGCATCCAAATGCTGCATGGCTAGTAAACTGGCAAGTGCACCGAACGGCAATCCACCTACTCCATCGGCCACCGCAAACACACCCTTGTCAAGGCGGTTCAGAAAAGAATCCTCGTTATTTTCCCGAATAAAGCCAACATCTGAATGCCCATGAGATATCAATGTGAGTTGAGTATCAGGAAGGACTTTTTCTTTCAGAGAATTTACCATAAATTCATAACCTATTAGCAATTCTATCTAAAAATCAATGCCATTATCCATCGGGTAAGCAGAATCACCCAAAATTTCATCAAATGATACTCTATCTATCGATTGATGAGGCAACTCAGTGATAAATTCTTTTCCATACCGTTGTTTTAGAATTCTGGAATCTAAAATAATCATTTCTCCGCAATCGTTTTTGGAGCGTATCAGACGCCCAACCCCCTGCCGAAATCTCGTAATTGCTTTAGGTAAGGTGAGTTCACGGAAAGGATTCATCTGTTTACTTTCGAAAAATTCACTCCTAGCTTCCTGTAAAGGATGACTCGGATTTTCAAAAGGCAGTCGAGTAATAATCAACTGTGAAAGACAACTACCCTTTGCGTCAAATCCCTTCCAGAAACTTTCCGCCCCTAAGAGTAAAACATCCCCTTCTTCTATCATTCTTTTCCTTAATTCAGATCTTGAGAACCCTTCCCCTTGGGCATACAACGATCTGCCAATTTTAGACCATTGTCCAATGAGCTCATTATAGCAGTATTTTAAATCAGAGTAGTTTGTAAATAAAACCAGAGTCCCACCTTCTACGGACCTAGCCAGCTGATTAACTGCTTTTGACAGAAAGCCTAAATAAGCAGAGCGGTCCTTTTCCATCGGGTTTGGCGCATCTGTAATAATTCGTATATTCATGTTATGACGGTAATCAAAAGGAGATTTCAGTATTTTTTCCTTGGCAACTCCTACTCCGATCTCGTTTTTGAAGTGCTCAAAATTTCCATTTCTCGAGATGGTGGCACTCGTCATAACAACAGATGAACCTCTGCTAAATAATTCCTCTTTTAATACTTCTGCTACCCGCAGAGGGGAACCCCTCAAATGAATAATATCTTTATTCCTTCCAGATCGCTCAATCCAGTACACATGACCCTTGTTCTTTTGCTCGATGAAATCGGTCAATGAGAGTAGATAGGCCTGTGCTCGTTTCACCTGATCTTTAAGCTCAAGCCGTGCTGATTCTCCCTCAGCCAAGTCACTAAGCTCAACCAAACTCCTAAGCATTTTGGCGTAGACAGGAAGAAAATTCGTAGGAAAAGAATGTTCATTGTTTAGTCTTTTCTTTTCTTCATTTCCGAGTGTTTCAATGTGTAAGAATTGAAAAAAATCTTGTAACGCATGCTTCGTATCTTCGATATTAGCGATATCTTTATTCCTAGCCACCTTGGCAATCATTCCTTTGCGTTTTTTAGGGTTGTATAGCCTGTGAAGAAAAGTTTCCAAAGCCCATGAACTTATTGAAATCCCAAGGTGTTCACTTGCAACCTCGGGCATCTCATGTGCTTCATCAAATATCACAAAATCCCCCGCAAAAAGAACCCCATCCTCTTCTTCTTTGGGTCCAACACCTGCACCCATAAGAGAAAAAAATAAACTATGATTCACGACAATTACATCAGCTTGATCAACCAATGATCTTGCCTTTCGGTAATGACAATTTTCAGGATTGCATTTTTGAGGTGAGCAAAGAGAAGAGTCGGCATTGATGGCTTCCCATACAGTAGACATTGGAATTGGAGAAAGTTCTTGCCTGATTCCTTCTAACGGACCGCTGTCAGCCCATTTAGAAATTCTTTCAAGCTCATCTCTCTGCCTATTTTCAAATAGGTCAGATTGACCGACTAGGGCTCGGCTAAGTCGATTTGTACAAAGATAATTTGCTCGACCAACCAGCAAAGCACATCTGAAATCTGCAAACGAATGGAATTCCGATGTCCTGTTAAAAAGATCACGAACACACGGAATATCCTTTTCCAGTAATTGTTCTTGCAGGCTTATTGTATTGGTGGCAATCACACAGGTCCTTTTCGTCAATCGGGCAAAGAGAATTGCTGGAATTAAGTAAGCAAGGCTTTTCCCTACACCAGTTCCAGCCTCAACTACTAAGCTTGTATCGTTTAATAAACTGTGGGCTACAGAAGTGGCCATCTCTCCCTGTTCTGGTCGATACTCAAAGCCAAATTGCTCGGTAAGGTTACCATTATCGGAGAAGATGTTCTCCACCAGGGTGATAAATTTTTCTGACCAATCATTCACCTCACTGGATCGGTCATCCAGTAATCTAATCATTTTAACTTCAAGCCTTGAGACACGAGATTTTTCAAGGACGAACAAATGGGTTACTTACTTTTTCCTTACCCACCGTGGTGTCGGGGCCGTGTCCAACTGCAAGAACTGTGTCGTCCGGCAAGGAGTAAATTTTATTTCGAATTGAATCCTCTAGTTTGGAAACATCTCCTCCTGGCAGATCAGTCCTCCCTACACTTCCGTGGAAAATAACATCACCCACAAAACAGATGCTTTCATCACTAAACAAGAAAGCAACATTTCCTGGGCAATGCCCTGGGCAATGCATTACTAGAACGGTTCGCCCCCAAAGATCCAATTGATCTTCATCTTTTACCCATCGGGTAATATTAATCGGTTTTAATTCAAGTCCAGGAATGGAAAAAGTACTCATTAAAGCGGGATTTTCAAACATGATCCGATCATCTTCGTGCCCTATGATCTCCATACCATCCTCTGCTAATTCATGAGCACCCGCCATGTGATCCCAGTGACCATGCGTAAGCCATATTCCCACCAAAACCAGTTGATTCTCATTCAAAATTTCATTTACCTCAGCCGCACAATAAGGAGGTGCATCAATTAGAACCGCCTCACCTCCGTTTTCTTCCCAAAGTAAAAAGGCATTTGTACCAATAGGTCCGAGTTCCATCTTTTTAACCACTAAATCTTTCATCTACAATCTCACTCTGCACGCCAACAGTAATACTCCAAGTTTAATGAATCAAGAACTGTAAGTTTTGAAGAAAAATCACTCTGCTTGCTCCTTGACTTAACTCTATAAAAAGTCTTTTTTAATCACCTTTCGCGAATTGGGGTAGTAGCTCAGTTGGTTAGAGCGCCGGCCTGTCACGCCGGAGGTCGCGGGTTCGAGTCCCGTCTATCCCGCCATCGCATTTTCCTGTCCATCAACCGCGACTGTAATAACTAAAACAAAAAAGCAGAGAGTTAAATTAAACAGCGGGATTTGGAGGTTTTCCGGCATGGAGTAGATAATTGCCACTGCTGGTATCCAAATCATCCAAGTTGAAAACAACAGAAAAAGGGTTTCTTCGGTCATTAGCTTAAAATCTTTAATCAAGACAAGACGAGACCATTTGAAGTCAGCATCTTTCCACCCGTAAAATATTGCAGTGATCGGGGCAGACCAAAGTACGCAATACACGAACTGATCTACTAATACCTTGTAAACCACAACTTTAAATTGTGAGGATTCTCCAAAGCAAAAAAACTGTAATCTGTAAAATGCATCGACCTCGACTCCCTTAAAGGCCCAAAAGAGGAGAAAAAATAAAAACCAATGAATATTTCGATTCAGGGGAACACCTCCTTTCAAACGCAAAACAAAAAAGGGCACTAAGCCACCGAACAAACTAGTTGAAAAAGCGGAAAAGAGGTAACCAAATTCTTTTTTTAATCCAGCAATTTGATCGAGGTAGTGCTGAAATATAAAGGAGTAACCATAGAGTAAATAAACCAGTATGCCTATTGACCAAATGATTAAACCAGCCAATAAATTTGTACGCAGACTGGTAAGACATCTAAACCATGCCATTAACACGCAGTCCATCAACCGGAAACCCAAGGATTACAAAAATCCCTTAATGTAAATTACAGTCGAAGATCTAGAATTTTTCTCCTCTCTTCAGGGATTTAGCAAACGCAACTATCAACCGAACAACTGCCTCAAGGTCATTAAGATCAATTACTTCACTTGGGGTGTGCATGTAACGAAGAGGGATACCGATCAAACCAGTGGGGACTCCATCTCTTGCTACTTGAATCGCCCGGGCATCAGTACCAGTGGGCCGTGGATCAGCTTCAATTTGTACATCAATATCTTCTTTCGAAGCACAATCCATAAGCCTTTCAAAAACACCTGGATGCACATTTGGCCCTCGCGTGAGGATGGGTCCACCACCCAACGAGAAACGACCATATTTTCGATGGTCTGCATCAGGATGATCCGTTGCATGGCTTACATCAACCACGAGTGCCACATCTGGATTAGCTAAATGAGCAGATGAGATTGCCCCTCTTGTACCTATTTCCTCTTGAACTGTGGAAACGGCAATCACTTTACAGTTCGGCCTCTTTGCTTTGGCCAACCTCAATAAAGCCTCATTAACTGCGTAAGCACCTGATTTGTCATCGAAAGCACGGGAGATTGCCATCGGTCCGCTCAGCATTTCAAATCCATGGTCATAAACTGCGGCATCTCCAATTCTAACCCTTTTAAGAGCTTCCTCCCTGCTTTCCGCTCCGATATCAATCCACATTTGATGAAATTCGGGAACCCGCTTCCGTTCTTCTGGAGTCATTAAATGAATGGCACGTTTACCCGTTACTCCACGAATGATTCCATTCCGGGTCATAATATCTACCCTTCTACCAGAGATCATTGCCCGGTCATGTCCTCCGATTGCATCAAAGTAAAGAAAACCTTTGTCGCTTACATGCTTAATGATCAATCCAAGTTCGTCGATATGACCAGCAAGCATAAGTGTAGGTGAACCACGCGAACCCAAGGTGGCATGACAATTCCCCAAATTATCCACTTCAAATTTATCAGCAATTTTTGCCACTCTTTTTCGCACGACCTCCCGGGCCTCATCCTCATATCCCGAAGGAGAGCGAGCTTGGAGTAATTCTTTAAGGAATAATGGAGGCTTGATTATTGAAGGCTTGGTGGTTCTTTTTTTCATCGATACGCAATGAAGCCATTCGTTGTCCACATGGCAAGTTTGATCCTAGTCATCATCTTTTATTTCTCGCTCTTTTTTGTGAGCAATTTTAAGGAATTCTTGATGACAATATATCCGGCAATCGATCTGCGTGGTGGCAAATGTGTCCGTCTTTTTCAAGGACTGGCAGATCAGCAGACCACTTATTTTGAAGACCCCTGCGAACCTGCATTCCAATGGCAATCTGATGGAGCAACCCACTTGCATCTCGTTGATTTGGATGGTGCATTCAGTGGTAGTAACGAAAACCTTAACGCAGTAAGTTCCATTCTTGAAAAAGTTGATTTGAAAGTTCAACTCGGTGGCGGAATGCGTAGTTCAGAGTCTATTCGGCAGGCTTTGTCGCTTGGATTATCGAGGGTAATAGTAGGTACCCGGGCATGTAGCGACCCACATTGGGTCAAGAACTTGGTCGACCAGTTTGGAGCAGAACGAATTGTCGTTGGAATCGATGCTAGAGACGGAAAAGTGGCTACCAAAGGATGGGTTGAAACCACCAACACTTTAGCAACTGATCTTGCCCAGAAAGTACAGGATCTAGGAATACGGTGGATCATACATACGGATGTAGCCACTGACGGTGCAATGCAAGGTCCGAACTTTGAAGCTCAGCAAAAGATGGCACTCGCCGCTCCCTCTTGCAATATCATCGCTTCCGGAGGAGTAACTACTGAGGATGATGTTTTTAAACTTCGTGATCTATCCTCCGAAATACCCAATCTCGAGGGCGTGATCATTGGGAAAGCCTTGTATGAAGGTACGGTTCAACTGAAACACTTGATCTAATAGCTCATCATTTCTTATTCTTGACGATCTGGTAACAGAAATAAACTTGCAAAGCTCAATTCCTCTCCTTTGATTCTGAATGATTACCCTACTACCCAACCCTACAAAGATTTAAATCATACTTTATTATGACAAAACTTACTTTTGACATCGATTTTAACAAAGACCCGGAGGAAATTCTTCGGGAAATCCAAGAACGAGCCAAAGAAGAAGTCGCCAAGCGTGAATCAAAAGAAAAGACTAAAATTTACCTGAGCAATTTACACAAACGGGTAAACGAAGACTTAGGCACTAAGTACGCCTCCATCAACGATCTAATCCGTGCACTTTCTTCCTATGCAAATCCCAAAAGCCGTTCCAAAACCCAGGCTACCAGTCCCTCTGGTCGTAGGATTACCATTTCAATGAACAAAGAAATTTTTGATGAAATCAAAGATTTACTTGCTCAACCTAACCCCAACAAAGCAGCTATCGCCCGACAAACCGGCGTAAGTGTCGTTCAAGTGAGAAAAGTTGCTACTGGTGGTTATGATAAAAAATTCGAGGGCGAATCATCACTAGACAAGTCTTCAACTTCTCCTGCCCCAAAACCAACCTCTGATTCAGTTTCTTTACAGGAAAAGCCTGCATCTCCTAGCTTGGACCTTCCTCCCGTGTCCTCCCCTCCTGAAGTTAAGGAGCACACTGCTGAATCACCCGTTCAACCTTTATCTGGACCTGATATAGCTAAACCTGAGCCGGTTGATCTGCCTGAAATCCAGAATCCACCAGCACCTTTAAACCAGGAAGAAGACGCTCCCGGTTCCCTCGATCTGCCCCCCATCACTGATTCCGCCCCCCCTGCTCCATCTCTTGACCTCCCCCCCCTTCCCGAAGCTCCCCCGCCCGCACCTGAGCCTCCACAGCCAGAACCTCTTGCCGAAGAGCCTTTGCTTCCTCCTCCATCCCTTGGTGAAGAGGAAGCTGATATCCCCGCCCCGATTGCTCCCCCCCCTGCTCCATCTCTTGACCTCCCACCACTTCCGGAGGCTCCCGCTTCTGCACCTGAGCCTCCACAGCCAGAACCGGTGCTAGATCCACCGACTCCCCCTAGTCCTTCGCCTGAACTTCCTCCTGCACCTCCATCTCCTTCATTGGATGCAGTTCCACCGTCACCTCCATCTCCGCCAGAAGCCTCCCCTTCTGCACCAACTCCAGCTCCTGGGACTCCTCCCAAACCTTCATTAAGCATGGTAAAAAAACCTTTGGGTGCTGGTAGTAAACCAGGTGGTACAAAATTTTCTCTCAAATCAGGTAAAAAGAAGACCACAGGATTGAAAATCACTCGTCCTCCTATGAAGCCACCTTCCGCTTGATCAATTAAATACTTAATCGATTGCACTTGTCGGGAATTAGTAAATTTTTTAATTTAAACCTTTTGCGGGGCCGTAGCTCAGTTGGAAGAGCGCCACAATGGCATTGTGGAGGTCGTCGGTTCGATCCCGATCGGCTCCACCATTCCTTCAGCTCTTTTACGAAAATTTTTAATTAATTCATGAAGGAAGTTTGGGTTACTGGAATTGGATTCATAACCAGCATTGGTAACGATCGAAGCAGCGTCACTGATAGTTTGCTCAATCTAAAGCATGGCATCGTAAACCCTCCAGACTTTCAGATTGCTGAATCGCCAGTTAAGGTTGCTGGAACCATCAAGGGGTTTGATGTTGAACCTTCTGATCCTGAGGACTGGACATACCCTGAATCATATCGGGTTCCTCGGGCAACTCTTAGAAGTTTTTCGCCTCATGTTCTTTATGCATGGTGTGCAGTTCAGCAGGCAATTAAGGATGCCAAGTTATCTGAGGAAGATTTAACAAGTACAGACTCTGGTATTTACACAGCCTCTGGCGGTTCCATGCGTTCGATTCACCGGCACCTCGAAAAGATGGATCGTAAAGGAATAATGACCTGCAATCCTCTTGCCATCGTTGCATCTATTGCCGGCACTCTTACTTTTAACTTAGTTGCCGCCCTTGGCATTCGTGGTTCCTCAACTGGGATGGTTTCAGCATGTGCATCTTCGGGACATGCTTTGGGGATGGCATTGGACGAGATAAGGCTTGGCCGGCAAAAACGCATGTTGGTGGTGGGTGCCGAAGATTGTAATTTTCAAAGTATTGTTCCTTTCTGTGGCATGCGTGCCCTTTCTTTAGAAACTGACCCAAATCAGGCATCCCGCCCATTTGACCGCAAAAGAAATGGCTTCGTGGGTACTGGTGGTTCAGTTTGTATGGTATTAGAAACTGCTGAGGAAGCAAAGAGACGTAATTGCAAGCCGTATGCAAAATTTATTGGATGGGGGCAGGCTTCTGATGGTCATAATGTTGCAATCTCACACCCAGAAGGCATTGGATTACGAGACGCAATGAGCAAAGCATTAAAAGACGCAGGAATTACTCCTAGCTCAATTGATTACCTCAATGCTCACGCACCATCGACACCAATTGGAGATGCATCGGAAATGAAGGCAATTCAGAGCGTTTTTCCTCCACCTCAGGAATTACCAATATCCAGTACAAAAGCTCTCACTGGACATGGTCTTTCCCTTTCAAGCATTATGGAGGCTGGGTTTTGCTGTCTTGCTCTTAAAGACGGCTTTATTCCTGGATCAGCAAATGTTTCTGAGCCTGACCCCGGACTTGGACATCTCAATCTCCTTCGGGAAACCGAATCAGTTCAAGCGAACCGGATAATGAGTAATAGCAGTGGATTTGGCGGGGCCAATGTGAGCGTCATATTCGAAAAAGTTTAAAAAGGCATTATGCCCGCGGATTCTAATCTGCTTACTGAGGGACTCACCTCCATCATTCGCTCAAGGAGAACGGTGAAACCTTGTTTCTATGAGGGGGCACCTCATCCCGCTCAAGTTCTTGAACTCATCGACTCAGCACGCCATGCTCCCAATCATCACCGTACAGAACCTGCAAGGTTTTACCTGCTCGACTCTGAACGGATCAAAAAAGTCGGACAATTATTTGGAGAAGTTATCAAGCGGAACGGTTCAGATGATCACATAATTAAAAAAGCGGAAAAAAAGACCAAAGAATGGAGTATGTCACCCGGATTACTCGTGGTTACTTGCTATTCAGACTCTGCTTCTGACTTGGCACAAAGACATCCCGAGGTTTCAGAGGAAAATTATGCCACGGTTTCATGTATTTGTCAGAACCTTTTGCTTCTTTTCGAAAGTGCTTCCATTTCTGCAAAGTGGAGCACTGGACCTGTGTGGAAACACCCACAATTTGCATCCACTATTGGAATCAAACAGCCAGATTTTGAAAAAGTTGTCGCTCTGATTTTTTATGGCTTCTCTCAAAAAACATCAGCACCAAGGATGCTAAGCTCTCTAGAAGACCATCTAGTCGATCATATCAGTTAAAAAATATTGGAGCATTGAATGATTTGAAATGCTTTATCCGTTGACCCTTTTTGGCAAAGTTCTATTTTTATACCTTTTGGTGATCTGGCGAAATAGCTCAGTTGGTAGAGCAGAGGACTGAAAATCCTTGTGTCCCCAGTTCGATTCTGGGTTTCG
>Ga0181587_10003154_pt1 | contig 13685 bp, 9 predicted proteins | sample 071ome_27_FD_132463 | JGI IMG/M metagenome (GOLD analysis project Ga0181587, IMG submission 132463) | Coastal salt marsh microbial communities from the Groves Creek Marsh, Skidaway Island, Georgia - 071409AT metaG (megahit assembly) | ecosystem: Environmental > Aquatic > Marine > Intertidal zone...
AGCAGGTCATCGAATGTTTCAAATACCCAGCGGAAGCTGCCTTTCCAGTGCTCTTCAAAAATACGCTGGACCTCCTCGGGCGGCGTGTCGACGGCGTTGCGCCCCGGAGGTTGTTCAAAGGCCATGCCAAACATGTGATTACGCGCTTTGGCGATGATTTCGTCGTAGTTGTCTTTGATCTCTTTTTCCCACTCAGGCGTCATGTCCTTTTGCATGGCGGGCAGTACAAAGTTGGGTGTGCGCTGAAACACCGTGACCTGTGCGGCGGTTTTCGCGACCTCGGGTAGCATCTGTACCGTCGTGGCGCCCGCACCAATGATGCCGACGCGCTTGCCCGCTACATCGAGGCCTTCTGGCCATCGTGAGGAGTGGAAGATCGGACCGTTAAATCGATCTTGCCCAGCGATGTTGGGTATCACTGGCTGTGAAATCATGCCCATGGCGCTGACAAAGTACTTGGCGGTATGGGTTTCCCCGCCTTGGGTGCGAACGTTCCACAAGCCTGTTTCGCTATTGAATTCGGCGCTTTCTACTTCGGTGCTCAATTGGAACATGGGCCAGAGTGAGAACTTGTCCATGACGAATTTCAGGTAGTTCTGCGTCTCTTCCCAGCCCGAGTAGCGTTTGCTCCAAGACCACTCCTGAAGGACTTCTTTAGAGAATGTCAGGCAGTAGTAGTAGGACTCACTGTCAGTCGCAGCGCCGGGATATTTGTTCCAAGCCCACGTGCCGCCCACTTCGCTGGCGCGGTCAAATACTTTGACGTTGAAGCCCGCTTCTCGAAGGTGGTAGCTCAGCGATATGCCGGCAAAGCCTGCACCGACAGCGATCACGTCATAGTCTGCAGAATGTGAGGTGCTCATATAATTCTCCTGCTGGCGAGTACCCCTGCCTTGAGGCCGATACTCCAGTACACTCATGTCCCAGGCGGTCAGGCAGACCGCTTTTTTTATTGGCTGACTCTTCTCACGAATCAGTCTGAGCTAAACTTACTTGTGTTCAGCAAGTTGCGTGGGTCACTATCGCCAACGCCCTGAACCTTGTCAACGACCACGCCACAATAGAGGTTAAAACTATGTCATCCAATTCAAAACCGTCGATTGGTATTGTCGGCGGTACCGGAGATCTTGGGCGCGGCCTGGCGCTGCGTCTGGCGAAAGCGGGACACACTGTGCTGGTCGGATCCAGAAAATCAGAGCAAGCCGTGGAGGCGGCCGAGGCATTGACAGCAGAGCTGGCTCAGCGTGGTGTTGCGCACCCGCCTATCGAAGGCTTGGACAATGAGAGTGCCGCACAGCGCGGTGAGGTGGTGTTTGTCACGGTGCCCTTTGGCGCCCACACGCCGACGCTCGAAAGCATCAAGGGTGCCGTTCAGGGCAAAGTATTGGTGGACGTAACGGTGCCTCTGGTGCCACCCCGTGTGGCGCGGGTACAGCTCCCTCCGGAGGGAAGCGCAGGCATGATTGCGCAGACGCTGCTGGGGGAAGACGTGCATGTTGTGAGTGCCTTGCAGAACGTTGCGGCGGCCCATCTGCAGGCAGATATGGATATACCTTGCGATGTACTGGTCACGGGCAATGAAAAAACCGCACGGCAGACTGTCATTGATCTGATCGAGTCCATGGGCATGCGCGGCTTTCACGCGGGATTGATTCACAACGCGGCGGCAGCCGAAGCCCTGACGTCTGTGCTGATCAACATCAACAAGCAGTATAAAACCCATGCGGGGCTGCGCTTGACCGGCATCGATTGACGACGTGAAGGCAGCGCCACTTCACCTGACGCCGCTTCAGGGCCTGCCTGCAGTGGCGGCCGGCGACGCGCTCGGGGATCTTATTATCGCGTGTACCCAGAGCCAGGCTGTGACCGTGGACGACACGTCGGTATTGATCGTGGCGCAAAAAGTGGTGTCGAAGTCAGAGCGGCGGCTGGTCTGTCTTGATGACGTTCAGGAGAGCGCCGAAGCCCTGGCGTTGGCGGCCGAGACCGGCAAGGATCCTCGTTTGGTCGAGCTGATTTTGCAGGAATCGATTGCCATCATCAGAGTGCGGCCGGGTCTGATCATCGCTGAGCACCGCTCGGGTCATATCTTGGCCAACGCGGGTATCGACACTTCGAATGTCGGGGTGTTGCCGACGCACAGCGCACAGCATGTCCTGCTGTGGCCAGAAGACCCTGATGCGAGTGCTAAAGCATTATCTCGCGCCATGTCTGACGCGTTCGGCGTGTCGGTGCCAGTGATTATTAATGACAGCCTTGGGCGCCCTTGGCGGATGGGTACGGTCGGCTTTGCTATCGGAGTGGCGGGTTTGCAATCGGTCTGGGATCAGGTGGGCGAGCGCGACCTGGACGGCAGAGTGATGCAAGTCACAGCACCGGCGGCTGCTGATTCGCTAGCGGCCGCGGCATCGCTTGTTCAAGGGGAGACAAATCAGGGCACGCCGGTGGTGTGGGCGCAAGGCGTCGCGCTGAGGCGGGCTGCAGATGGGTCGTCTCGAGATTTGCTACGCGAGCGCGAGCAGGACATGTTCAGATGACGGCTCCTGAACGTGTGGCGGGCGAGGCTTTGCCCCTTGTTCTGCTCAGCGGTGGCGGTGGTGGCGCCAAGTTAGCCGGCGCGCTGTCGGCAGTGGTAACGGATCGACCCGTTATCGTGGTCACCAATACCGGAGATGATTTTGAGCATCTGGGCCTGCTGATTTGCCCAGACACTGACAGCGTCATCTACGCCGCATCGGGCAACATTGACTCGCAGAAAGGCTGGGGTCGCGCCGGTGAAAGCTGGGAGGTCTTCGACACGCTGAGCGCACTTGGCGGACCGAGTTGGTTTCAATTAGGTGACAAAGACTTGGGGCTTCACCTAGTGCGGTCCGACTTGCTCTCGCAGGGAGGTTCACTGGCGCAGGTGACGGCGCAGCTCGCTGGGCGCTTGGCGGTCCCGACAACACTCACCGTTGTGCCGGCGACCGAGCATCCGGTTCGGACCCGCGTGCAAACGGCAGAGGGGGAACTGGGTTTTCAGGAGTATTTCGTTAAGCATCGCTGCGAGCCCGTGCTCACGGGTATTCACTATCGCGGTATTGAGCAAGCTCTGCCCACTGCATCGCTCGCCGCACTGCTGGAGCAATACGGTGAGCGCGGCTTCGACGTCGTGCTCGGCCCCTCCAATCCGTTTCTGAGCTTGGCTCCCATCCTGGAAATTCCTCAGATGACGAAGGTGCTGCGTCAGCGCGCACGTTGCGTGATGGCTGTCTCGCCCATCATTGGTGGGAAAGCGCTCAAGGGACCGGCCGCAAAAATCATGACCGAACTAGGCCTAACCGTATCAGCCCAGGGATGGGTCGAATGGATGCGTCTGCGCTACCCGGATTTGATCGACACGTGGGTCTGCGATGAGACAGATCGCGCGTTATTTGAAGGGGGTGCGGCGGCGGATCTGGATGTGCGCCTGGCACAGACAGTGATGTCCACGCCCCAGCGTGCGCAGGCATTTGCACAGTGGCTTCTGGAGGCAGCGGGCGACAATGCTTGATGCAGTTGTGGCGCTGAAGTCACTCAATGAGGCCAAGCAACGACTGGCAACGGTTCTCGGTGAGCAGGCGCGCCGGGCGTTGGTCGAGGCCATGGCATTGGATGTGATGTCCAGCTTGTCGTCTTGCACAGTCATTGATGAAGTTCACGTGATTTGTGGGGCAGGCTGGTCTGATGCACTGCACTTGTCAGGTGGCATCACACTGTGGGATGAGGCCGATCTGGGAACTGCAGGTCTGAATGCCGCGCTGGAAGCGGTGGCGACTCGACTCGACACGCCCGCGCTCGTTTTTATTCATGCTGACTTACCGCTGCTACAGGCCGCTGACATCGCACAGATGGAACAGGTCGCCGCAGGAGAGTATGCCGTGATCGCATCGGATGCGGCAGGCGTGGGCACCAATGCGTTGTTGCGGTGGCAGCATCAAGCTTTGCCGCTGTGCTTCGGGCAAGACAGCTACGCGCGACACGCTCAGGCGGCATCGGCAGCGGGGATGTCGCTCAAACCAGTTGCCCGTGCCGGTCTGTTGCGGGATATCGATGAGCCAGGCGACTTGGGCTACTTGCATAAGGATGCCGGAGATCTGGGGTATCACACTAAACAGTGGTGCAAGCTGCATGCGGCTGAGTTGTCTCCGACCGCTACCCAAAGCCCACCTTAAAGCGTTAGAGTGGCGGCGGTATGGGGGCAACACAAGAAGAATGGAGCAGCACGTCATGGCTGATGGCGCTGACTGACGGCGGTGATGTCGTGGAGATGAACGACACGCTGGGCACACGTGCCCGCGCGCTCCGCGATGCGCATTACGGCTCCGCAATCACCTATAGCCCCAAGGTTTTCATACCGGTGACGCAGCTATGCCGGGATGTCTGCCATTACTGCACCTTCGCTAAAACACCATCGCAGCTATCGCCCCTTTACCTCGGCATGGAGGAGATTCTAAAGACCGTCCGTGAGGGTGCTGCCGCCGGTTGTTGTGAGGTGCTCCTGACCTTGGGCGAAAAGCCGGAGCGTCGATACCGAGCGGCCAGAGAATGGTTGGCTGACCACGGGTTCGCAACGACGATCGACTATGTGGTTGCGGTGGCGGAGCAAATCATTGAGCACACGGGGCTGTTGCCGCATGTGAATGCGGGCACGCTCAGTCGCTCTGAGCTCAAGAGGTTGCGACCGGTCGCCGCGTCAATGGGCTTGATGCTGGAAAGCGGTGCATATCGACTGTGCGCTCAAGGCGGCCCGCATTATGGCTCGCCTGACAAAAATCCCTTCCGTCGTTGGCTCACGCTGGCGCGCGCGGGGGCGCTGCGGATCCCGATGACAACAGGCTTGTTGGTCGGCATTGGAGAGACGCGGCAGGAGCGCTTGCGTGATCTGCAGAATATCCGAAGGCTTCATGAGCGCTACGGCCACATTCAGGAAGTGATCATCCAGAACTTTTGCGCCAAGCCCGGTACGCGCATGGCAGACGTCGACAACGCGACGTTTGAGGAGTTGCTGTGGACGGTGACTCAGGCGCGGCTGCAGCTGCCAGCGGAAATCAGTGTTCAGGCGCCGCCGAATCTGAGTCCCGGACAGCTCGGGCATCTTATCGATGCGGGGATTAATGACTGGGGGGGTGTGTCTCCGGTAACCCCCGACTTTGTGAATCCCGAAGCACCATGGCCCAGTCTTGAAGCGTTGCGCGCCGCAACGGCCACACGGCAGAAGCATTTAGTGCCCAGGCTGACCGTTTATCCCCTATATCTGCAATCCGACCTGTGGTTGGACGCCGCTGTAAGGAGCCGGGTGCTCGAGCAGGCTGACGCGACGGGGTTAGTCCGCGGCGATGACTGGCGCGCCGGTATCTCCGAGGCGCCGCCGGTCACCGCTCATTTTTGCAGCAGTGTTGCAGATCGTGCCCTTGCGCCGATTTTGGATGCCTGCCTAAGAGAGGAGGCTGTTGACGACGAGTCGATTGCGCGCCTGTTTACCGCGCGCGGCGCCGACATCGATACCCTCTGTGAGGCGGCGGATGAACTTCGCCAGCGGCAGGTCGGTGAGCAGGTTACCTACGTGATCAACCGCAATATCAATTACACCAACGTGTGCCAATACAGCTGCCAGTTCTGCGCTTTTTCCAAAGGCGGTGGTGAGGTTGCATCGGGACGTCAGGCTTATGACATCGATGGCGAGGAGCTGCGGCGCAGGGTGCTCGAAGCGGTTCAGCTCGGTGCCACGGAGGTCTGTCTGCAGGGCGGCATCCACCCTGATTACACGGGGCAGACGTACATCGATATTGTGCGCACCGTAAAACAAGTGGCGCCTGAGATTCATGTTCATGCTTTCTCGCCCCTAGAGATTGACCAGGGTGCGACGACACTGGGTATGGCAGTCGACGACTATCTGGGGCTTTTAAGAGACGTGGGTCTCGATTCGTTGCCGGGTACCGCGGCGGAAGTGTTGGACGCCGGTGTGCGGGACATCTTGTGTCCAGACAAGGTCTCGGCCGAGCGCTGGCTCGAGGTGATGGAAGCGGCACACGAGCAGGGTTTGTTTAGCACCGCCACGATCATGTTTGGCCATGTAGATACCCCAGATTCCTGGGTCACGCATTGGCAGCGCGTCATCGCGTTGCAGGAACGCACCGGCGGTTTTACCGAGGTGGTGCCGTTGCCGTTTGTCAGTGAGGGCGCACCCATCTATCGCCGAGGTCAGTCGCGCCCGGGGCCGACCTGGCGTGAGGCGCGTCTCATGCACGCGATCATCCGGCTGACGGTGGGCCGGGTCATTCCCAATCTTCAGGCGTCTTGGGTCAAGCTGGGCAGGCAGGGCGCGCTACAGATGCTCAACGCCGGTGCCAATGATCTGGGCGGTGTTTTGATCAATGAGAGTATCACCCGTGCGGCGGGCGCATCGCATGGCCAGAGTTGGGCGGCGCGAGATATAGAGCAGGCAGTACAAAACCTCGGTCGTGTCCCGCAACAACGCAACACCCGCTACCACCCGGTCTGTGCCGCACACCCCGTTGACGCTGAGCTGCAGCGCATCCAGTTGGTCACGCAAACTCCCGCAGGGCGCCAGGCGACTAACAAGCTGATTTTCTCTGCTTGAGCGCCGTTAGGCCTTGACGGCCTAGCGTGATTCTGGCTTGCTAGCGACAAGCAAGCGTGTTGCTCGTTCGATAATGATAGTAAAGAGCGGCGTTGCCGAAACGTCTTATTAACCAACAGGTTGTCGCGACTCACCGGTCGCCCAAAAAAGACGCGGCACTGCGCTCAATATTGGTGTGAGAGGGGTTTACCAATGAGCGATGAACTGCTGACGCGGTTGGATCGTCTTGAGTCGAGGCATGAGATCGAGGCTCTGGTGAGCAATTACTGCCACGGTTTCGATAAGCGTGATTACGCGCGTTTCTTGGCTATTTGGTGGGACGATTGCGTGTGGAAGATTGGTCCTCCGTTTGGTGACTTCTCTGGACATGATGGTATTCACGAGGCGATCAATGATGTGCTGTGGCCTGCATGGAGCCAGTCGCAGCATGTGACCTCAAACCTAGTGCTCGAATTCAGCGATGCTGATAATGCGCAAGGACTATGCGACGTCGATTGCATGGGCCTTTTAGCCGACAGCTCTGAGGCGACCTTTGTTGGTGCTACGTACCGTGACCGCTACCAACGGCGAGAGGGCGTTTGGAAAATTCTTGAGCGCGAGGTCACGATTCACTATTTCAATCAGTTCGCGGGTACCACTTTGAGTGCGCCCGAGGGCTAGCCCAATAAAAATAATGACGGCCACTCAAGCCGTCACAGCAAAACAACAACGTTAAGAAAACGAAAAGAGAGGTTTAAAACATGTGGGTCCATAACAAAAAATCGGTCTTGGGTGCAGCGGTGTTGGCGGCGGTGGTGTCGTTACCCGTTACGCCGGTTGTCGTGGCGCAAGAGGGTGTGTTGGAGGAGGTCGTGGTCACCTCAAGAAAGCGGACAGAGAACCTGCAGGACGTGGGTTTTGCGGTCAGCGCGCTGACCAAGTCGGAAATTGAGGGTCAGTTTGCGCGGGATATCACTGACCTCGCAAACATTTCCCCCAATATCGTGATTGACGATACCGCGCAGGGCCCTGGTGGCGTCGCTGCCATTTTTATCCGCGGTATCGGTGTAGCGGACGTTGAGAAAAACTTTGACCCGGCGGTCGCGGTCGTCGTGGATAACATGTTCATCGGCTCCAACGCGGGCAGCCTGCTGCGCAGTATCGACCTTGAGAGCATGGAGGTCCTTCGCGGCCCTCAGGGGACGTTATTTGGACGGAACACCATCGGCGGTGCGATCAACATCACTCGGTCCCGGCCGACCGGTGAGCTCGGCGGTAAAGTGCGCGTGGGGTATGAAAAGTATGACACCTACTATGCCGACGGCATCGTGAATTTTGGGCTGGGTGAAAACCTGGCCATCAAGCTGTCGGCAGCCAAGCGGGATCAGCAAGAGGGCTACTACGACAATGATTACGTGGGCCGCGACGTAGGGCGTAATGACTACCAATCTCTTGGATTGAACGCACTGTGGATGCCTACGGACTCCCTCGAACTTGAATACACAGGTCAGTTTGAGGAGACCGATCAGGATACGCCGCCGCTATTGAACACCGGCCAGAATCGGCACTTGTTCTGCTCGGCGTATGGCTACTGCTCACCGAGTTTGAGTTCCACCATCACTGGCAGTCGCTACAAAACCGCGAACGTTGGTTACATTCCTCCCGATCCGGGTGGTGAAGCCTTCGCGGCGTCGACGCCTGATCAGGCGCGTGAGGCCGAGATGCTGGCCACCTTCGATGCGGATACCCATATTATTGAAGCCCGCTGGCAGGCCAACGACGCGATCAAGGTGGACTACATCTTTGGCTCGTATGAGTCAGACGAGACGATCATCTCCAACTGGGACGGCACTCCGGAGTTTTTATACGGTACCGACCGGCCAGCGACCTACGAGCAAACCACTCATGAAATTCGCGTTTCCTGGGACAACGATGGCCCCATCAACGCAGTGATTGGTGGCTATCTGTGGGATTCTGAATACGAGATTCCGCTGCGCAGCTGGGTCGGCTTTGTGGTGCCCGGTACGATTCTCGATCTCCTGCAGAAGTCGCGACAGGAGAGTGAATCCCAGGCAGTTTTTGCAGACGTTGACTGGCGTTTGTCAGACAACCTGACCTTGAATTTCGGCGGTCGTTACACCAAGGATGATAAAGAGACAATGCAGACCGGCATGGTGAACGCGTCGAACGATGAATCCTGGAACGAGTTCACGCCGAGGGCCGGGTTGCGCTACCAGTTCTCTGACAGCCTCATGGCTTTTGCGACCTACTCGACAGGTTATCGCGCGGGTGGTTTCAACGGCCGGGTGAACTCGGTAGAGGAGGCGACGCAGCCTTACGATCCCGAGACGGTTGATAACATCGAGGTGGGCATCAAGTCTGAGTGGATGGATAGCCGTCTGCGATTCAATGCCTCTTACTTCGTCATGAATTACGAAGACAAGCAGGAGGAATTGCAGCTGCCCTCTGATACCGGCACGGGGCAGAAAACCGTCGTGACCAACGCGTCTGAGGCGACCATTCAGGGATTAGAGCTTGAGCTGCAGGCTTTGATTGGTGAGGGATTGTCCTTGCGCGCCAACCTTGGCTGGCTGGACACCGAGTATGACAATTTCCAGTACACCGACGCTGTGTCGCTGGAGACAGTCGATCTCAGCTACCTTGAATTCCGACGCGCGCCTGATATGACCGCCACCTTGGATGCGACCTACGAGTGGGATACCGCTTATGGCCGGGCTTGGGTGAGAGGTGCTTACCACTATTTGGGTGATCACTGGGTGAACGTGACCAACTCACCAGAGCTTGAAAACGACGCACAAAGTCTTATCGATGCCTCGGTGAACTTCGAGATGAACAATTGGCGCTTTGCGCTATTTGGTCGAAACCTGTCTGATGAAGACGGTTATACCCACGGGTATGACGTCGCCGGACTGTGGTCCTATGCCGCCGTCAGAGCGCCCCGTACCTTTGGTATCGAGGCGATCTACGAGTTTGGTGACTGAGATCAAATCGGCATCAATTGAAACTAACAGATCGGTTTGGCCCGCTACCGCGGGCCTTTCTTATTAGGAGCAGATAATGAGCAAGCGTTTGGAAGGCAAAGTCGCCGTGATCACCGGCGCCGCCAGCGGCATCGGTGCGGCGACGGCAAAGACCTTCGTCGACCACGGTGCACGAGTGGTGTTGGGTGATATTCAGGACGAGGCGGGCGAGGGGTTGGCAACAGCGCTGGGTGGCGCGAGTCAGGCCATTTTTCGACACTGTAATGTGACTGAAGAGGCGGAAGTGCAGGCGCTTGTGGAGGCGGCAGTTTCAGAATTTGGTCAGATCGACGTCATCTTTAACTGCGCTGGTATCGTGGGTGCAGTCGGCCCCATGTCGACCACGCCGGCCGAGGAGTGGAAGCTGACCATCGATATCATGGTCAACGGGGTCTTTTACGGTATGAAACACGCAAGCCGTTATATGAAGGAGGCTGGTTCGGGTTCCATTATCAGTATGTCGAGCACCGCAGGTGTCATGGGTGGTTTGGGCCCCCACGCCTACGCCGCAGCAAAACATGCCGTGGTGGGTATGACGAAGAATCTTGCAGCTGAAATGGGTGGCTATGGTGTTCGCGTGAACTGTATTGCCCCCTCCGGTATGGCGACGCCCATGGTGGCGGACGTCATGACAGGGGATCACCACAATCTCGAAGAGACGATTGCCACACTCGCCGCGCTGTCTCCCCTGAAGGGCCGGGCTGGTTTGGCGCAGGATGTTGCTAATGCCGCGCTCTGGTTAGCCAGTGACGAGTCTGGCTATACCAGTGGTTTGACCCTGACAGTCGATGCAGGCACGACCACTGGCTCCACCGCCGAGCCGCCCGCATTCGCCGAGTATGCGCCGATGGTGCGAGAGGCTGGCCGCAAGGGCGTCGACTGATGCCCGGACTATTGCGGCAGACTAAAAACGAACAGTCCCTGGCCATCCGGGGGCTGGTAGATATCGGGAAAGATCACTGCAGTTAGCGCACGAAACACACCGATGCCCGCTGGCACCGCCACGAACTGGCGCCCCTCGGCTTCATAGGTAACGGGATAGCCATGTGCGGGTGCAGGCAGCCGCGCCGACCAAAGCTGCTCGCCCGTGCGGGTGTCAATTGCCTGAAAGCGTCGATCCAAATCCCCGATAAACAAGACTTCGCCGTCAGTGGACAGTGCGCCGCTTAAAAACAACGCTGCCTGCTCTGTCTTCCATTTGACTGTCATCGTGCGCACATCAATGGCCAGCAATGCACCCGCTTTGTTTTCTTTGCCGGGCATGGGGTAGGTTGCAACATCAGCGCCGTAGCCGCCCCCACCGGGGCCTAGATCGACCTCTCGCGGCGTCATATCGGAACAAAGCTGGTGGACTGGCAAGAACAGCAGGTGCTTGTCAGCATCATATGATGCTGATTGCCAATTGTGACCGCCGTAGATACCGGGGCACGCTGTATAGGTATCGCCGATTCCCGCGCCGGCGATATCGTCCCGGTAAGTCAGGGTGCCTGTGGCTCTGTCTACCACGAAGATCTGCTGATCCATGGTGTCGAGCAGATCGATGTACTCACCTGTTGCGCGGTTGAGCTTCCAAAGGATGCCATCTTTGCCAACTGTCAGCAGTGTAGGGACTGCCTCGATGTCAGCCAAAATGCGCTCGAAGCCCACTTCCATGTCAATGGTCTCGCCGGGGATGTGTTGAAAATGCCATGCCAGCTCGCCCGTTTTCGGTCGAAGGGCTAAGGTCGAGTTGGTATAGAGCGCGGCATCGTCAACCGACATACCGCGGCTAGGCGCCGCCCAAGGCTTTGGCTGCGAGGTGCCGAAATACACCAGATCCAGATCGGGGTCATAGGAGCCCGTGATCCATACATCGCCACCGCCGCGCCGATCGGGTGCCACTTCACCCCAGCTTGCATACTCCGGCGTACCAGGCAGCGCTAGCGTCGAGGTACGCCACAGCTCTTCGCCTGTTTCCGGGTCATGTCCTGTGATGAAGCAGCCGTCCTCAGTAAAGAGCTCGCACCCGTTGATGCCGCTGACCACCACGTCGTTGGCAACGATCGGGCCAGCGCTGTGGGTAAACGCTTCGCGGTAATCCGCTTTCTCGCTTCGCCACAGTTGCTTGCCCGTTCTGGCGTCAATCGCTACCAAGGCGGCGTCATAGGTGGCGAGGAACAAACGGTCTTGCCAGATTGCAATGTTGCGGGTGGGTCCGCCCAGCATTTTTGCAGCCGGCGGAAACGCGTATTGATACTCCCAGATCAGGTCGCCGGTAGCCGCGTCGATTGCCTGAATTTTATTGTGCGGATGGGTCAGGAACATCACGCCATCCCGAACCAGCGGTGTAGGTTGATTGCTGCCTGCGTGCATCGCCATCGACCAGCTCAAGGCCAATGCCGACACGTTGTCGCGTGAAATGCCCCTGAGTGGACTGTGTCCATGCCCGTCTGCTGTTCTGCGCCAGTTCAACCAATCCTTCGCGTCGGGTTGGTTGAGTTCGCTTTGCGCCACGCTTCGGTATCCGCTGACCGCACTGCCAGTAAAGCTGCCCGCGTTGCGCGCCATATCCATGACGCTGCCTGCCTCCGCAAATTCCACTGCTTCAGCGTCGTCTTGGGTGTCGCCTTGTGACGGCTCTGTGAGCTCAGTAGCCGATAGCGATAGCACTGAATCGGTGGGCAGTTGAGATTGCGCAATGACATACTGCGTGATCTCAGTATGTTGGCGGGCAGAGAGTGATTGCGCAGTGCCGGGTGGCATGGCGCTCATTTGGTAGTCACGAAGTGCCTCAGCTGACAAGGCAGACCACTTTTCGCTGAAGGCCGGTCCCGTCAGTGCTGCCCCGTGAGCAGAGCCACGCAACGAGGCGGCATGGCAGCTGGCGCAGTGTGCCTCGTATAACGCAGCGCCTGATTCGGAGGCTGTTGTCACGGGCACGTATGCCAGCGCTATCAGAGCAAACTGAGTGAAAGTGCGCGGTTTCATGCTGTCTCCCCCTGTCAGCCCTCCCAACCCCGTTTGTGTTGTTGTGTGGGGTGGTGGCTGGACTAAGTCTCTAGGAAATGTCCATATTTTTCGAGCGCTTTGGCGCGCTGAGTCGGTGTGTGATAACTCGGGAATAGCGCATCATGCGCGGAGTAGTTTCGCAGCACGGCTTTGGCGACAGCGACCTTGTGAACCTCTGTCGGGCCATCGACCACCCCCAACTCCGGAATATTCGCCCACATATTCGCCAACGGTGTCTCATCAGAACTACCGAGGCTGCCGTGCAGGTGCATCGCGCGGGACACAATCTCTACCAACACCTTCGGCGTCGCAGCCTTGATGGCGGCGATTTCTTTACGCACTTCTCGGTTGTATTCCTTGTGCTTGTCGATCAGCCACGCGGTGTAGAGCACATGCAGTCGGTACTGCATCATCATGGTGTACGCGTCGGCAATTTTTTCTTGCGTCATTTGCTTGTCTGCGAGCAGCTCACCCTTTGTGCGGCGGCTGAGCGCGCGTTCGCACATCATGTCGATAGCGCGGCGAATGACGCCGACAGTTCTCATGGCGTGGTGAACCCTGCCGCCACCCAAGCGCGTTTGCGCGACGTGAAAGCCCTGTCCTTCCTCGCCCAAGAGGTTTTCAGCCGGTACCCGGCAATCTTTGAACGAGATGTACGCGTGCACGCCATCACCCTGCTCGATGTAAGGGCCAACGGCCGAGTTGCGAATAATCTCCATGCCGGGGGTGTCTTGCTCCACCAAAAAGATGGATGCGCCTTGATGAATCGGTGCGTCGGGATCAGTGACCACCATGACCAGCAAAAAGGCCGAAAAACGCGCGTGCGAGGCAAACCACTTCTCGCCATTGATGATCCAGTCACTGCCATCTCGCGTGGCAGTGCATAGAAACTCACCCGGGTCGGCGCCCGCCTGCGGCTCGGTCATCGAATAGCAGGAGGCGATTTCTGCGTTAAGAAGGGGCTTCAGGTACTTTTCTTTTTGCTCCGCGGTACCAAATTTAGCCAGGATTTCTGCATTGCCGGAGTCAGGAGCCTGACAGCCAAAGACGCTGGG
>Ga0181587_10003155_pt1 | contig 13676 bp, 11 predicted proteins | sample 071ome_27_FD_132463 | JGI IMG/M metagenome (GOLD analysis project Ga0181587, IMG submission 132463) | Coastal salt marsh microbial communities from the Groves Creek Marsh, Skidaway Island, Georgia - 071409AT metaG (megahit assembly) | ecosystem: Environmental > Aquatic > Marine > Intertidal...
CCGATGCCACCAAGCCCGCAGGCGAATGGAATACACTACGTGTCCTGATCACCCCCGAGAAATGTGAGCAGTACATGAACGGCGTGAAATACTGCGAATATGTAAAAGGCAGCAAGGATTGGGATGAGCGTGTCGCCAAGAGCAAATTCAAAGATTGGCCCGACTTTGGCAAGCCCACCAAAGGATTTATCTGCCTACAGGATCACGGCAATGAAGTAGCTTTTCGCAACGTGAAGATCCGTGAGATCAAATAAAGGATCATTTGGGTTTGATCTTTTCTTTAACCGCAGATGTCGCAGATTGACACAGATAGAAACAAGGAAAAACAATCTGCGTTCATCTGCGACATCTGCGGTTAAAACAGTATCTTATCAGAACGCGGTTCCGAAAGGGACCGCGTTTTTTATGGTTGAGTGATCTGAGGTTCTTCGTCGGGTTGATCCATGCCGCGAATGAGGTAGACGGGGCATTCAAGATGCTGAAGCTGCTTTAAAAACTTGGCTTTCTTCAACCAGTCCAGATCCGGCAGTATCAAGGTTCCCGGGCGAAAGGCCTGCAGGTAGCCGGCGACGTTCATCATCGTTGGGGGATCGATCACAAACATGCGGAACAACACCGCCCGATCCTGGCTGACCTGGGTCAACCACTGGCGCAATTCAAATTCGTGCAGCGGGTTTTCGCTCGGGAGGTATAGGACATTGAAGTAGTGATGGCTGAGATACCCCATACTGAAAGCAGCCTCCAGAGCGGTCTTACTCTCCTCCAGGGATTTGCACACCACAGTCACCGGAAATGTGATCGACTTACCTTTGCGGGCAATAAAAACGCCACCCTTTGCCGTCTTCAACACCTTCATGGTGGTCGAACCAAAACCATTCTCAGAAGGCCAGCGTGACCCCAGAGATCCCATGGCAACAACCTCCGCTTCCTTGATCATTTCAGTCAAGGTTTCCATCACGGCACCTCTCACCACTTCGAATGACCAGGGAATACGACGGCGTTCGGCGGCCATTTCCAGAGCATTTCGAGCATGGGAAGCGAGTGATCGAAAAATGGATTCGAGATCCTTGTGCTTAAGGTCGCGTGTTTCCGCGGCGGATGTGGCCACTTCACGCGCCACGGAACTGGAGGTGACACGCAGCAAGTCCTCGTCTTCGACAAAGACCCCCAGCAACTCGGCTCCGCGCTGGTGGGCAATTTCCACGGCGGCTTCCAGGGCAGCCAGACTCTGCGATGAGGCGTCCAGTGCGATGAGGATCTGCTTGCGACGGCTCATTTCTTCTCGTCCTTGCCGTCGTTGGCGTGAAAGGCTCTGGATTGCTCGGCAAACTGAACCAAACGCTGCTCCACCAGGCCATTGACACTGTTCTTCGGAAACTTACCGTTGGCATTTCGCTTGCCGGCGTTGACTCCGGTGAGGATGGTGATCCCTTCATCCACGTGGTTGATGGGGTAAATGTGAAATTTCTTCTGCTTGACCGCCTCCACAATTTCCGGTCTCAACATCAGGTGCTTGACGTTGGCTTCAGGAATCAGCACGCCTTGATTCCCCGTCAGTCGACGTGCTTTGCAAAGGTCGAAAAATCCCTCGATCTTTTCATTCACGCCCCCGATCGCCTGCACTTCACCCATCTGACTCAATGCGCCGGTGACCGCCAGGGACTGATTGATGGGCAAGCCGGACAATGCTGACAACAAGGCATAAAGCTCGGTGCTGGATGCGCTGTCACCGTCCACACCATTGTAGGACTGTTCAAAAACAATGCTGGCGCTCAGAGAAAGTGGTTTATCGGAAACAAAGTGTCCCATCAAATAACCCGATAGAATCATCATCCCCTTTGAATGCAACGAACCGCCAAGATTGACCTCGCGTTCGATATCGATCACCTCTCCCCCGCCCATGCGAACTTGTGCCGTGATGCGTCCGGGATGTCCGAAGGCATGGCCACCGAGTTGGATCACGGAAAGGCCGTTGATCTGTCCGACCTTCTCGCCATCGGTATCGATGATGAAAGTGCCCCGCAACGTTTCTTCCTGCCAACGCGTCTGAATGCGGCTCAGGCGTTTGGTGGATTGATCCATCGCTTTCTGCACGTGTTCGGATTTGACCAATTTCGTTCCCGCTTGCTTGGCCCAGTAATTCGATTCCTCCAGCAGATCGGCAATGGAACGAATTTCCATGGTCAATTTCTCGGCATCCTCGGCATGGCGCGAACTGTATTCGATCACCCGGGCCACTGCGCCTTTGTCAAAATGCATCAGCTCGGCTTTTTGAATCAGAGTAGCAATCAGCCGGGCATATAACAGCATGTTCTTGGACGAGCGATCCATCTGGTCCTCAAAATCGACCGCCACTTTGAACAGCTTCGAGAATTCCGGATCCAGGTCATGCAGCATGTAATACAACATGCGATCACCGACCAACACGACCTTGACGTCCAATGGCAATGGTTCTGGCTCGAGTGACACAGTACTGACCAAACTGAGTGATTGCCCCAACGATTCAATCCGGATCTCGCGTGAACGCAGGCAGCGTTTGAGTGAATCCCAGGCGAACGGTTGCATCAACAACTGCATCGCGTCGATCACCAGATAACCGCCATTGGCCAGATGAAGCATTCCCGGTTTGATCAGGGTGAAATCTGTCAGCAAGGTTCCCATATGGGACACATGCTCCACGCGTCCCAAAAGGTTGTTGTAACAGGGATTGTCTTCGTAAAGCACCGGTGTTCCCTTGGTCGATCCATGATCCACCAACACATTCACCCGATAGCGAACCATCGAAGCGGCCTGCATTTCCTCGGTAGGCATATTGCCGGGTCCCTGTCCGGGCCCTTCCTTGGAGAGAAACAGGTCCTCGGCGTATTCCACCACATCATCCAGCACCTTGTTCAGGTATTCCTGCACGTTTTCAAGGTCTGTGTATTCGTGCTTGATATCATCGATCAACCCCAAAACAGCCGCACGTGTCACGGCACGATTCAGCTCCTTGACCTTGCGTTGAATGGAACGCCGGATGCGGGGAATCTGGTGAATGATTTTTTCAATATCGGCCTGAAGCGTCGTGATGTCTTTCTGGATGCGTTTGCGATCCTTTTCAGGCAATTTCCGGAAAGAATCCTGATCCAGGATCTCGCCATCCAGAGTAGGCGAAAGAGCGATCCCACTCGGAGTTTGGATCAAGGTAATGCTGCGTTTTTTGGCGCGTTTCTTGACGGCATCCAAGGCCTGATCCTGTTGTTCGGAAACTTCGTGTTCGATTTCCTGACGCCGCATGCGATATTTGTCGTTCTCAAATGCCGCAGGAATCGAATTGCGCAGATCTTCCACCAAACGCTCCATGTCCTCCGCCAGTTTGCGACCGCGACCAGGCGGCAATTTCAGGAGACGGGGTTTGTAGGAATCGGTAAAATTGTTCACATAACACCAATCCGACGGCACCGCTTTATTCTTGGCCAGACGATTCAGATAATTCTGGACCACGGAATGACGTCCATACCCGGAGGGTCCGAGCACGAACAGGTTGTAGCCTTCCGATCCGATCTCGACACCGAACTTCAGCGCTTCGACGGCGCGTTCCTGTCCAATGACATTCTGGACGGGCTTAAGATCTTTCGTGGTCCGAAAGGGAAGGTCCTTCGAGGCACATCGGTTGACGAGTTGATTGGGTTTGAGTGGTGTAACGCGACTCATGTCGTTTGATAAAAATAAAACTACTTGGTGAAAAATTGACGTTGTTTGTCGGTGATTTCCATGTTCATGAACTCCATCACCTTTAGCATGTCTTCCCATACCTGCCGTTTGACCGACTTGGCCGGATTACGCAGGACATAGGACGGATGATAAGTTGGCATGACCGGAATGCCTCTGAAATCCTGAAAATGACCCCGCATCCTCGTGATGCCTTTAATGGGTTTGCCGATGAGCCCCTCCACAGCGGTCGTCCCCAGGGCAACGAGCACCTTGGGGCGAATCAATTTGATCTGGTCCATCAGGTAAGGCCAGCAGGTCTGCATCTCCATCGGAGTGGGCTTGCGGTTTCCGTAAGATTTCCCCGGGGTATCGGGCCGGCATTTCAGCACATTGCCGATGTAAACCTTTTCCCGCGACAAGCCCATGGTTTCGATGATACGCGTCAACAACTGCCCCGCTTTGCCCACAAAAGGTTCCCCTTGCCGGTCCTCATCCATGCCGGGAGCTTCCCCGACAAACATGATATCGGCGTGCACGGTGCCCACACCGAACACAACATGGGTCCGGGCCTGCACCAGGTGGCTGCAGCGTGTGCAGGCAAGCACCTGTTCCTGGAGTTTGGCCATGGCGGACTCTTTTTGAGTCCCTTCCAGCACCGGCCAATCCTCAACGCGCCCGATCAGATCCGTCACATTGGACTCGACGGGCGGTTCCGCCACGACAGCCCGGGCTTCTTCTAAAGGCGTAGGAGCTGGTGCCGGATCAAACACCGGCTTTTGAATACGAGCAGGCTGGGCATTGGCCGGTTGAACTCCGCGCGCTTCGGCCGCACGCGCTCGATACATATCACGAAGGACATCCATCGAATCGGCGGAGACATCAACCGTCACCCGCCCCTCCGACTTCAATGCCTCCAAATGTTCAATGGTAACATCCAGCAGCTGTTCGAACGCATAGGCCATGTCGATTTCGCTATCGCCTATCCCGTTGGGGAATCACCATGATATTCGATGCGTAGAATCTGGGTATCGCTGTTGTCTGACCATTGGGTTCCCCATTGGATGACATACAAGCATCCGTCGGGACCAAGCTCCATGTCCATCGGGCGCAGGAAGGTCATTCCGGGCAAAAAGCGATGGAGATCTTTACGAGGATTTCCAATCTTTTCATCCTCGTCCAATTTGACCGCGATGATCCAGTTACGAGACCATTCGTAAATAAACAGGTGATGATCAAAAACCGCCGGCAACTTGTGCGGTGACTTCAGGTCATCATCATGGTAATAAACAGGCCCCGCCATGGCAGTACGTCCTCCTCCGGCATTCACAGCCGGAAACCGTGCCGACAGCGAGTGAGGGTAATAGATGAATGCGGACTGGGCGGGTGGCAATTCCTTGCCTCCCGTGTTATTGGGAGAGGCGTTGATCGGTTTGGCCGCATCCCATTTTTCCAGGGGTTTCTTGTTCGCAAAATCATAGCGCGTGTAAGCCTTGTTGTTTGCGATGAAGTATGGCCAACCGAAGAAACCTGCTGAACGCGCCTGATTGATTTCATCGAAACCGGCAGGTCCACGGTCAGGATTGATGCTTCCAGCGTCAGGCCCCACTTCCCCCCAATAAACGTAGCCAGTGCGGGGATCGATGGAGATGCGATATGGATTGCGATTGCCCATCACATAAATCTCAGGACGTCCCTGGCTTCCATCTTTGGGGAAGAGGTTGCCGTCGGGAATCTCAACGGTTCCATCGGCCAATGGTCGAACACGCAGAATCTTGCCGCGCAGGTCATTCATGTTGGCGGATGATTTTTGAGCATCCCAGGGGGAGCGACCTTCCTGTTCGTCACTGGGACTGAAACCGTCGGAGGCGAACGGATTGGTGTTGTCTCCCACCGATGCATAAAGATTGCCTGCGGAATCGAAATTCAACGAACCACCGGAATGACAGCATTCCTTGCGTTGGGTTTTGATTCGAATCAGGGTCTTCTGACTGGAAAGATCCAGTTGGTCATCCTTGATGGTGAATCTGGAAACATGATTTTCCTCCTGATCGGGGGGCGAGTGGAAAAGGTAGATCCACCCATTGTCCTCGAAATTTGGATCCAGGGTCATTCCCAACAAACCATCCTCCAACCCGGTGAACACCTCCACCTTGCCGACCGTTTTCACATCGCCTGACCCGGGGTCGAGGTATTTGACGAATCCACGCCGTTCGGCAAAGAACACCCGTCCGTCTTTGGCGACGGAGAGTTCCATTGGATCCACGATTCCATTGGGATCCTTGGTCGGATTTTCAGCCAGCACAACGCGCTTGAATGCGCTCTCGGGTGGATACTCGAGATCGGCGCCATGAACGGCACCGGCCATCAGTCCCCCGCAAGCAATGAACAGAAGCTTTGTTTTGTTTTGCATAGTGAATGATTGAATTAATTCCAAATTTGAGTTGAGACCGCAGTGCTTAACCGATCAGTTTCTGAGCTTCCTCAGCCATCTTGTCGGCGGTTAATCCGTGACGTTGATAGAGGTGTTCGGCAACGTAGGCGGATTGCCCGAACTCACCTTCGATTCCCAGGCTGGAGACCCGATGGGCAATGCCGGCACGAGAAAGAGCATGCGACAACTGGGAACCCATTCCGCAGCTGACCTGATGATCTTCAATGGTCACCACGCGACCTTGAGCGGCCTGAACCAGAGGAGCGATGGTATCAAGATCAACGCGGTTGACAAAAGGAGTGCTGACCACGGTGGCGTTGACGCCTTTCTGCGCCAACAGCTCACCGGCTTGAACCGCCTTGCTCAACAAGGGACCGCACCCCACCAGGACCACATCCGAACCTTCACGAATCACCTGGGCCTTGCCCCAAGGATAGGAAGCTCCTTCGATCCAGTGAATCGGATAATTTTCACGACCGACAAAGAAGATATAATTTTCACCATCTTTGCCCGCCTTGCGATCTTCGGCATAGCGTTTGATGGCCTCATACATGAGAGCATCGGCTTCCCCCGCACATGACGGCGCGATGACTACGGTATTCGGAATGGCACTGACAGCGGCGAAGTAAGTAGTGGCCTGGTGGCTGGCGCCGTCGGCGGCGTCCTGGAATCCGACATGTGAGAAGATGGCGATCACAGGAGCCTGAGAAAGCGCAGCCATGGTCAAAGGCAGGTTCCCCTTGGTAACACCGAACTGACCGAAGGTATCCACAATTGGGATATAACCCGCTTTGGCGTAACCGGTCCCAACACTGACCATATTGGCTTCCGCAATCCCGACTTCAACAAAACGATCCGGAAAACTCTTTTGGAAAGCAGCGATACCGGTGGAACCTTGGACGTCACAGGAAACGGAGTAAACCGGATAACCATCCTGTGCAGCACGAATGGCGGCATCCGCCAGACCGCCCTGAATTTTGCCCTTCTTGACAGCTGGAGCGCTGTTTGAGGAAGCGGCGGCTTTGGCGGCGGTGTCGGCTTCCCATTTGGCGCGCAACTCATTGGCCCAGGTCAGCATCTCTTCGGGGGCTTCACCTCCGCAGATTTCATTAACAAATTCAACGATCTTCTCGCCGCCCTTCAACGGGAATCCGTGACCGCCACTGGCATTTTCTTCAGTGGATTTAACACCGTAACCCTTGATGGTTTTCACACGGACCAGGACGGGCTTGGTAGCGTCTGTCTTGGCGGATTGCACGGCGGATTCGATCGCCTGGTAAACCGTTTGGAGATCATGTCCCTGCTCCACGTCGATCACCTTCCAGCCCAAAGTGGCCATGGCGTCGAATGAAGGTCCCATGTCGAAGGAGTCGGCCGGGATGCGACCGGAAAGTTTGGTTTGATTGTCCGAAAGCACCATCACGAACGGATTCACCCGTCCCTTGGCGGCCAAACCAGGTATCGCGGAAAAGGCTTCCTTGGCTTCCCCTTCCATGGACGCCCCGTCGGAAATCACCAGCACGGTCACGCGATCGTTGCCAGCCGTTTTGTCAGCCATGGCGAGCCCCTGACATTGTCCAACGGCCGAACTCAGCGGGCCGTTGCTCAAAAGGACTCCTTCGGGGTTCAGATGAGATTCGCCATGACCGGTCAACTTGCTTTCGATGCTGCGGAAACCACGAAGATCTTCGAACGTCATGCCGTCAAAACCCAGGTTCGCGCGCAGGGCATAAACACCGTTTTCGGTATGACCGGCGTCATTGACGAAATTATAAGCCTCATGCCAGGGACGATCCCCGGATGCAAAGATCAGGCCGTGAACGGATGCCATGATTTCAGCCAAAGCGGCAGGACCACCCCAGTGACAGGCGGCGCCACCGTTGACAGCATGCACATTCATCAAGGCAACCAAAGCACGTGTCGCATTGGGATCACCCAACACAACATCCTCGCCTGCAAGATTTTTGACAGTAGCAGTGTATTTGGGTGGCTGCGCAGGATTGCCAGCCAAACGGCTTTTCAAGGTCAGCGGCGTCAAAGCCGGAGCTTCCAACGGTTTTGCATCAATTGGTTCGGATCCCATAAATCAAATTCGTTCGTTTTCTAATTTCAATGTCAACTTGAAGCGGAAACTGTAATGACCAAAGCGAAAATGTGAAGGAAAGAATTCAGGACGCTTAATTTGGGTTTTCGAAGAAAATATAGCTCGTGGAGTAATCACTGAACTCGAAATAGACCTTCTTCTCCCCCTCATCCACCTTGAAATTGAAATTCAAGTCCGCCACTCCATACCCATAACGGTAAGGACGCGGCAAGGGATTGCCCTGCGTGGACTCGGCTGTGGTCAGCTTGTCGATCCGGATAAACCGATGCACCAGCTTGTCCCCGGCATAGACCTCCAGCACCCCATCGGTTCCGGTCCAATTCTGAACCGCCCGACTGATTTTGTTTTGAGTCTCCTGGGTACATCCGGCCAAAAAGATGGCGACCAAGGCAAAGCAAACGACTCCAAACACTTTAAAGAACCAACGTTTATCCATAGAACACCAACCTGACCCGAATGAAAGAGCCTGTCAAAAATTTTGAATATGACCCCCAGGTAGCCGCGTTTGCAAGAGACTGTGTAAAAACTCTTTCAAATTTCCTAAGACCACGAAAAAACCAGTTTTCTGGCCACTTGAATTGACAAAAAGTTCCGAATTCTTGATTCGATGACTATTTCTCCCCTCACTCATCAGGGGCTACGGGGCAGTTGTTGAGCTCAAATGATGAGGGTTTTCACCAGGCAAAGGCCTTTTTAGGCCGGGGTGTTCACTTTTTTAAGCTCATCCAGAAGTTGGCCTACACCCAGTATGCTGATCAGCCTTCGAAGATTGTAGCAAAGACACATAAGGCTAAATTCACCTCGCACTTTTGCCAGTGTTGTCACTGAAAAGCTCCGGTAGCCCCAATTTTTGAGCGTGCCAAATGGGTGTTCCACAATCCGGCCACGTTTCCTGATTGTTTGCTTTTCGCTTTCTGCTCGTTGGCGCGAACGCTCTAACACATCCTCATTTCGCAATCTTTCAATATAGCGATATCGAGCCGTCGTGCACTGTGTCCTCAGGTGACAATCTTTGCAGGCATTGGCATTTGCGTAGCGCTTGCGCTCTTTCCCTCTTTTGTAGTGGGTCGATCTAAAAGTCAGTTCATGACCGCCAGGACACCGATAACTGTCGCTGTTTGGTTGGTATTCAAATTTCTCTTTGCCATATACTTTATTGCCTTTGCTGGTGACCCCACTGGGATTGCGCTTAGGTGCCACTATTGCTTCGATACCCGCTTGTTCACACTCTTCCAATCGGTCTGCCGCTTCATAACCTGAGTCAGCAACTACTCTGAGTTTATCCTGTCCCAGCGCCTCCTTGGCAGCTTGAGCCATGTTGGTTAACTGACCAAAGTCATTGGCATTCTGGGTCACCTCTTGCGCTACGATCAGGTCATGCTTGGCATCAACAGCGCTCTGCACGTTGTAACCAACAATGACCTTTTTCATCGCCCGGCTGTCGGGATCGTTCAATGACACTTGATCAATCGTCCCCTTTTCCATTTCTTTTTGAGCCGCTCTAAATGCATCTTGACGTTTTCGAAGATCCGCGAGCTTTTTGTCGATTTCCTCAACCTTTGCACTCACTCCCGGCCCGTCTTGTTGTTTATCGGCTTGATCCAATGCTTCCAAGTAACGATCAATGCCTTGCTGGATACGCTCCAATGCTTTGGCCAATCTCTCTTTATTGAAGTTGCCATCGGGGTTGTTGAGCGCTTTCAACTTACTTCCGTCAATGGCCACCAGTTCTCCTCCAAAAAGCTTGAGCTGACGGCAGAGAATATTGAATTCCTTAAAGAGTGCCACCAGCGCCTTACGGTTGTCCTTGCGGAAATCTGAAATCGTTTTGTGGTCGGGGCGTAGTTTGCACATCAGCCAAAGTAGTTCTAAGTTTCGATGACACTCAGCTTCCAATCGGCGACTGGACCGGATGCGATTAAAGTAGCCGTAAAGATAAAGTTTGAGCAGACAGGCAGGCGCGTATGGCTTACGTCCCGTTTTAGCCGTCACCGTTTTACTAAATCCCAGAGACTTGAGATCGAGCCCTTCGATATAGGCGTCAATGAACCGGACAGCTGATTGCTGGCACACATAATCCTCCAGCCGATCAGGCATGAGCAAAGATTGATTGCGATCCTTACCTTGGATGTAATGACTCATCACATCCTTTTGACCAAATGCACTGCGTTTGGTTTCAATGTTTCTTGAGTTTTTACACAGTCTCGCAAAAACGTGGCCTGACATACATAATGACCCACAATGCCCCTCCCCCCAAAGCCAATGCCATCTACTGAAGAAGGCCACTACAGGTAGAACGTGCCGTCCCCGGCGCGTCCCTAATGGTGTCCGAACCTGCTATCACCTCCCGTTTGGGGAAGCCTCCAGCTCTCCGAGCCCCACAGCCTGACCAAGGTAGGCGCGACGAGAATTTGTCGTTCATATGCCAATGGCTTTCCCTTGAACACCATTCTTGAATACGCACGCCACAAGGGGCGGACCGGGACGGTCCGATCTACCCGCAGCACCCCCCCAGGTAGAACGTGCCGTCCCCGGCGCGTCCCTCAAGGTGTCCGAACCTGATATAACCTCCCGCTTGGGGAAGCCTCCAGCTCTCCGAGCCCCACAGGCCAACCAACGTAGGCGCAAAGAGGATTTGTCGTTCATTGGCCAATGGCTTTCCCTTGAACACCATTCTTGAATACGCACGCCACAAGGGGCGGACCGGGACGGTCCGATCTACCCGCAGCATCCCGCCCACCCGATAACTTCATCGACAGACGGTGGATTTTCGCTAACCTCATACAAAATTAAATTATGGCCAAAGGAGAAGTCAGTTGGAAAGGCACGTTTGAAGACGGCAGGAAACGCCAGGTCTATGCCAAAAAAGTGGGAAATGACTGGCGTTTCTACGAGCGCGAAAAACGCTATGACGAATGGGATGCCCTGCCCAAACCTCCCTTTGACGACTGGATGCAACTGATGGATGGCGTCGACCGTCGCGTCAGCCGTCGCCTGCTTCAACCACAGGATGCCCAAAAACTCAGACAAAAGATCAAGGAACTCTATCCCGAGGCAGACGTGCCCAAGTGGAAAGCCTGATCCCCTGAACATGCCCGGCATCCCGAATCCTAAAGGGTGCCCCCCTTTTGCAAAGTGCCATCAAGATCACCAAAAATCTCGGTCATCCTTCCGGTTTACAACGCCGAATCCACCATCCTCACCGCCGTTCAATCCATTCTGAACGGAAGTTTCAAACAACTTGAGTTGATCGTCGCCGACGATGGCTCAGGAGATCTTACCCTTCAAAAACTGGAAACCATCCGGGATCCCCGACTCCGTATCTTGAAAGGAACCCACCAGGGAGTGGCCGCCACCGCCAACCGCGCGGCAGCCGAAGCCCAAGCCGAATGGGTGGCCAGAATGGACGCGGATGACATGGCACACCCCCATCGACTCAAAAGCCAATGGCAATATGCCCAACGAACCGGATGCAACCTGGTCAGCGGCTGGCTACGCATCGTGGACCTGAAAGGAAAACCGGTCAAAACCATGCAGCGTTATGAGAACTGGCTGAACAGCCTCACCCACCACGAACGCATCATGGCCAGCCGTTTCATAGAACTCCCCCTGCCCAATCCGACCATCCTGGCCAAACGATCCTTTTTCCAAAACGGATGTCGAAAAGGCCCCTTCCCGGAAGACTATGATCATTGGTTAAACATCCTCTCGAAACCCGAAGTCAAAGCCGGCAAAGTCAAATCAACCATCCTCGACTGGCGCGATCACACGAGACGCCTGACACGCAGCGATCGGCGCTACAGCACCCAAGCCTTCACCGACTGCAAACGAACCCACCTGCTCAAAGGCCCCTTGAAAAGAAGAAAAAAAGTGGCGCTCTGGGGAGCCGGCCAAACAGGCAAACCATGGTTGCGATGGCTACTGGAAGAGGGGTTCCAGGTTCCATACGTCGTGGATGTTTCCCCAAAGAAGATCGGACAAACCATCCATGGCGTGACCATCATTGCACCGGAAGAACTCCCCTCCCCATCCAAAAGCAATCCCACCCTACTGGGAGCCGTCGGAGCGGCAGGAGCGAGAGAGCAAATCAAGACTTTCTTAAACTCCAAGGGATATGATGCGGATTTGGACATCCTCTTTGTGGCTTGAATGCTCCATCTATGGTTTAACGCGCCCCCCGGTGTCATTTAATTTGAGTCAACGCGCTCTTCTGCGATGAATAGTTCACTTCTTGCCAATTGAAGCAAAAGCGTGCTAAGTTCAGGCTATGAGTAGCGTTACAGAGATTGAGGCGGCGATTGTGAAGTTGCCCAAGCCGCAAATGGATCAATTGGCGCTTTGGTTTGAAACATTCCGTCAAGGACGGAACACACCTCCGCCTGTCGAGGACTGGTTAAAAAGTGCGCGCGGCGCGGCGAAATCTGACTTAAAAACCGAGCATGTGATGAGAATGTCCAGGGGAGAAGGATGACCCTTTTTGACACAAACGTCCTACTCGACATTGCTACCGCCGATCCCGTTTGGCTGGCTTGGTCAAAGGAAGAATTTTGTCGTGCAACAACGCGAGATCCAACTACAAAAACATACCCGCTTTTATAATAGACATTCTCAGTAATGACTGACAATTGTTTCGCATGTTTTCATTCCGATTTTCAAAAATCGTTTTATGCGTTTTTCATTTCCTGATTTGTACTGCATTCGTTGGATGCGGAAAAAACAACCAGTCCTCCAGCCATTCGGATCCAAATGCCTTTCTGATTGTCCCAATGGAAAGAGTGGGATTGATCAAAGCAGGCATGACACTTGACGAAGTGGAAAAGGTGATGGGGCCGAGCAAGGATCCAACTTTTGGTAGCGGGAAACAGCGCCGTGAATACCCAAAGCTTGGATTGACCATCAAACTGGTTTCAGATGGTTCCAGGAAAGTAGAATCCGTACAATGTGGTTCACTTGATCCGAGCGACAATCTCGTAAAATCAAGCAAACACCAAACTGAAGAAAAATTAGGGATTGGAAGTTCACGTGATAAAATCATTGAGACTTACGGACACCCCTCCCAAATCAAAAAGGATTGGGCAGGATCCACTCCTGAGGAAGCTCTTTACTACGACTCCCTGGGAATGCGTTTCTTCATCACAAGCGGCAAAGTCCACCAGATCATTATCATCTTTTAAAAAGGAGTCATCATGAACCAACAAGTCCAAAACCCGAATCCATCCTAGCTTATTCTCGAGGAGGGGGCCTCCTTTAGTCAGAGATTTGAGCATCTTACGATTGACTCTCATGCCACTGCACTTGTCCCTGAGAAACCTGCCAGCGTGTTAGCCGGCGGCCCAATTCTCTTGGCCAGTTTTCTTCGGTGCAGGTCATGAAGACCTGGCCTTTGGCGTGGTGGGCTCGTTCCAGGAGGGGAAGTAATCCGCTGCGACGTTCGCGGTCAAGTTCACC
>Ga0181587_10003156_pt1 | contig 13676 bp, 13 predicted proteins | sample 071ome_27_FD_132463 | JGI IMG/M metagenome (GOLD analysis project Ga0181587, IMG submission 132463) | Coastal salt marsh microbial communities from the Groves Creek Marsh, Skidaway Island, Georgia - 071409AT metaG (megahit assembly) | ecosystem: Environmental > Aquatic > Marine > Intertidal...
AAGCGAATTGCCAAAGATGGCTCGGAAGTCTGGCTACAGGCATCCTACAATCCGATTTTCGATTCCAAAGGGAAGCTGCTCAAGATCATAAAATTTGCTTCGGATATCACGGCGGAAGTGAATCGGCGGAGCTTGGCTCTGCTGGAAATGGCAACCCCGGTCACTAAAATCTGGGATGGTGTATTGTTTGCTCCAATTGTTGGGATCATTGATTCTAAACGAGCTGTCGACATCATGAACAAATCTCTGTCCAGTATCGCCGAAACTCAGGCCCGCACTCTCGTATTGGATATCAGCGGCGTGGCAATGGTTGACACTGCTGTGGCCAATCACTTGATCAAAATCACCAAGGCGGCAGTGCTCATGGGCTGCAAGGCAATCATCTCGGGCATTTCTCCCGCTATTGCCCAAACCATTACTGAGCTTGGGATTGATTTAAGTTCGATCCATACAACCTCTACAATCGAATCCGCACTCAGGGAATTTATTTCTCAACCGGACACGGGGCCGAAGCTTATTTAATTAGTCTCCCCCCCTTCCTCGCTGATTAAGCGTTGTATCTTGAGATGGAAGCGAACGCCAAAATCGTAATCAATGAGATGAGGAATGCTATGGTAGCGACCGTGCAAATTCCTTTGACCCGTAATATCCTGGAGCAATTCCGTGCCGATTTGCTGGCCAAGATCAAAACCAACTATTCTCCGAACCTGATCCTCAACTTCTCAGGATTGGATCTCATGGACCGTGGGGAATTTGAGGAGATTCAAAGCATCGTAGATATGGCCTATTTGATGGGCGTGAATTCCTACTTCGTGGGATTGAGTCCAGAAATTGCAGCCACCCTGGTGCTTTTGGATGTCAATACAGCCAACATTCAATCTGCATTGAACCTGGAAGACGCGTTTGCAACCATTGAGGAGTCACAATAGGAGGAGTGGGGCATGAATGTTTTGTCAGAATACAAATACCCGATTCAGGATGATAGGAGTCTGCATGTCGCCTTGGCTCAGATTCGGCAACAGGCCGTGAATATGGGATGCCCGGAATTCAAGCTAGCTGCCCTTCTCACCGTGGCATCTGAACTCGGTCGCAATATTTTGAAGTATGCTGGAAGTGGTACATTGTCTGTGAAAAAAGTTGAAGACCTGAACCAGATTGGGATCAGGATTTGTGCGAAAGATCATGGCCCTGGTATTGCAGATATCAGCCAGGCGATGATGGATAACGTCAGTACCAGTGGCACTCTTGGCCTTGGTTTGCCGGGAACCAAAAGACTTTCTGACGATTTCAAAATTCAATCCAATGTTGGCGAAGGGACAACGGTACAGTCGTTGGTATGGATTTGAGTGCGATGTCAGACCTTAAGGTTTTTGTGGAAAACCGCCCTTATCCGGGAGAGAAAAACAGTGGTGATCTTCCGTTCTTTTTCCAGGGGAAGGAGTCACTTCTGTTGGGGATTGCGGATGGGTTGGGACATGGGCCAAGGGCTCATGCCGTGACTTTACAGGTTGAAGAATATTTAAAGCAATATTGGCAGGATGACATCCTGAGAATGTTTGAAAATTTAGACCGAGCGCTCCAATCCAGTATCGGAGCCGCCATTGGTTTGGGGCATATCAATTTGCTGAATGGTAAAATGGAGTACGCAGGCATCGGTAATACCCGTGCTTATGTCCTCGGGGAAAAGAGTTATCGGTTCGTGTGTAACGATGGAATCGTCGGGCAAAAGATGCGAACTCCCTTGCTCCAGTCCTACCAACTGACTGAGGGGGATAAAGTCATCTTGACGACGGATGGAATCCAGGAACGCGTCTACAATGATTCCAGTCACCATTATGTGACCACCAACCCTGAAACAATTTCTCGCAGCATCGTTGAGCATTATGGAAAACTTTACGACGATGCGTCCTGTTTGGTTTTTGAGTTTTGAGATGGAATTGCTGGGCACATTTACTTTGAACTTTGAAGATCTGGTTTACGATCTGCGTAAAAAAATTTCGCAAATTGCCATGATGTTGGGATATGAGAAGTCGGCAGCGGTGAAAATTGCCGCTTCGGTTTCGGAAGTCTGCAAGGAGAGATTGGCTATCGATTTACACAGTGAGCTGACATTGTTTTACAATCCATCTCCCCGTTCCCTGCTCTTTCAGCTTATCCATCCAGAGCCCATTTCATCGAAAGTTGCCCTAAGCGCCCTCTTTCATCATCTTTCGCAAAGTACCACTGTAGCGGGGTTACATCAACTGCAGTTTTCGGAAGCCTTGCCCAATGCTTGCGAACGAACGGCTTCAAATTTCCTGGACCCGATCAAGGAGATTCTCAATGTCAAGAGCCGAGAAGAGTTGCTGGACGAGCTGGAGGCCAAGAATGCAGCACTTCGTGAGCACAGTGAACAATTGGAAGCCACTGTAGCCGAACGTACACGTGACTTCCAGCAAGCGAAGGAAGAAGCAGACCGCGCCAATCAGGTGAAGGGTGACTTTCTGGCCAATATGAGTCATGAGATCCGCACTCCAATGAATGCCATTATTGGTATGTCCTATTTGGCCTTGAAGACCGATCTCAACCCCAAGCAACGAGGGTACATTGAAAAGGTTCATAAGTCGGGCGAATCACTTCTGGGGATCATTAATGATATTCTTGATTTCTCCAAAATTGAGGCAGGCAAGATGGATATGGAGCATATTGATTTCCAGTTGGATGATGTGTTCGACAGCTTCATCAATATGATCGGCCTCAAGGTAGAAGAGCGGGGGCTGGAGTTATTGCTGAATATCCAGCATGATGTGCCCAGAGGCTTGGTCGGGGATCCTTTACGACTTGGACAGATTTTCACAAACCTAGGTAACAATGCCGTCAAGTTTACTGAATCCGGGGAAATTGTACTTGGAGCCAGGGTCATCTCTAGAGACGAGGATTCTGTCAGAATCGAATTTTCTGTGAAAGATACTGGCATTGGGATGACTCCGGAGCAGAGGTCGAAGATGTTTCAGTCCTTTTCACAAGCCGACACTTCCACGACACGGAAATACGGGGGAACAGGCCTGGGGCTGTCCATCTGTAAAAATTTAGCGGAAATGATGGGAGGCGAGATTTGGGTAGAGAGTGAAAAGGATGTGGGCAGCAGCTTCAATTTCACGGCTGTTTTTGGAGTCAGCAAAGAAATTCATGCGTCACCGAAGACCATTCCCACGGAAATCAAAAAACTGCGTTTACTGGTGGTGGACGACAATCAAAGTGCCCGCGACATTCTCTCTGAACTAATATCCATGCTCAAATTTGATGTCGATAAATGTGATGGAGGAAACGCGGCCATTGAGATGATCCAAAATGCAGAGTTCGAACAGAATCCATACAAATTGATTCTCATGGATTGGAAGATGCCGGGCATGGACGGCCTGGAAGTGGCAAAAGCCATTGAGTTAGACCCAGAGATTCAAGAGAAGCCACAAGTCATGATGGTGACAGCGTATAGCAAGGAGGATGTGGATTTTTCCGCTCAACAGTCAAATGTCATCGTCAAGAGAATCTTGAGTAAGCCAGTTAGCCCATCGACAATTTTTGACAGCATTATGGATGTCTTCGGCGTGGACATTCCTCGATCGAGCCGAAAGGCCATGGAGGAACACCTGGAGCATGAGCATATGGAACACCTTCGTGGTGCGGAGATCCTATTGGTGGAAGACAATGAGATGAATCAAGAACTCGCCAAAGAACTTTTGGAAGATGCTGGAATCCTCGTTACCATTGCTGAAGATGGGCAGGCTGCATTGGACGCAGTTTATCAAAAGAAATACGATGGTGTTCTGATGGATGTGCAAATGCCTGTTCTGGATGGATATTCTGCGACCAAAAAGATTCGGAAGGATCGGAAATTCAAGGATTTGCCGATTATTGCCATGACCGCAAATGTCATGGCTTCCGATTTGGCGAAAGCTGAAGAAGCAGGGATGAATGGTCACATAGGTAAGCCATTGAACGTCAATGAAATGTTCAAAACCATGGCCGAATGGATCACTCCTGCCAATCCAGCTCTCGCCCCTCGTGATCAACCCGGAAAGGGAAACTCGCCGGAGGATGAGATCCCGGAATTGGAAGGGATTGACACCCGGTTTGGCCTGAAAACTACCGCTGGGAACCGAACCCTCTACAAAAAACTCCTGAATAAGTTTTTTGAATCTCAGTCAGACTTTGCCGAGCAATTCAAGGCATCCCTGGAAGATGATGACCCAACTGCGCCAGAGAGGACTGCACATACTCTCAAAGGAGTTGCCGCCAATCTTGGAGCCAAAGCGGTTCAAGCGGCGGCGGCAGAACTGGAAACGGCCTGTAAGGAAGAGAAGCCCCAAGATATATTGATCTCAATTCTGGATTCCGTCGTTGAAGCACTACTGCCCGTGATTGCTTCCCTTTCCGATTTTTGCCAGATCCCGATGCATGAAAATGCTTCGGAGATCGTATCTGACTTTGATATCTCTGAATACATATCTGATCTAGAGAAAGCCGTTGGGCTATGTGAAGGTTATGATACTCAGGCAGGAGAACTCCTTGAACGAATAGAAGCTCAATCCAAAGGGCATACTGCCAATCAGAGCCTGCAGGATGCCCTATCTTACATCAATGACTACGAGTTTGAGGAAGCTGCCGAAGTGATCAATGAATTGTTAACAAAAACTAGTAGCTAAAAAATCAAGCCTCGATGAATAACTCTGAAAAACCATGCATCCTGATCGTTGACGACACGAAGGAGAATTTAGACCTTCTGACTGGCTTGCTTGAATCGGATTATAAAATTAAAGCTGCCCCAAACGGGAAAGTGGCCCTCAAGGCGGTCAAAGCTGGTGGATTACCGGATCTGATTCTTCTGGATATCATGATGCCCGAGATGAATGGCTATGAGGTGTGCGAAAGGCTCAAAGAAGATCCAGAGACTCGTAACATTCCTGTCATCTTTGTCACTGCAAAGAGTGAGATCGATGATGAAACCCGTGGGTTTGAGCTTGGGGCGGTGGACTTTATTGCCAAACCTATCAGCCCCCCCATCGTCGAAGCACGGGTCAAATCCCAAATACAGCTCAAAAAATCCAATGACACGATGCGGGAATTGCCTGAGAAACTGGGGCGCTACATCAGCCCTCAGATTGTTCAGTCGATTTTGGAGGGCAAAAGCGAAGCCAAAATTACTACTGCGCGGAAAAAGCTGACCATCTTCTTTTCCGACCTGTCTGGTTTTACCTCAACCAGTGAGTCTATGGAACCCGAAGACCTGACTTTCTGTATCAACACTTATTTGGATAAAATGTCCGAAACTGCCAACGACTTTGGGGGAACATTGGATAAGTTCATGGGAGATGGCATCATGATCTTTTTTGGAGACCCAGAAACAAAAGGGATCAAAGACGATGCTCTGTCCTGCATCGCGATGGCGAAGCGCATGCAGGAAGTCATCGAAGAACTTGTCGAAGAATTCCAAAGCCACGGAATCGACAAGGAATTGAAAGCCCGCATTGGGATTCATACGGGATACTGCAATGTCGGCAACTTTGGTAGTGAACGTCATATGGACTACACTCTGCTTGGACGAAATGTAAACCTGGCTAGTCGCCTCGAATCCAGCGGCAAAACTGGAAAAATTCATGTCTCCTCCGAAACCTACGCAATCATTAAAAATGACTACGAATGCGAACCCCGTGAGGAGTTAATTCAGGTCAAAGGCTTTGATCGTCCCCTTCAGACTTACTTTGTTAATTAAAACTTTCGCCGAAACGTGTTAAATCGTTAAATTAGTGCCCAGATGGGCATTGCTGAACCAAGAGCCTCAAGGTGCCCTTGGTCTAGAATGTATATCTTCTGCCCTCACCCGATAGCTGCCACGCCGAGGGTCTCCATGATTCGCTGGAGTTCGTACATGTTGCGATAATCGATGACGATGCTACCGCGGTTGGAGTGGGTGTGTTTGAGGGAAACTGGGGTGGAGAGTTTGGCTCCGAGGGTGTTTTGGAAATGTTCGACTTCTGGTGGTGGGGGGAGATTGGCGGTAGTGGTGCGAGGAGAACTGGCGTTTTTGGCGGCTTGAGCGAGGTCCTCCCCTTTCCTTTGGCGAACTTCGTTTTCTGACTCCCGGACGCTGAGTCGTTCAGAAACAATCTTGTCTGCGAGGTCTTTGCGGTCCTTTTCGAGGGGGAGGCCCAGGAGTACTTTGGCATGGCCTACGGAGAGTTCGCCGGTGATGAGAAAGTGTTGCAGGGACTCTTCGAGTTGGAGCAAACGGAGGGCGTTGGCGATGTAGGCTCGGCTTCTTCCGACGCGTTGGGCGACCTTTTCCTGGGTGAGGCCAAACTCTTTCATGAGGGTTTGGTAGCCTCGGGCTTCTTCCACAGGGTTGAGGTCTGTCCGTTGAAGATTTTCGATGAGGGCCAGAGCGGCGCTGGCAATGTCATCCACTTCAAGGACCCGAACGGGGATGGTTTCCTTCTGGAGCTTTTTGCAGGCACGATACCGGCGTTCACCGGCAATGATTTCGAATTTGCCATCGGTGGCTTTGCGAACGGAGATCGGCTGGAGTAGGCCTTCGGACTCAATGCTGGCTACGAGTTCATCGATTTGAGCATCGTTAAAGTTGTCTCTGGGCTGGAAGCGATTGGGGAGGATTTGGCCAAGAGGAAGTGTCTGGTACTCGGCACCGTTTGCCTGTAATTCCTGTACAGGTTTGGTTTTATCCTGGGTGGGGACACCGCTGGAAATGAGATTGCCCAGACCACGTCCGAGCCTACTGGATTTTGTTGAGGGCATAGGATTGACCTTTCTGTTATTTGCGGACGGGTAGGATGAGCACCTGGCCAACCTTGAGTTTGTCAGGGTTGGTGATGTTGTTGACGGTTTTGATGTCGTTCAGGTGGACCTTGTATTCTTGGTACTGACGGAAGATACCGTAGAGGGTGTCGTTTTTGGCGACTTTGTGCTCGTAGTATTCTTCATAATCGACCGTAGCGGCGGCGGCCGGAGAGGCGGCCGGAGCGGAAACTCTGGAAGAGGATGAAGTCGAGGGTGGGGGCGCAGCTACCGGGCGACTGGAAACTTCGTTCAGTGCCTTATTCATTTTCACCAGCATCTCGTCCTGACTTTTGTAAAAATCGCTACGAACTTTATCGAGATCCTTGTAAATTTGGGCTCTCATGGCCGAGATGACCTTGTCCATGTCTTCCGGCGAAATCCCGGAACGTGCGGCAGCTGCATTGACCTGGGTCCGCTGAAGATGGGCCACTTGCTCTTTGAGAACCTTGTTTTCCCGTTGCAGATCCTGGAGCTCAAAGAGCAACTTTTCCACAAGTTCACGGAGTCCCGTGACGTCTTGCTGCAAATTCGCAAGTTGGCGACGTTGGAGAGTCGCATCCGCCTTGGTTTGGTAACCGGTCAGGGGAGCATTCTGCGCCTGAGCGGTCAGCGTTAAAGCCAGTAAAACGGGGATACCACAGAGCATTCGGCACAATTTCGTACCGGAAAACCTGTGTTGTTTTGATGTATGTATGCCCGTTTTATTTAAATCATTCGTCTCATACTTTTTCACAATTGCCTCATGTTAATCCTCGGCTGCCAGTAAGCAGATTAGTGAATTGGAGGCAAGATTAATCAGAGATGTTCAGGAATTGTGGAAGAGATGAGGAGAAATGTATTTGACCACGAAAAACACGAAAAACGCGAAAAGTGGATGAGTGAATGGGGCATCCAGAAGTGTTGAAAACAGGATTTCCCTTTAGGTGGCGACCCTGGATACTCATTGGAGGTCAATAATCTCAAGAACTCTTTGAAGTCTTTCGGTATCGGGATCATAATCGTAAAAAGCTTGGCGAAGTACCTCGATACCAGCCAGCCTTTCCTGGGGAGTTTGAGACAGCCAATAGTCCAAATCGGTTGCCGCATCATTGATCTCTTCCAGATCCACGATTTCCAGAGAGCTTCTATCAACTTTTAGATCATCAACGATACGCATGATTACTCAAAATAATTGATCCAAACTAATCGATAGTTTCATTTATCTCAAGTTTCCATTCGGAGGATACCCAAACCGACAGAGATCTCGAATCCTCGAAAGAAATCGGCGGCAGGAAGCATTTTGCCTCCGGGACGTTGGAGTTGTTGAAAGTTGATGGTGCCTTCGGAGGTGGCGACTTGGAGGCCGGAGGCGTCGGCTTGGAGGATGGTGCCGGGAGAGGCGGAGGTTGGGCTCGTGAGAACTTGGGGTTGGGCGACTTTGATGCGGATGTCGTTCAGATCAAAGTAGGAGCCTGGCCAGGGAGTGTAAGCCCGGACTTGTTGGTGAATTTGTTGAGCGGTCTTGGTGAAGTCCAACTGGCCGTGGGACTTGTGAATCTTGGAACAATAGGTCACTTGAGATTCGTCTTGGGATGTTGGGTTAGCGGTGCCATCCAGAAGTTGGGGAAGGTTTCTGGAGATGAGGGGGCAGCAGGCTTGAGAGAGTTTTTCGCGAAGTGTGGGGGAGGTGTCTTCTTCGGTGATGAGGACTCGTTCCACATCGAGGACGGGTCCGGCATCCATCTTGGGGATGATCTGCATGAGGGAGACTCCGGTTTCAGAATCTCCAGCAAGGATGGCACTTTCAATGGGGCTGGCTCCGCGGTGCTTTGGGAGGAGGGAGGCATGGAAATTCCAGGAACCTCCGGGCGGTGTATCCAATAGCTTTTTCTTGAGGATGTGACCGTAGGCCATGACGAGGGAGAGTTCGATTTGCTGATCCTGAACCCACTCGATTTCTACCTCGGATGGTTTTTCAGGGTCTCGAATGTCGAGGCCATGGTCCAGGGCCCAGGCTTTGATGGCGTTGGGGCGAAGTTTTTTCCCCCGGCCAGAGGGACGATCCGGTTGGGTCAGAATGGAGCTCAGCTCCACATCGGGATGATCCCTAAGAGTTTCGAGCAGTGGAATGGCAATGGGATCGGACCCCATGAAGAGAATACGTGTCATGTTCAAAAAATAGATCGGCCGGATCGGTCAGATTGGACGGATCCGACCAATCAAATTTTTAAAATATCTAGGATTCTTCGGTGTAGCGCTGTTCTTTACCGGTGAGGTGAAAGAAGACCGGGCAACCGGGGAACCCAAAGTGGCTCTGAAATCCTTTTTGCAAATAACGCCGATAACTTTTCTCAAAGCGGTGCGGTTGGTTGCAGAATAAGCGAACCCGGAAAGGGCGGTTGCCAACCTGTACTACGTAGTAGATTTTGAAGCGTTTGCCCCGAACCATGGGTGGCGGCTGGCGTTCAAGGAGGTCGCCAATGACCCGATTGAGTTCACCGGTTGGGAGTTTGGTATTCTGGATGGCGTCGAGTTGACGGGCGGTCTGGAGAATGCGTTCGATGGAAAACCCGGTCTTGGCAGAGACAAAGAGGATGGGGGAATCCGGCAGAAAGAACAGTTCCTTGCGGATGGATTCTTCATAAAATTCCTTAAATTCCTTGAGGCTGCTGTATTCCTCCAGTTTTCCACTTCGGTGCATGGCTTGAGCTTCGTCCCATTTGTTGACCAGGATTGCGAGGGCTCGTCCATCATCGAGAATGCTTTCGGCAAGGATGTGATCCTGCTTGGTCACGCCATCCACGGCATCAATGACCAAAAAGACGGTATCTGCACTTTCGATGGCATCTTTAGTACGGAGATTTGAAAAGTACTCCAGGGAGGAGTCGACTTTGCGTTTGCGTCGCATTCCTGCGGTATCCACCAGCCGGAAGTGCCAGGTGCCCTCCCCTTTGGTTTCGTAGTCGAGGTTTCGTTCCACGCTTTCCCGGGTGGTCCCAGGGACGTCGGAGACGATCATGCGTTCGGAGTTGAGGAGTTGGTTGCAGAGGGAGGACTTGCCGACGTTGGGCCGACCGGCAAAGGAGATGCGAATGCGGCGAGGTTCGTCAGAGTCGTCAATTTCTTCGATGGTTTCCGGTCCCAAATGATCCAGTATGGTATCCTTGAGTTCATCCATGCCATAGCCATGTTCTGCGGAAACCGCCAATCCGTCTCCGAGGCCCAATCCGCTGAACTCGGCAACATTCTCTTCCAATTCGGGCAGGTCGATCTTGTTGACCAATAACTGAATGGGTTTGCCAGTGGATCGCAGTTTGTTGGCCAGGGTTTCGTCGAGGTGAGTGCAGCCTTTGCGGCCATCCGTGACGAAAAGTATCAGGTCCGCAGCCGCAATGGCGAACTCCACTTGTTCTTCGGTCGCGTCCTGGATGATCTGGGGCGTCAGCTTTCCGGTCAGCCCAATCCCTCCGGTATCCAGAAGTGTGTACGGCCCCATGTCTTCAGAAATGACATCACGGGTGACACCGGGCTGGTCATGAACAATGGAAATGCGTTTGTTGGCAAGGCGGTTAAACAGTCGGCTCTTCCCAACATTGGGCTGGCCAACCAGTGCAACTGTACGTGGAGATTGCATGGGTGGAAATTATTGTTGAAAAATCAAAGTGAATTGACGAAGGCGTCGATACGGTCTGTGGCGTCAATGAGCTTGTTGTAGGCGGAGGCAAAGCTGGCTCGGGTAAATCCTGCACCGTTTTCACCAAAGGCAGTTCCGGGAACAATGGCGACTTTCTGCTCATGAAGAAGGCGGTGACAGAAGGTCTTTTCGTCCAGGCCTGTGGAAGTTATTTGTGGAAATGCGTAAAAGGCTCCGCCAGGACTGTGGCACTTGAGCCCAATTTCATTGAAACGACGAACCACCAGGTCCCGGCGGCGATGGTACTGCTCTTTCATTCTGGCTACACTTTCGTCTCCATTGCGAAGGGCTTCGACCGCTGCATCCTGACTGACAATGGAGGCACACATCATGCTGTATTGGTGGACCTTCATCATAGCATCAATGAGGTCCGCCGGACCGCAGGCGTAACCGATCCGATAGCCTGTCATGGCATAAGCTTTGGAGAAACCGTGCAGGAAAATGGTCCGCTCCCGCATCCCCGGCAGGGAGGCAATGCTGGTGTGTTCGCCATCGTAGGTAAGCTCGGAATAGATTTCGTCGCTCAGAACAATGAGGTCTTTTTCACAGGCAAATTTGGCAATGCGTTCGAGAGTTTCCTGTGTGGCAATTCCCCCGGTGGGATTGGTGGGAAAATTAAGCATCAATGCTTTGCATCCTGGCTCCCATGCGGCTTCCAAAGCTGCTGGGTCTAGAGTAAAGTTGTCGTCCGAACTTGTCGGTACGGGAATGGGAATCCCATAAGCCAGCGTCACTCCCGGATGATAAGAAACGTAGCAAGGCTGGTGGTAGAGGACCTTGTCCCCAGGGTTGAGAATGGCCCGGAGTGCCAGATCGACGGCTTCGGAAACGCCGACAGTGACCAGGATTTCATCTTCTGGATCATAGCTGTTTACCTGAAAAGTGTTCTCGACATGATTGGAGATGGCTTTGCGAAGTTCACCGAGACCTCGGTTATCGGTGTAGCTGGTGCGGCCTTTTTCCAAGGCAAAGATGGTGGCTTCCCGGATGTGCCATGGCGTAGTAAAATCCGGTTCACCGACACCCAAAGAGATGGCATCCGGCATCTGTGCGACAATGGCAAAGAAGTCCCGAATACCGGATCTGGGCAGGGATGCGACGTGGTTGGCAATCCTGCTGGAATTGGAATCAGTGGGTTGCATGATCAGGGACTGACGGCTGGACGGTCAGCAGGATTGTCACTCTCGATGAGGAGGTGCCCCTGCTCCTTGTAGGTGCGAAGCAGGAAGTGCGTGGCCGTGGAAAGAACTCCGCCAATGGTAGCGAGTTTCTCAGAAATGAAGGTGGCTACGTTGTGAAGCGTCTGCCCCTTTACAATTACAAGCAAATCATAACCACCGGACATGAGGTGGCAGGATTCCACTTCTTCAAATCGGCTGATTCTCAGAGCCAACCGATCAAAGCCCCCTTCCCGTTCAGGGCTGATTTTCACTTCAATCACGGCCCGAACGAAGTCCTGATCTGCATGTTCGGGATTCAGCACAGGACGCCAACCCAAGAGGATTTTCTCGGCCTTGAGCCGCTCAATTTCCGCCTCGACCGCCGCCGCATCCATCTGCAGAACTTCAGCAATTTGTTCAGAAGAAAGGCGTTCGCCTTCAAGCAGGAGTTGCAAAACTTGGCTCATGGGATGGAAACAATGGTTGGAAAAAACTGGCGGAGGATGAAGCTTTTCCCTCTGTTGTCAATGGATTGGAATGGCTTCAGAGAAAGAAATTCCGCTGTTTATCGGAGATGGGGAGTTCCAGTTTTTCCATGACCTTGAGGAGGTCTTCCCAGACCATGCGTTTGGTGCGTTTGGTCTCGTTGTGAAGGATGTAGGAGGGGTGGAAAGTGGGCATCAAGGGGATGCCTTTGTATTCGTACCAGGTTCCGTGGATTTTTCCTACTTTGAAGGAGTCATCATGGCCCAACAATCCTCGGATGGCGGTATTTCCCAAGGCAATGATGACCTTGGGCTCAATGATGGAAATCTGAGCATTGAGATAGGGCAAAGAGAAATCCATTTCCTGGGGCGAAGGGGCACGGTTTCCTAATCCGGTTTCAGTACGAGGCCGCCATTTGAGAATGTTGCCAATGTAGACGTCTTCTCGGGCCAAGCCCATGCCTTTGAGCATGCCTGTGAGTTTTTGCCCGGCCGGACCGACAAAGGGCTCGCCCTGTTTTTCCTCTTCTTCGCCGGGAGCTTCTCCACAAAGAAAAATGTCAGCGTCCAGATTGCCGACTCCGAAAGCCAGGTGGCGACCTGGATTCTTGTTGGAGACACAGGTTGGGCAGTTGAGGACTTTGTCGCGAAGCCAGTCCATTTGCTCTTGCTTGGTGCCATCGGGGAGCTCAACGGTAGGTGGGGTCAGGTCTCCCGAAGCGGCAATGCTGTCGGGAACGGTTTTAGGAGGTGGTTGTGGAGCTGGTGGTGGTGGCGTGTGTGGGGGTTGGGGAGGCGGCGGTGCTGCGGGAGCAATTTCTGCAGCAGGTGGTGGTGTAAATTGTGGCGAAGGTGCGGCGGCTGGGGCAGGTGAAGGCGTGGGGGCTGGAGGCACAGGCTGCCGGGCAATGGGACTTGGGGCCACAGCATATTTTCCGGCTTCATCCCGAAGCTCCTGCAAGGTGTCATCTTTGAGGTTGAAAGTAGAGATGCCTTCGTCTTTCATTTGACGAAGCTCCCGAAGCAAAGTGTGGACGGCAAAGGTGATGTTGTCTCTGGACATTGGTATTGAAGTTTAGGGAGCGGTAAGAGCTGCCCCGTTATGGCTGGCATTCAAGTTGATGAAAAATGGGACGGCAGTCGTGGCCCACTCTTCTGGAGTTCGATAGGAAGCCGCACCTGGACCAAAACAACTTTGAAGCATTTCCGTATTAATGATGCCTGGATTTAGAGCCACGGCAGCCATTCCTCTGGGCAGCTCTTGAGCAAGGGCTTGCGAGAGCCCTTCCATTGCCCATTTCGAGGCACAGTACGGAGCTACTTCGGGTGAAGCAGATCGCCCCCATGTGGAGCTAAAATTCACAATCACTCCACTCCCCTTTTCAATCATTGCGGGCACGAAATGGCGAATCATGGAGGCCACTCCCTTAATGTTAATGTCTGCCAGATTTGAAAATTCTTCTGAAGGGACCTCCCAAAGAGGAGCATTGGCATTAATCATAGCGGCATTGTTCAAAAGCAGGT
>Ga0181587_10003161_pt1 | contig 13672 bp, 12 predicted proteins | sample 071ome_27_FD_132463 | JGI IMG/M metagenome (GOLD analysis project Ga0181587, IMG submission 132463) | Coastal salt marsh microbial communities from the Groves Creek Marsh, Skidaway Island, Georgia - 071409AT metaG (megahit assembly) | ecosystem: Environmental > Aquatic > Marine > Intertidal...
AATAATCATTTGCAGGGAGGGTGCCAGGTCCCGCTGGCAGCATATGCCGAAATTGAGGGTGATGTTCTGGTCCTGCAGGGCAGGGTAGGTAACCTCACCGGTTCAGTGCTGCTCAAGTGTCGACACGTCGGAGATGTTTCTGCGCCCGAACAGCTTGGTATTACAGTGGCCAAAGATTTGCTGAGCCAGGGTGCTAACCTCATCCTGCAAGAGCTGCGCTAGCCGTGAATTGATCTTATGGAACTTTCATGAGCGACGCAGTATCCCTGAATGGAATGAGAGTGCTGGTTACCCGACCCGCCGGTCAGGGCGAGGGGCTTATTGAGGCTATCAGGCGAGCAGGTGGCGACGCTGTATCATTGCCCCTTCTGAAGATTGAGCCCGTAACCGAGCAGCATCGTCAGGCTGAGATTCGAAAGCTGATACAGAGCCTCGATGATTATCAGGTTTTAATTTTCATTAGCACGAATGCTGTTCGGTATGGGCTGGACTGGATTTTTCAGTATTGGCCGAATTTTCTCCTCGGCGCCGATGTGGTTGCCGTGGGACCCACAACTGCAGCGGCCCTCGCTGACCTGCCTTGCGAGGTGCATCATTCGGCAAGTGGCATGTCAAGTGAAGACATACTTGAACTCTCGGTATTACAAGAGGTGCAAGGCAAAAAAATTGCGCTGTTTCGCGGTGTGGGCGGGCGCGAATTACTGGCCGATACCTTACGTCGCAGGGGTGCCCGGGTCGACTACATCGAAACCTATGAGCGCCTGCCTGTGAGCGGTGCGGGCAATCAGTTAGCCCAACTATTGCAGCGCGAGCGGATCGACGCCATGTCGGTCACCAGCGGCCAAATTCTTGATTCTCTCTGCCAGTTGGTCGATATATCTGACACCGGTTTCAAACTAATACCTTTGTTGGTGCCATCAGAGCGCATCAGGCAGCAGGCACAGGCGGCGGGATTTGTAAGAGTGGTTTGCAGCCGGGGATCTACCGACAGCGCGATTCTTGCCGGACTTGTGGCGATCGCCGAACAGCAATCTGATAGGCCTGACGGAGCCCGCAGTGGTTGAAGACGTCGAAACCTCAAAGGTACTTGAAGAACTGGCCAGGCACAATTCGTCAGCCTCTGGCAACGCTGGAAGATCGAGGTTCCGCGGAACCGGCTGGTTAGTGTTTGCATTCCTGCTGCTGCCATTGCTTGGTGGCGCGGCAGTAATTGGGTACCTGCAATGGACCCTTTACCTGCGACTGAATCTCCTGGCCACCGAAAATAATCAGTTACAGGAAAGCCTGCGTGCCGGTGATTCCCGCCTTGCGGCACTCGAGGCGTATGAAGATCGGATAATTTCAGCCCCCGACACTGCCGTAGAGCAAAACGAATTAGCAGAATTACGTCGGCAGTTCACTTCGCGACTGGAGGAGCTGGATCAGGTAATTGATGAATTGAGCCAGCGTATTTCGAGCGCTAATGAAATCGATGACAGCGACCTGCTACTGGCGGAAGCCGCGCTTATATTGAACATTGCCAATAGTCATTTGCTGCTAACGCAAGACGCCAGAACCACTTCAAGACTCTATGACGCCGCTGACCAGATTCTGCAGGATTCCGGTGACAGCCGGGTCTCATCGATACGCGAAGTGCTGGCCCATGAGCTGGCGCAGCTGCGGAGTCTGGAGACCGTCAACATTGCAGATCTGCATGAGCAGATTACTGCACTGCGTGCGATGATCGGAACGGTCGATTTCCCAACTTCAATCGGTGACTCTTATCAGCAGCGTCTGGCGCAGGCGAAGGAAAACAATGCGGCTGTTGCAGACCAACCGCGCACGCTAATGGATTCGGGACTTGATTTCTTCGCTTCAATTTTTATTTTTACAAAGTGGGAGAACAGGCCAGATATTTTCCAGCCGGATCAGTCGCTTCTTGCCGTTCCGCAGGCAGTTGACCTGATGCTGCAGCAGGCGCAGCTTGCGCTCCTCAGCCGACAGTCGAGTATTTATCAGCAAAATCTGCAGGAAGCCCGAAATCTCGTTGAAGGGCAAATTGATACCAGCGACCGTGCTGCTGCTGCAATTTTAAGCCAGATGGACGCCCTGTTGATTCAGGAACTGGCACCGACATTACCCGATGTCTCACGATCACTACTCATGATCCAGCAGCTAATCATAGAGCGACGGGAAAATTCCGGTCTCGATCCTCACTAGGTATTAACGGGCCAGCAAACAGAAACAATCATGGTGAAAATTTTTATCTATACATTGCTGGTGATCGTTTCGGCGGTTGGCCTGATCTTCTACCTCGATCTTCCCGGCGATTCCGGATACCTTCTGATCGCGTGGCGAAACTACACTTTTGAGACTAGCATTTTCGCGGTAGTAACGTTTTTTATCGTTGTTTTCATTGCTCTGCGTATTCTTATGCTGTTGCTGAGCGCACTCAATCCCTTGCAGCTGTTTCGATCAGGAAGAGTTTTCAGTCGAGGAGCGAATGGGTCGCGCAGCCAAAGCAAAGCATCGTGAGACTGTCACCGTCGCGATTCTCATTCAGTCGATATCGAAGATATTAAGTTCCTTCCAGAGGGAATCCACCCTGTTTTTGATCGTTTTATCCATCTCAATGGGTCGACCCCATTCGCGATTAGTCTCTCCTGGCCATTTGCTGGTGGCATCGATCCCCATTTTTGAACCAAGACCGGAAACTGGCGAGGCAAAGTCCAGATAATCAATTGGTGTGTTGTCGATCAGAACCGTGTCCCGGGTCGGATCTACCCTGGTGGTAATTGCCCAGATAACGTCGTTCCAATCTCTCACATTGACATCGTCATCGGTGACGATAACAAACTTGGTATACATAAACTGACGCAGAAAAGACCATGCACCCATCATTACGCGTTTGGCGTGTCCAGGATATTGCTTCTTCATACTGATGACCGCCATGCGGTACGAGCATCCCTCAGGTGGCAAATAAAAATCGACGATCTCCGGGTATTGTTTCTGAAGTAGCGGAACAAAGACTTCGTTAAGGGCGACGCCCAGCACCGAGGGCTCATCCGGTGGACGACCGGTGTAGGTGCTGTGATAGATTGCATCTTTGCGACGCATGAGTTTCTTAACCGTAAAAACCGGAAACTTCTCCACTTCATTGTAGTAGCCGGTGTGATCGCCAAATGGCCCTTCGTCAGCCATGTCGTTGGGCTCTATTACACCCTCCAGGATAATCTCGGCACTGGCGGGCACCTGCAGATCGTTGGTCTGGCAGGCTACCACATCAGTTTTTTCACCTCGCAGCAATCCGGCAAACGCGTACTCGGAAAGCGTATCCGGAATCGGGGTGACGGTGGCCAGAGTAGTGGCGGGATCAGCCCCTATCGCTATTGATATCGGGAACGGTATACCTGGATGTGCCGCCTGCCAGTCGCGAAAATCCAGAGCGCCACCGCGATGTGAGAGCCAGCGCATAATCAGGCGATTGCGTCCAATCAGCTGCATACGGTAGATGCCCAGATTCTGACGATCCTGGTTGGGACCTCGGGTAATGACCAGCGGCCAGGTTACCAGTGGTCCTGCGTCCCCTGGCCAGCAGGTCTGGATCGGCAGACTGGCCAGATCGATATCATCTTCGTCGATAATCACTTCCTGAAACGGAGCGCTGCGTTTGACGTTTGGCTTGATGTTAAGTACTTGTCGGTAGTTGGGAAGATTCTGGAGCAAATCTTTCCAGCCCTTCGGTGGTGAGGGTTCTTTGAGTAGCGCCAGTAACCTGCCGACTTCACGCAGACCTTCGAGGTCTTCCTGTCCCATGGCCAGCGCCACTCGGCGCGGCGTGCCAAAAAGATTGGCTAGCATGGGTATGCTGTTTTTGGGATTCTCGAAAAGGAGGGCCGGGCCGTTGCTGCGCAGTGTGCGATCGCAGATTTCAGTAATTTCCAGGTAAGGGTCAACCTCGGTGCTAATGCGTTTTAACTCACCACGCTTCTCAAGCAGATCGATGAAGTCCCGTAAATCACGCAGTGCCATTGGCTATCCCTGAGAAAGGCTGCGAAAGAATAATTCGAATTATAGTACGGTCAGTTTATTTTCTCTTCATGGCGTTGAAGAATTCATCATTGGTCTTGGTGTCTTTCAGTTTGTCGAGGATGAACTCAGTGGCCTGTACATCTTCCATCGAGCTAAGAAGCTTGCGCAAAATCCACATTCGTTGCAGTTCTTCTTCCGAGGTCAGCAGGTCTTCTCGCCGCGTACCGGAACGACGCACGTTGATAGCAGGGTAAACACGTTTCTCAGCGATCTTTCGATCCAGATGAAGTTCCATGTTACCGGTACCTTTGAACTCCTCGTAAATGACTTCGTCCATTTTGGAACCGGTTTCTATTAGCGCGGTTGCAATAATGGTCAGGCTGCCGCCTTCTTCCAAATTACGAGCGGCGCCAAAAAAACGTTTGGGTCGTTCGAGCGCATGGGCGTCAACACCGCCGGTCAATACCTTGCCTGACGACGGAATAATTGTGTTGTAAGCGCGAGCTAACCGCGTAATCGAGTCGAGCAGAATTACTACGTCTTCCTTGTGCTCTACAAGGCGTTTGGCTTTTTCGATCACCATTTCTGCAACCTGGACGTGGCGTGACGGAGGTTCGTCAAAGGTGCTGGCAACTACTTCGCCGCGAACGGACCGCTGCATTTCTGTCACTTCCTCAGGACGTTCGTCAATGAGAAGAACGATAAGGCGGCATTCGGGATTATTTCTGGTGATTGATTGCGCTATGTTTTGCAGTATTAACGTCTTACCAGCTTTAGGCGGCGATACAATCAGCCCTCGCTGGCCCTTTCCGATCGGGGCCACGAGGTCGATTACTCGGGCGCTGAGATCCTCGGTACTGCCATTACCAATTTCCAGCTTCAGCCTGTCCTGGGGGAATAGCGGAGTGAGGTTCTCGAACAGAATCTTGTTTTTGGCGGCTTCCGGTTTGCTGAAATTGATGTCGTTAATTTTGAGCAGTGCAAAGTAGCGTTCGCCTTCTTTAGGGGGGCGAATTTTGCCGGCTATCGTGTCTCCTGTGCGCAGATTGAACCGTCGAATCTGGCTTGGCGAAACATAGATGTCGTCGGGCCCGGCAAGATAGGACGAATCCGCGGATCTAAGAAATCCAAATCCGTCTTGCAGGATTTCCAGTACGCCATCTCCGTAGATGTCTTCGCCATTCTTGGCGTGCTTCTTGAGTATGACAAAAATGATGTCCTGCTTGCGGGTTCGGGACACGTTATCAAGACCCATTTCCTGGGCCGTTTCCAATAGTTCGGCAATTGGCTTTTGCTTGAGTTCAGTTAGATTCATAAGTAGTCATTTGCGAAAAAAGATGGGTTTGAAAGTAAAGCTGGTTGCTTACTGAGGTGTTAGTGGTTTAGATAGAAATTGGTGCAGAAAGATTTTGATTTTTTTGATTAATAAAAATTGGGACCTAGCGCTTGTGCCGATCTTGGCGTCTTTAACGATATTACAGGAGTCTCTCGAAGGACTTGCCTGATCGACCGTGATAAAAGGCTGGTGTAACTAGTAAGAGGTAAAGAAAAGGATTGAAATATGCTCTTAATATAGAACGAGAAATCGAGTTCGTCCAGATTTTTTTCTCATCACGCAAAAAAAAGCGTGATGGGGACTTAACGTAATTTAAATAACGCTGTCAATAAAGGCTGACAGCTGTGATTTCGACAGTGCTCCAACTTTCGTTCCGACTACTTCACCATTATTGAACACAATCAAGGTTGGAATACCGCGAATGCCAAATTTTGGAGCTGTTTGAGTGTTGGCGTCTATATCCAGTTTGCAAACCTTCAATCTTCCTTCATAGTCGTCGGCAAGCTCTTCGAGGACTGGCGCTATCATTTTGCACGGTCCGCACCATTCGGCCCAGAAGTCAACGAGAACGGGACCATCAGCTTCAAGGACATCCTGGTTGAAACTCGTATCGCTAATGTGAACGATCTTTTCGCTCATTTGTAAAATCCTTGTGGTTTAATTGTGTCTCAGAGGGAACGACTATCAAGGGTGTTCAGGTATCTGGCTCTGACGCTGGTCCTAATAATAAGGGCAAAAATACAGGATTCAAGCAAAATTTGCCGTTGTGTCACAATCGGATTTCCCGGTTCAGTCCCCTTTTGCATTCAAAAGCTTTGCCGCTTGCGGGGCAAAATAGGTGAGTATGGCATCGGCGCCTGCGCGTTTGATGCAAGTTAGCGATTCCAATGCAACAGCGTCCGCCTCCAGCCAACCATTGCGTGCGGCGGCCATGTGCATCGCATACTCACCACTAACCTGGTAGACAAATGTTGGGACACCGAACCGGGCTTTTACTTTTGCCACGATATCGAGATAGGGCATTCCGGGTTTAACCATTACCATATCAGCACCCTCCGCAAGATCCAGCGCTACTTCCTGACAGGCCTCATCGCTGTTCGCCACATCCATCTGATAGGTGTACTTGTTGCCGCCTCCTAGATTGGAACTCGAACCCACGGCATCGCGGAATGGTCCGTAGTAGCTGGAAGCATACTTGGCCGAATAGGCGAGAATTCGGGTATAGATCTGACCTGACTGTTCGAGAGCTTCTCTTATCGCACCGATCCTGCCGTCCATCATGTCCGAAGGTGCGACCATGTCGGCGCCAGCCTCGGCCTGGGATACAGCTTGTCGAACCAGGGTCTCAACGGTTTCATCGTTTAGTACATAACCGCTCTCGTCAATGATGCCGTCCTGCCCATGGGTAGTATAGGGATCCAGCGCGACATCGGTTATAACTCCGAGTTCGGGAAACCGCTCCTTCAGCGCCCTAACCGCGCGTTGCACCAGTCCATTCTCATTAAAGGCTTCGCGACCGTCCTCTGTCTTGGTCGCCGCATCCGGCGAGGGAAACAGCGCTACAGCCGGTATGTTCAGATTACAGAGCTCTTCTGCCTCTTTCACAAGCTCGTCTATGCTGAGCCGATGCTTTTCTGGCATCGATTGGATAGGTTGACGCTGGCGATCGCCTTCGACGATGAAAATTGGGTAAATAAGGTCATCCACAGACAGTCGGGTTTCACGCATCAGACGACGACTGAATTCATCACGTCGCATACGTCGCATGCGGGTTATCGGGAATTTTCTTTCGAAATCTGACACGTTTCTTTCCTATGCTTCCTGTTGACTTCAGACACTGGTAAGTTAAAGGTAATATGGCTGGAATTGAAAGGAAAGAGGATTGAAAAGCGTCATTGATATTGTGGCCGGTGTTACAACGCGGCCACAGTCAATTCAAGATTTGATCAAACCGGTATCCGGCAGGAGCGCCGAGGCTTAATTCAGGAATCCCAGCATTGAAGCAAACAAAAATCGTCCTGGTCGCCGTTCTGGCCCTCTTCCTGCTGTTTTATTTCATTTTTGATCTGAACAGGTTCCTGACGCTGGATTACGTGCAGTCACAGCTCGAGGCCATCGCTCAGTACAAGGACGAAAACTTTCTCCTTTTTGCCACAGGCTACTTCAGCACCTACGTACTGGTTACTGCGCTATCGATTCCGGGCGCAGTGCTAATGACCTTGCTTGGAGGCGCTGTCTTCGGTCTCACGTGGGGGGTGTTGCTGGTGTCGTTTGCCAGCAGCATTGGCGCTACATTGGCTTTTCTAGTCTCTCGAATTTTGCTCCGCGATTGGGTCCAGAGCCGCTTTGGAGACTACCTGGCGCCCGTCAACAAGGGCATCAGTGAGGACGGCGCTTTCTACCTCTTCAGTCTCAGGATGGTGCCAATTTTCCCGTTTTTCATGATCAACCTTTTAATGGGATTGACGCCTATCGGAACTGGCGCGTTTTACCTGGTTAGCCAGCTAGGCATGCTCCTTGGCACGATCGTATTCGTCAATGCCGGGTCAGAGCTGGCACAGATCAGTTCGTTGTCCGGACTGGTCAGTGGATCCGTGTTATTTTCTTTTTCGCTCATCGGACTTTTTCCTTTGCTGGCCAAGCTAGTTGTTAGCTTGATCAAACGCAATCGCGTGCTTGGGTCGTTTCAGAAACCTGAATATTTTGACACCAACGTGGTGGTACTAGGCGGTGGCTCTGCGGGTCTGGTAGCGGCACTGATAGTCGCTGGAGCCAAGGCCCGAGTGATGCTGATCGAAAAACACAAGATGGGGGGAGACTGTCTCAATACAGGTTGTGTGCCGAGCAAGACCCTTATCCGCAGTGGCAAAATTTTCTCCTACCTGCGGCGAGCAGAGGAGTATGGGCTGCGCGCCGTGTCCGGCGAAGTCGACTTCCCTGCGGTGATGAATCGTGTACAGCAGGTTATCAAGACCATCGAACCGCACGATTCGGTCGAGCGATTCACCTCTCTCGGAGTTGAATGCGAGCAAGGAGAAGCACGGATTCTGACTCCTTACCAGGTCGAGGTGAACGGGCGGGTTATCAATACGCGCTCAATCATTATAGCGACCGGCGCGCGGCCGTTAGTGCCCACAATCCCGGGACTGGACAAAATCGACTATCTGACTTCGGATACTGTCTGGGAACTACGTGAATTGCCGCGTCGATTGCTGGTGATCGGAGGCGGACCAATTGGGTGCGAACTGGCGCAAGCGTTCAATAATCTCGGCGCTGAGGTAATCCAGGTAGATCTGGCGTCCAGAATTCTGCCCAGGGAGGATGATGAGGTTTCCGAACTGATAGTCAATCGCTTCCGGCAACAGGGCATTAAAGTGTTGACCAGTCACCGGGTCATTGGTTTTCGCGGTACCGAGAAGGGTTCGGTCGCAGAAGTAGAGCACGAGGGAAATAGAACGGAAATTGAATTCGACAGGGTATTGCTGGCCATCGGACGCAAGGCCAATGTTGAAGGGTTTGGGTTGGAGGAATTGCAAATGCCCCTGACCCGTGAGGGTACTCTGGAGGTCAATCAGTACCTGCAGACCGCTTTCCCAAATATCTATGCCTGTGGTGACGTAGTCGGTCCTTACCAGTTCACACATATGGCGTCGTTTCAAGCCTGGTATGCGGCGCTGAATGCCCTGGCGGGCTGGCTCCGCAGGTCGCGAGTCAATTACCGGGTGGTGCCATGGGCGACCTTCATCGATCCGGAAGTGGCAAGGGTTGGTTTGAGCGAAAAGGAAGCCAGGGAGGGAAATGTCGCCTATGAAGTCACTCGTTATGACCTGACTGGTCTGGACAGGGCGTTAGCGGACGGCGAAGCTCATGGTTTTGTCAAAGTGCTGACCGTACCTGGCAAGGACCGGATTCTGGGAGTGACCATTGTTGGCTACCATGCTGGAGAGTTGATTTCCGAGTATGTTTTTGCGATGACCCATGGTCTCGGTCTCAGGAAGATAGCTGCCACCACTCATATTTATCCGACGCTTACTGAGGCCAACAAGTTTGCCGCCAATGCCTGGCGCAGCGCTCGGCTGCCGGCGAGGCTTTTCCCCCTTTTGGAACGATTTTTCCGCTGGCAGAGGCGGTGAGCTCAGCGGTCGGTCACAGCCGAAAGGCATTCCATTCCGCCAGAAACTGGTCGAACGCAATAGAATCGTTTGCTTCGATTTCTTTCTGCCGTTCCATCGACACTGAGCTGGCTGCTTCCAGCAAGGCCAGGTTGTTGCTGTCGATCGAACCTTTCAAGAGCTGGTGCCGATGTTCCAGCGACAGGCCCATGGCGAAGCGATAGAACGACTTGTCAGCCTCACGCATAGCTTGCAGCAGTCGACCGGATGGTGTCAGGTTCGGATTGCGCACTTTCTCTCTTTGCTTTGCCAGACTTGCAGAATGCCCCTTAGTGGCCTGGGACTCGTCAAGTAAAGCCGCGGCATGATCTATTCCAGCGAGCAGCGTCTCCGCCCAGTCAGACAGCAGAACTGGCTGCTCGCGCCAATGCAGCAGCAATTCCGGATCTCGACCCCTGGCAATCACCGCTTCCAGATTGTTGCCGACCTCCCGTTGCTCAGCCGGATTGCAATCCGGACTATCACTCAACAGGCAATACAACAGAAAGGCGTCCATGAACCTCGATTGTTCAGCGCTGATTCCGATTGGATTAAAGGGATCGAGGTCGAGTGCTCTGACTTCCACATACTCAATTCCCCCTCGCAACAGGGCGGAAATAGGTCGCTCACCGGGCTTAGTGGTACGTTTTGGCCGGATGGTGCTGTAAAACTCATTTTCCAGTTGCAGCAGGTTACTGTTCATCTGCAGAGGTTCGCCATTCGCGCCCGGTCCTATCTTTTGGTAGGGCTCATAGGGCGTTCGCATGGCACCATCCAGACTCTCCACATAGCTTGACAGATCGTTATAACAAACGAACAGAGACTTCTGGGCATCGCTTCGGTAACCCAGGTCTCCCATGCGTAAACAGGTTGCGTCGGGCAGAAACAGAGTGTCCTCGTCATATTTTTCGAGCCCGTGCTGACGATCTTTGGCAAAACACCTGCAGGTTACCGGAGACGCCCCGAACAGGAACAGTAGCAGCCAGCTGTAGCGATGGAAGTTACGAATGAGATGCAAGTAGCGCGACGTTCTGAATTCCTGCAGGCTGCCCAGGACCTGACAGTGTTGTTGAAATGCCGGCCAGAATTCGTCCGGCATCGAAAAATTGTAATGAATTCCCGCAATGGTTTGCATCAGACTGCCGTATCGTTGGCTCAGGCCCCGGCGGTAAAGAGTCTTCAGACGTCCGATATTGGAGCTACCGTACTGCGCCAGTGGAATGTCTTCAATGTTCCCTGTGGGGCAGGGCATGCTGCAGACCCACAGCATCTCGTCGTTTTTTAGATGCTGAAAGGTATAGCGGTGAATGGCTTCGAGAAAGCCCAGGCATTCTTCAATATCGTCGTTAACCGGAGTGATGAACTCGAGCAAGGCTTCGGAAAAGTCAGTAGTTATGTAGGGATTGGTCAATGCTGACCCAAGCCCGGTCGGATGTTGCGACAGAGCTATACCACCTTGGGGCGAGACGCGCAGACTTTCCTTCTCGATGCCCCTCTGCACTTTTCCCCATGCAGAGGGAAACTCGGTCAAATTGAAATGTCTGAGGCTTTCCTGAAAATTAGTGCTCAACGAACTACCTCGATCGTATACGGGCCCACCCAATGCAGCGATATCCCTTACCTGTTCTTATATTATTCTTTGCTCACCTCGGCTGGTTACGCGCCTGCGTGGCAAAATTTCAGTCCAGAGCCTGGAGTCTCGCTTCTGCTCGAGACATTGAGACGGTGCATATTCTATCGGAACTGATCAATCAGGTCGCCAACCTGTTGATCGATTTTGTACGGATTCTACTGAGACTCATTTCGGGGCCGGCGGAGGTCGCGGGTGTATTCAATCCAACTGCGAATTTTTGAATTGATGGATCAGGCGGCGATCTCGTTTGCTGGGGCGTCCCTCGGTCTGCAGGTGCCTGGGCAGAGTTTTGCGCTGCTCCAAGCGTTGCTGTCTCTGTTCAATGCTTTCCAACGTTTCCTCATAGAGCAACTGGGCTTCGGGTGCTCCACGGCGTTGTTCTGAAAGGGCTTTGACGACAACAGTTTTCTCATCAAAGCCCTGTCGCAGGGAAATTTTTAACCCTACCGTAATTTCTTTGCCAGGCTTGGCCCGCACGCCCTCGCAGTGGACCTTGCCGCCGTCGATTGCCTGCTTGGCGATACCTGGTCTTGTAAAACCGCGCAGCCCACAACCATTTATCAAGCCTGACTTTGTCAGTTTTGCCGCTCGAGTTGGATTTTTCCGAATTTGCCATGGTTAAGTCGTCCCCGCCACTTCCCGATTCCGAAACGCGGGCATAATCTGCTGAAAATCGATAATTTGCGGATAGTCTTCCAGCAACAAGGGGGCCTGCTGGCTGTCGGGTTGATGAATGCCGTATAGGTACCTGATACCCTCGCGCTCTGCCTGCCGCAGCACGGGAAGACTATCATCCACCAGCATGGTGCGCTCGGGCTGATAGTGTTCAAGCTCCATCAGTTTTGTCCAGAAGCCTTGATTTTCCTTGGCGAGCCTCAAGGTATGAGCGCTTATCGTGTTGTCGAAATATCTGTCGATCCCGGTGTGCTGCATCTTCAGATTCAGGCTGTCAGGATGGGCGTTAGTGATCAGGAGTATGCGTTTGTCGAGGCTGCGTAATTTCACCAGTAGATCAATCACGTAGGGTCTGATAACTATCTTGTGTTTCACTTCCTGCTTGAGCAGCGCGATGTTCAAGTCGAGCTGTTTGGCCCAGAAATCAAGGCAGTACCAGTTTAGAGTGCCGCGCTGCTCGGCATACATCGCCCGCAGCGTCGCGTTGGCGGATTCACTGTCCAATCCCTGCGCTCTTGCCCAGACATCCGGCAGAAAGGATTGCCAGAAGTAGTTGTCGAAATGCAGGTCCAGCAGAGTTCCGTCCATGTCGAACATGACCGTATCGATCTGCGACCAGGGTGGCATCAGGCTGTCTTGCCGGTGGCTTTCGTTGGCTAACTCACGCATAGTAGGGCTTGAGTGTTCATTTATCCGGATTCAGGAATTTAACAATGGATGATAGAGACCTGCTGGCATTGGCGGACCGGGTGGCCCAGGCCGCAGGGCAGCAAATACTCGCAGTTTACAACAAGACCGGCAACATTGATGTAACGATCAAGGACGACAAGTCGCCTTTGACAGAGGCAGACCGTCGGGCCAATCGGATCATCGTAAGCGAGCTTTCCGAGGCGGTTCCGAACATCCCTGTTTTATCTGAAGAATCCGAGCACCTGGACTTTTCCGAGCGCGGCCGCTGGGGAAAATACTGGTTGGTTGATCCCCTGGACGGCACCAAAGAGTTCATCAAGCGGAACGGCGAATTTACAGTGAACATTGCCCTGATAGACCGGGGCCGCCCGCTGCTCGGGGTCGTGCATGTCCCCGTAACCGGGGTGACCTACCGCGGACTTTACGAAAGTGGTGCCAGCAAAACCGAAAACGGTAGGACAATAGCTATTCGCTGCCGACCCATTACGCCAGGGCAGAAAACTCTGAAGGTAGTAGCGAGCAGAAGCCACCGAGCTGCCGAGCTCGATGACCTCCTGGACCGCATACGCCTCAAGTTTGGTGATCTGGAACTGGTTAGTATGGGCAGTTCACTGAAAATCTGTCTGGTTGCCAGCGGTGAGGCTGATCTCTATCCGCGGCTGGGACCGACCTGTGAATGGGATACTGCGGCAGCTCATGCGGTGCTGTTGGCCGCTGGTGGGTCGCTGGTCGATCCCCGGTTTAACGAGTTACGTTACAACAGTAAGGCAGGACTGCTGAATCCGCATTTCATCGCTATTGCTGATAGTGATTTTCCCTGGCAGCAATTTTTCAGCTAATCTTCCAGGTTCTGAATAGTGGGAGCATTCGATGATTCGATACCTTGGGATCATAACCCTTGCCGTGCTGGTTGCCTGCAGCCCTGATGAATCGGCTAACGATGCGGTTTCGGCGGCCATGGACTCCGATGTGACTGAACGTGCAGTCGCCGAATCAATCGCACAATCCGAAACTGAGCGACTGACGGTCTGGCTTGACGAGCAATTTGAAGAATCGCTGCAGTTCAGTCCTGAATTCAAGACGATACTGGGCGACAAATCCGATAACGATAAACTGGATGATCGTTCCGAAGCAGCCCTGCAGCGCGAGCTGGATTGGCAACGTAACAGCGTGGCT
>Ga0181587_10003166_pt1 | contig 13663 bp, 10 predicted proteins | sample 071ome_27_FD_132463 | JGI IMG/M metagenome (GOLD analysis project Ga0181587, IMG submission 132463) | Coastal salt marsh microbial communities from the Groves Creek Marsh, Skidaway Island, Georgia - 071409AT metaG (megahit assembly) | ecosystem: Environmental > Aquatic > Marine > Intertidal...
ACGGATCGAGAACAAGATCGCCGGGATTGGTTGAGGCCAGGACAACCCGGTAAAGCAACGATTCCGGCTTCTGCGTCGGATGCGCCTTCTTGCCGTTCTGTTTCAGCCGTTCACCGCCGCTGCAGATCGGCAGGACCCAGTCGCTGCGCATCTGCGTGCCTTCGTTTAGCGCTTTCATGGCGTGATAGTTGAAAGTGGGCTTCGCGTCCTGTGATGGTGAACACCAGATCAGCGTTTCATGGGCGTTGGTGAAGCGCTTGCCGTTGAAGTTCGGCATCGGGTTGGTCTTGCGCCAGATGATATCGTTCAGGATCCAGAAACCCAGATCCTGAAGCAGGCTGCCTACCCGGAAGATATTGTGATAGGAGCCGATAACCCAAAGCGATCCATCGGGTTTCAACACGCGTTTCACTTCGGTCAGCCAGTCGCGGGTAAAGGCGTCGTATGCGGCGAAACCGTCGAACCTGTCCCAATCTTCTTCCACGCCATCGACACGGGAATGGTTCGGCCGCAACAAATCTCCGCCGAGTTGCAAATTATAGGGCGGATCGGCGAAGACCATATTGATCGAGGCGTCCGGCAATTTCCGGAGCATTTCGATGCAGTCTCCGCGCAAAATTTGGTTACGTTTTATGGCGCTTTTCCTCGACATCGGGAGACCATGAGTCAAGCCGGACTCTGCGTCAAGAAAAATATTTGGATTCAAAGGGTTATCGACCAGATATAGGAGTCCGCTTTAAGCGCGACTCAATATCTTGTTTACCGGGGCGAATAGTTTCCGGTGATGCGGGGTGACGCCCAGTGTTTCCAGCGCTGCGCGATGCTCCGCCGTACCGTACCCCGCATTGCGGGCCCAGCCATAGCCGGGATAGCGTGTCTCCAGCCTGGTCATGATGCGGTCGCGCGTAACCTTGGCGACGATTGACGCGGCCGCGATGGATATCGATATGCCGTCGCCCTTGATCACGGTGCGGACGGGACAGGGCAAATCGGGCGCCCGGTTGCCATCGACCAGCGCGAGTTCCGGCGTAGCGGGAAGCGCCATTACGGCGCGGCGCATGGCGAGCATTGCCGCATGCAGGATATTGAGGCGCTCTATCTCCGCCACCGAGGCCGCACCGAGCCCTACCGACGCGCAATGGAAGAGCGCGTCAGCGATTTCTTCCCGCGCGGTCGCTTTCAGCTTCTTGGAATCATCAATGCGCGTGACAAGGGCGGGATCAATCCTTTCCGGGTCGAGCATTGCCGCCGCCGCGACCACCGGCCCGCAGAGGGGTCCGCGTCCGACTTCGTCGACGCCGGCAACAAGGCAACCCGCCTCAATTTCCAGCGAGAAATCAGGCATCGTCCTTGTCCGGCTTGGGGTGCTTCGTTGTGGTTTTACGAAGGGTCTGCAACCGCGACCAGCCTTTGCCGCCGAAATGTTTCGACTGTCTGACGACGTGCCGCAAAAGGGCGCGTTCGCCAACGAAGGTGGAACGCAATATCGCCTGCCATCCATCCAGTTCGCGCTCCGCAATATGATGAAGGCGCCGCGCCGTGGTCAGCCAGAACGGGCTGAAGCCCAGGCTGAGCGCTGTTACCGCGATGATCAGGCGGGATTCATCGGGAGAAATGGCCGCGACGGACAATCCGGTTGCCGCCAGCAGGAAAGAAAACTCGCCCATCTGGGACATGGTTACACCCGCGAGGAAGGCGCGGGGCCAGTTTTCGCCCAGCAGGCGCAAAATGGCGATGTTGAGAGTACTTTTGAACAGGGTCACGATCAGGAACAGCGTCAATACAAGTCCGAGATTGTTCCAGATATATGCGAGGTCGATCAGCAGTCCGACCGACAGGAAAAAGACCATCAGCATGACGCTCTGGATCGGGCGCACGACGGCGAGCATGGCTTCCCGTTCCGCGCTGTTCCCGATGGCGAGACCGGCCAGAAACGCGCCATAGGCCGGGGAGAGCCCCATCAGACCCAGTATCGCGCCGCCGCCGAAGCAATAGACCAGCCCGGCAAGGGGCGAGAGATCGGGATGGTTCGATAGCAGCCGGTAGAAAGGCAGATGCGCGCGCCGCTGCTGTAACAGAAAGCGGATCAGCAGGGCGAGCAGCGCCACGGCGACAATAAATTTAACCGCGGCGGTCGCGCCGAAACCGCCGCCGCCCATATTTTCGACCACCAGCATCATTGGCAGGAAAGCGAGGTCCTGCGCAATCAGCACCGCGACGGTGATCCGGCCGACGCGATTGCGCAGCGCATCGACCTCCTCCAGCATCTTTACCGCCACGGCGGTACTCGAAAGCGCGACGACGAATCCCAGCAGTATCGCGCTGCGGATTGGCAGATCGATGGCCCAGGACAACAGGAAAATAACGGCGAGACTGCCGAAACTTTGGAGAAGGACGGCGGGAACCGCGATGCGCCAGGTATATTTCAGGGTCCGGACGCTGAGTTCCATGCCGATGATGAATAGCAGCAACAGCACGCCGAGCTCGGCGAAGTAGGCGACAATGCCTTCATTTTCGACCAGCCTGAAACCGGACGGTCCCAATATGACACCGGCCAGCAAGTAGCCGACCAGCGGCGGTTGGCGAAAATGCGCCATCGCCATCCCGCATATCAGGGCTGTAATGATGACGAAGGCGATGCCTGTGAGGTCTGCGGCGTGTTCCATCGGTCGCGCGACTATAGCAGAGCGCCGCGCGCAGGATGAAATCAGAAGAGCGGCATTTGACCGTTTTTTTCGACCGGCACACGGAAAAGCGTTTCATCGAGCCGGTTCCGCTGCTCGGTGTCTAATCCGAGTTTGCGGCAGGCGAGGCGAAAGCGCTGCCCCAGCATGCGGGCATATTCCCCCGTACCACGCATGCGGGTTCCGAATTCGGCTGCGTAATCCTTGCCGCCTCGCGCGCCGCGCACCAGGCTCATCACATGATCGGCTCTGTCCGGCGCGTGAGTCTTTAGCCATTCGACGAACAGATCGGATATTTCCAGCGGCAGGCGCAACAGGATGTAACCGGCGATTTCCGCGCCCGCATCCATGCCCGCTTCCAGGATTGATTCCAGTTCGCTGTCGGTCAGGGCGGGGATCACCGGTGCCGCCATGACGCCCGTTGGAATACCGGCGGCGGAAAGCGCGCGCAGCGCGTCCAGCCTCTTGCTCGGGGTGGCCGCGCGCGGCTCCAGCTTGTTGGCAAGGCGGTGATCCAGTGTCGTGACGGAAACACAGACCTGCGCCAGCCCTTTTTCCGCCATCGGGGCGAGAATATCGATATCCCGTGTCACTAGGGCGGATTTGGTCACAATGCCCACCGGATGATTGAATTCCGCCAGCACCTCAAGGATCGATCTTGTGATCCGCATCGATTTTTCCGACGGCTGGTAAGGATCGGTATTGGTTCCCATCGCCATGATGCGGCATTTGTAATTCGGTTTGCGCAACTCCTTTTCCAGAAGGCGCGCCGCTTCGAGCTTGAACAGGATTCGGCTTTCGAAATCGAGCCCCGGGGACATGCCCAGCCAGGCGTGGGTCGGGCGGGCAAAACAGTAAACGCAGCCATGTTCGCACCCGCGATAGGGATTGATGGAGCGATCAAACGGTACGTCGGGCGATTCATTCCGCGCGATTATCGTCCGGCTGGAATCGCGGATCAGCTCGGTCCGAAGCGGCGGCGGCGCGTCGGCCGGATCTGGGGGCAGATCGACAGGCCGCCAGCCATCGTCAATCCGCTGTGTTTCTAATCTCTCATACCGGCCGGTGGCGTTGCTGATCGCGCCCCGTCCCTTTACCGGCATATCCGGCAGCACATCCATGGTTTTTCTCCCGCTTTCGAAGGGCTCGGATGATGACTCAAGGGGTGAAACAAAACAAGAACTTTTATTCTCTCGCGACGTTTTTTTGCGGTCATGCTATGAGAAGACCATGGAGGATTTCCCCGAAATCAGCGTGATCATACCGGCGCTCAATGCCGCCGCTTCTCTCGTGCGTACAATTGAGTCGGTCAGCGATATCGCGGCGGAAATCATTGTCGTCGATGGCGGGTCTTCGGATGGGACACGCGAAATCGCGCAAAATTCAGGCGCACGGGTGATCGTGGCCGAACCCGGGCGCGGGTCGCAACTTGCGGCCGGTGCGCTGGAAGCCGAGGGTGACTGGTTTCTGTTTCTGCACGCCGACACGGTGCTGGGCGCGGGTTGGCCGGTCGAGGTCGCGTCTTTTGTCTCCCGTGTGGCGGGCGATGGCACAAAGGCGGCGGCTTTTCGCTTTGCGCTGGATGATGACAGCCGCAAGGCACGCTGGCTGGAACGCGTGGTGGCGTGGCGGTGCCGCCGGTTCGGCCTCGCCTGGGGGGATCAGGGTCTGCTGATCGGCCGCACGCTATATGATTCCGTCGGGGGATACCGGTGCGATATGCCGCTTTTCGAAGACGCGGATTTTATCCGGCGCATCGGACGTGCGCGGTTGCAACTTCTCGAAACCCCGGCGGCGACATCGGCCGAAAAATATCGGCGCGACGGATATTTGAAACGGTGTCTGCGCAACGGGCTGTGCCTTTCCGCCTATTTTCTGAATATCTCTCCGGCAACGATCCGGCGTTACTACCGGTAATGGGGTCGGCGCAAAAACCTGTTGTTATCGTTTTTGCCCGCGCGCCAAGGCTGGGCGCGGTAAAGACACGGCTGGCGGCAGGGGTCGGCAAGCGGGCGGCTTTCAGGTTGTGTGTGGAGACGACCGGGGCAATCATCCGGCGGCTGGCAAACCAGCCGCGGTGGGAGATCGAGCTTTGTATTACGCCGGAAAATGCGGCCGGTCTGGACCGGGTGTGGCCCGGCAAATTTCCCGTAACGGGGCAGGGCGGCGGCAACCTGGGCAGACGGATGGAACGCGCAATGATGCGCTACCCGTCTCGCCCCGTGATTTTGATCGGCAGCGATATTCCCGATATTCGGGCGAACGATATCGCCGCCGGATTTCGTGCGCTCGGTACCCATGATCTTGTATTCGGTCCGGCGGATGATGGCGGTTACTGGCTTGTCGGCGCGAAACATGGCGCGCTGGCGCGTGGGCTTTTCGAAAACGTCCGATGGTCTGGACCGCACGCGCTTTCAGATACGCGGGCGAACGCGAATGGAAAGCGTGTTGCCCGCCTGCGTAATCTCAGCGATATCGATGATGTTTCGGATTATGAGCGCTGGCGCTCAGACGCGACGTTTGCGTAACAGCCGGATCGCAAGCAAACCGCCGGCAAACAGCAGAAGCGGGCTCGGCGCGTCAACGACGTCGGCTTCTTAATTGATCTCCAGCGTCGGGGCGAGAAACCCGCCCGCGTTCTCCGTGCTGTATACGCGGAAGGTCGCGAAATTGATCGTATCGAGCCGGATCGCCAGAAAATCCGAAGTCGCGCCGGTCACCGCGTCTTCAACCTCGGTCAGGGTCAGAAAATCGATATCGAGCAGCGAATTCGCCGGGGTGCCGCCGGCACCGACGGTGCCGCTCGGATAGATCTCGGAGGCGACCAGAGTACCGCCGGCGCTTTCATCGCCCAACCCCACCGTTCCATCGCCGTCGAAGGCATAGAAATCGACCGTCACGGGGGCGTCGCCGACATTTGTCAGTAATCCGAATGTCTCCAGCCTCAACCGCGCGCTGGTGATGGTGGCGGTATCCGGGATTGATGACAGATCGTATTCCAGTATGCCCCAGGTTTCGTTGGCGCCCGATGACTGAACCGAAACGATGAAATCCGTCGTGTCGATCGAGACCCCGCCGAACGTCTTGATATCGCCGTCCGCCGCCGCGGTCAGCGACGCTGTAAAGGGCACGGCATGAGCGGTGAGCGGCGCGGCCAGCCCCAAGGCCGCCAACATCACGATCACTCCACACTGTAAGAGGGGCATAAGCATCATGGTCGGTTTTTTAGCGCGCCGGAGCGCAATTGGCTAACGGAATATGGTGCCGGAAGATGTTCAGGTTTTTAGCTGGATGGAGCCGGTCACGCCTTCCGCGTCGCGCTGATATTTTTTGAAATAGTGAATCGATGTGCCCGCGTAACGAATAGCATGCAATTCACCCTTGATAACGGCAGAGCTTACAACGTAACAACTGATAGTAAGCGTCGCGAGAATTGGGTTTACGATAAGATCTCCACGGAGAGGGTTTATTCTACCTCATCAGGCGGAGTTAGCGCGCTGATTTTAGGCGGAGCTGTGGTGGGAGCTGGCGCTCTAGGTGGCGGCGCTGCGCCTAATTACTCCAGCTCTGCTGGGGCCAGTAGCACCTCGCAGCGTACTCTGACAGTGATTATTAAGTTTGATGCGAATTCAGCGGTACGAGATTTCGCCTATAGATACAGCAGCTTTTGAGTATGACGATCCGAAATACGCTATCGCTGCTGGCGCTCGGAATTTTTCTTGCGGGTTGCCAATCTTCAAGCACACCGAGTGAGGCGCTTACTGCTACAGGAAGTTCTGTAGAAAAGAGGCAAATCGAATCTCGCAGGCTTGAGGTTGAGGACGAGAGATTTCTTTTGCAAACGGTAATTGCGACCCTGCAAGATTTTGGTTTTGAGATTGATGAGAGCGATGCTCGAAGCGGCATAATTAGCGGCTCCAAGTCGCAAGCTGGCGGACCATTTACGCTAGCACTATACGACGTTCGAGTGACAGTAACGACACGAATGCTGAGAAATAGAACGGCGTTGGTGCGTGCGAATTTTCAAAAGTTTCGGACAGGCAAGGACCCTCGGTTTTATCGGGGAGAGCCCCTTGATAGACCCGACCTTTATCGAACGTTCTTTGACAAGCTTGAGCAATCAATTTTCCTTGGTGAGAACAAGGTATGAAGCTAAAGATAAAACATCTTCCGACAATATTTTTGGGGCTTCTGTTGTTTGGGTGTCAGGCGGATTCCCGACAACAGATCCTTGCAGCTGATAAAAGCCAAGTTGCCCTCCGGGCAGCGCAATCGCGCGTACTTGATACGACCAACCGGTCTTTAAGCATGCGCACAGTCATAGCTACATTGCAGGATCTTGGCTTTACCGTTGATAAAGTTGATCGAGATATTGGGGTCGTTAGCGCGACAAAGGCTGCGGACTATTTAATGAAAATGACAGTTTCTGTCCGCCAGCGCGGAAACGATCAGGTAGTTGTAAGAGCTAGCGCACAACATAACCTCAAAGCGGTTAGCGATGCGGCTCCTTACCAACAATTCTTCAATGCGTTGGAACAAGCGGTGTTTCTAGAAAATAATGCTTCCAATTAGTCAACAGCAGCGAACCGGCAAGGCGAATTGATATTAGTATTCGCGCAATCTCGGCAGTAATTCGGCAAAATTGCAGGGTTTGTGGCGGATATCCAGTTGATGCACCAGTATCTGGTCCCAGGCATCCCGGCACGCGCCGGTTGATCCCGGCAGCGCGAACAGATAGGTGCCGCCGGCCACCCCGGCGGTCGCGCGCGACTGGATGGTGGAGGTCTTGATCAGCTCATAGCTGAGCATCCGGAACAGCTCCCCAAAACCCGGGATTTCCTTTTCATAGACCGCGTGAAAGGCCTCCGGCGTCACATCGCGGCCGGTCACCCCGGTGCCTCCCGTGGCCAGCACCACCTCGACTTCGTCATCGGCGATCCAGCGGCGCAGCGCCGCTTCGATTTCCGCCTGCTCGTCTCGCACGATTATTTTTTCGGCAAGGATATGACCCGCTTTCCGCAGCCGGTCGGCCAGCAGCGGGCCCGACGTGTCGGTTTCTTCCGTTCTGGTGTCGGACACCGTCATCACGGCGATATGCACGGGTTGGAATTCGATTGTTTCGTCAATGCCTGCCATCAGCGGGGTCCTGCCGCAAGTTGTTCACTGTCGAGTGTCTCATATATCGGAATGCCGCCCGCTGCCAACGCTTCCAATGATGGCGCGTCCTGGCCCAGCCGGTCGCGATAAATCCAGAGATTGGCCAGAACGCGCTCGATAAAATTCCGGGTTTCACGCGATGGCAGGCTTTCGATCAGCAAGAGCGGATCGAGGTCGGTGCCGATCTTGCGCTTCCATTTCTGCAAATTGCCCGGGCCGCCATTATAGGCGGCGGCGAGCAGGAACAGATTTTCGCCGACCGCGTCATGTTGCAACAAATAGCGCAAATATTTTTGTCCCAGCGTGATGTTGAGCACGGGGTCGAAAAGCTTGTCGCGGGCGCGTCCCCGGTAACGGCGGTCGCCGATATAGCTCGCCGTTCCCGGCATCAACTGCATCAGCCCGCGCGCCCCGGCACGGCTCTTCGCCCGGGTCCGGAAGGCCGATTCCTGCCGCATAAAGGCGAATACCAGCGCCCGATCGACCGTAAATCCGCCACTCGGCTTCCATGGCGGGACGGGATAGAGCGCGCGCGAAACCACCGGCGATTGCCGGTCAGTCATGGCGCTCACCGTCCGGAAGGCGAGTCCCGGCATCGACAGGGTGTCGGCCGCCGCCAGAAGGGCCTGTTGTCCGTCACTATCCGACCCGGCGGCGAGTTGCCTCAGATCGCGTTCGGCGCGGTCTCTCTGATTGACCTGGATCAGGGCCAGCGCGCGTTGGGTGACCGGGTTTCCGAAAAGAGAACCGAAACCGGATCCACCCGCGCCGCCCGCATCGGTCCATTGCTTGCCTGAATCCATCCCGAGGACACGCCGCGCCAGGATGCCGTAAAAATCGCTATGTTCTTCCGCCGCGATGCGCAGGTAGCGGCTGGTCCGTGCCGGCCGCCGCGCAATCATATTGGACCGGCCCGCCCAAAAGGCCGCCGCGGCTCTGGTCGCGCCCGATATCCCCGTGGTCGTGGCCAGCGCTTCGAAATTTTCGGCCGCGCGAAGATGGTCGCCGGAGCGAAACGCCGCCAAACCGCCATACCACCAGGCAAAGGGCGCCAGCGCACCGTTTCTGCGGGCCGCCCTGGCCGCGATGGTGAGCGTTTGTTTGTCATTGCCGTAATAGAACCAGCCTGCCGCGATGCGCGCGCGCGCGATATCGATATGGGCACGGTGCATGCCGCGCCGTTCCGCGCGATCGACATATTTCCCGGCGCTGGTCAGGCGTTGCCGGTAGACCAGGGAGCGCACGCGGCGGTGAAAGTTTCTGGTCGCGCGCGTGATCCCGACGCCGGCATTCCTGAGCCGGTAATAGGTTCCGTAGACGCGTTTGGCCTGCGGGCTTCCGGCATAACCGTTCTCATAGACGGGCCGGCGCGGCGCGCGCGCCCGGCGCGGCTTGCGTTTAAGGGCAAGTTTGTATATCCGCCGCGCATCCGGATGGTCGGCATGCTCCTTGAGCCATGCGGCAAGCTCTTTGTATTTCGAACGATATTTCGTCGGGTGCAGATAGCGTTGTGCCTCGACATGTCCCACCAGTATCCGGTTGGACAGGCGGGCGATTTCCCGGTCGGCTTTGCGCCAGCTCCCCTTTTCCTGCAATGCGAAAATGCGTTTATAGGAAGCGGCGTCCCTGTCGGAGAGCGGTTTAGGGGTTTTGATGTCTGTTGCCGAGACGTTTGCGTTCGGGGCAAGGACAAGGACAAGCGCTAAACCAGCCCAGGACAGGATTTTCATGCGCCGGTCTCCAGCTTCGCGCGGATTTCCAGCAGATCGAGCCATGTTTCGCGTTTCTGTGCCGGTTGGCGCAGGAGATAGGCGGGGTGGAGAATGGCGCGCGCCTCTATGGGCGATGCCATATGGACGCTCTCATAGCTCAGCCACTTGCCGCGCAGGCGCATGATGCCCTGGGTGGTTCCCAGCAGGGTTTTGGCGGAGGTACCGCCGACCATCACCAGAATTTTTGGTCCGACGAGTTCGATATGCCGTTCGATAAAGGGCAGACAGGCGGCGATCTCCGCATCTGTCGGAGACCGGTTGCCGGGCGGGCGCCAGGGCAGGATGTTGGTGATATAGGCATCGCCGCGCGATTGTCCGATCGCTTCCAGCATCTTGTCGAGCAGATGCCCCGCCGGTCCTACAAAGGGCAGTCCCTGACGGTCTTCCTCCGCGCCCGGTGCTTCTCCGACAAACATCAAATCCGCTTTTGGGTCGCCATCGCCGAAAACGAGATTCTTTGCTGTTTCTTTCAGGGGGCAACCATCGAACGCGTCCAGCGCCGCGCGCAGCTCTTCGAGATTTGCCGCCTTTGCGGCGGCCTCCCGCGCGGATTGATGGGTTTCCTCGCGCGATACCAGTTTTTGATCCGGGCGTTGCCGGGGCGGGGGACCGGCCGCCCCAGATCGTTCCGTGGCCGGCGGCGCGGAGGCGGGCGCGGCCACCGGTGGCGCCTGATCCAGCCGGTTGACCGGGGCGTCCTCCAACGCGACATCCACGCCAGAATCGACGTACCATTTGAGAAGTTCGGCCATGGGGTTATCTTGTGCCATGAACAAAATCTAGCACGGCCCGCGCGGGATTCCATCGGGCCCTGCAAAACGTTTCCGGCAACGACCGGGGAGGGAATGAATAAATGGAACGTGAATCGATGGAGGTGGATGTCGTAATCGTGGGCGGCGGGCCTTCGGGATTGTCAGCGGCAATCCGTTTGCGCCAGCTTGCCGAGGAAAACGGCCAGGACATTACGGTTTGCGTTCTGGAAAAAGGTTCCGAAGTCGGTGCGCATATTCTGTCCGGCGCTGTGTTGGAACCCCGCGCCCTTGAAGAGCTCTTTCCCGACTGGAAGGAGCGCGGCGCGCCGCTGAACACACCGGTCGCCGAGGACCGTTTTCTGCTGCTGTCGGAAAAAGGCGCAACCCGTCTGCCGACTCCGCCGCAAATGAATAATCACGGGAATTACATCGTCAGCCTCGGCAATGTCTGCCGCTGGCTGAAAGAGCAGGCGGAAGCGCTTGAGGTCCAGGTGTTTGAGGGATTTGCCGGGGCGGAAATTCTCTATGACGAAGACGGCAACGTCGTCGGGATCGCCACGGGCGATATGGGTATCGGTCGCGACGGCGAACAAAAGGACGGTTTCACACCGGGTTATGAACTTCGCGCGCGCTATACCTTGTTTGCGGAAGGCTGCCGGGGGTCGCTGACCGGTGAGCTTTTCGAGAAATTCGACATGCGAAAGGGACACGACCCGCAGACCTACGCCATAGGCATCAAGGAATTGTGGGAGGTTGATCCGGAAAATCATCATCCGGGCCGGGTGATCCATACGATCGGCTGGCCGGTGGATAGCTCCACCTATGGCGGTTCGTTCCTCTATCATCTGGAGGATAACCAGGTCGCCGTCGGATATGTCATCGGGCTCGATTACAAGAATCCGCATCTTAGCCCGTTTGACGAGTTCCAGCGTTTCAAGACACACCCGAAAATCCGCCCTGTCTTCGAAGGCGGCCGCCGGGTGTCCTATGGCGCGCGCGCGCTGAATGAAGGCGGGTTTCAGTCGATCCCGGATCTGGTTTGTCCGGGCGGGGCGATCATCGGTTGCGCGGCCGGCTTTGTGAATGTTCCCAAGATCAAGGGATCGCATAACGCGATGAAGACCGGCATGCTGGCGGCGGAAGCGGCTTTTGAGGCGCTGACCGGAGAAGAGGCGCCGCCGCGGCTGGACAGCTATCCCGAACGGCTGAAAAAGAGCTGGGTATGGGATGAGCTGTACCGGGTGCGGAATATTCGTCCTGCCTTCCGTTGGGGGCTTTGGGCCGGTCTGATCTATAGCGCGATCGATACCTATCTGTTCAGGGGCAAGGCACCGTGGACGTTCAGTCACCACAGCGATCATGACGCGTTGTTGCCCGCCGACAAGGCGCCAAAAATTGAATACCCCAAGCCCGACGGCGAGATCAGTTTCGACAAGCTGTCCTCGGTTTTTATCGCCAACACGAACCATGAAGAAGACCAGCCCTGTCATCTGACCCTTAAGGACCCTGAGGTGCCGATCAAAGTGAACCTCGCCCAATTCGACGCGCCCGAACAGCGTTTCTGTCCGGCGGGTGTGTATGAAATCATCGATGAAGGGGAAGGTCCGAGATTGCAGATAAACGCGCAGAACTGCGTTCATTGCAAAACCTGCGATATCAAGGATCCAACCCAGAATATCCGCTGGGTAACGCCCGAAGGCGGCGGCGGTCCGAACTATCCGAATATGTGACCGGTATGCGTGATATGTCAGGATCGAGAGATTTTCGGTTCACTGCGGTATTTTGCGTCATATACTCATCCGTATGACATGTCGTGAAAGGACTTCTGGATTGGTTGCATTGCGGTTGATCGGCGCGCTTCCCGCGGTTTCCGCCTGTGTCGCACTTGGTTTGCTGAGTGGTTGTGTCGCCGACGGGCAACCGCGCCTTGATACCTTTGCCGAGGCGGGCCCCGCCCGGGCCGCCAGTGCCCCGGCCCTGCGTTTTGACAGCGCCTCCGGGAATTATCTGGCCGGTCGTTATGCGCGTAATACCCGCGATTTCAATGCAGCGGCGGAATTTCTGTCAGACGCGCTTTCCCAGGATGCGGAAAATTCAAGAATAAGGCGGCAAGTTTTCTTTTCTCTGGCCGCCGCCGGAAAGATGGATGCTGCGGGAAATCTCGCGGCCGAGGTCTTGCGCGACGACAAGACGTCGCCGGTTCCCAACCTGACACTGATCGTTGCGACCATCAGGGCGGGGGATCATGAAGGCGCGCTCGCGAAACTGGAAACGCTGCCGAAAATCGGGATGAATACCTTTACCGCGCCTTTGTTGAAAGCTTGGCTGCTGGTCGGGCAAGAAAAATACGAAGATGCGATCAAGGCGGTGGAGCCGCTGGCCAAGGTAAGCGCGTTTCGGACATTGCGTCTGCATCATACCGCCCTCATCGAGGATCTCGCCGGAAATGCGGATGCTGCGGAAAAAGCATTTCAGGGCGCGCTGAAATCCGTCAAATCGGTGAGAACCGTGCAGGCCTATGGGCGCTTTCTGGAACGCGCGGGACGGCCTGAAGAGGCCCGCACCCTTTACGACGACTATATAAAGAGCAATGGCGGGACGAGCTTACAACTCGAAGGCGATGTCGCGCGGCTTGACGCGAAGGAATCGGCGCTCCGGATCGTTGAAACCAGTATGGATGGCATCGCGGAGGCATTGTTCAATCTTTCCGGCACGCTCGGTCAAAGCCGTTCGGTCGATCTCGCGCTGATATACAGCCGATTGGCTCTCTGGATTAAGCCGGTATTTCCGCAAGCCAAAATTCTCGTCGGCGACCTTCTGGATATTCTTGAACGGCGGGAAGAGGCGCTATCCGCGTTCGCTTCTGTCGAAAAGACCTCTTCGCATTATTGGGGTGCGCGTCTCCGCCGGGCGACGATCCTGAATACGCTGAAACGCGACGACGAGGCGGAAACGCTCTTGCGCGGCATGGCGGAGGAAGAACCGCAACGTTCGGATGCGCTCATTCAGCTTGGCGACATGCTGCGGGCGGCGGATAAATTCGAAGACGCTTCGGAAGCGTATAGCCGGGCGATAGAAAGGACCGGCGACCTTTGCGAGGAAGACTGGTCATTGTTTTATTCGCGCGGAATCACCTACGAACGCTCCAAAAAATGGGCGCTGGCGGAAAAGGATTTTTTGCGGGCGTTGGAGTTACGCCCCGACCAACCCTTTGTCCTCAATTATCTCGGCTATAGCTGGGTCGATCAGGGGCGCAATCTCGATCGCGCCAAGAAGATGATTCAGGAAGCGGTTCGGC
>Ga0181587_10003173_pt1 | contig 13651 bp, 9 predicted proteins | sample 071ome_27_FD_132463 | JGI IMG/M metagenome (GOLD analysis project Ga0181587, IMG submission 132463) | Coastal salt marsh microbial communities from the Groves Creek Marsh, Skidaway Island, Georgia - 071409AT metaG (megahit assembly) | ecosystem: Environmental > Aquatic > Marine > Intertidal zone...
CCCCTTCGTCCAAGGTCCAACTGACTGAACAATGATCGACGATGACGTGGCTGGCATGAGAGATATCCATCCCATCCATCAGTTTCCCTGCTTCATCCCCCAGTCGAACCCTCAGATAGCGAACCACACTGTGGTCCGCAGAAATCATCAAAGGGTATTTGCGCAGACAAATTCCATCTCCTGGTGCCGTCTGTCCAGCAATGGTGATATAGGGATGTGTGATTCGCAAGGGGGACTCCAATTCAATGGTCCCTCCCACTCGGAAAATCACGGTTCTCGGCTCTGGATACTCGATGGCTGCCCTCAAACTACCGGGCCCATCATCCCTCAGATGGGTTACAAAAAGGACCTTCCCTCCTCTCCCTCCCTCTGCATGACGACCGAACCCCTCGGCAGTAGGAAAGGCCAGCATCGGTTCGGCAGCTTGGCCGAGGCAAATCAACGCTAAGAAACACAGAGTGACAATCAGTTTAAATCTCATAAGGTAGGAGAGGGCTGCTTAAGTTCTTGGCTGTTTTTCTAATGGAAAAACAGAATCATCTCCAACTCAAAACGCGCCCATCGGATCTGACATGCGACTAAAAGAAGAGAACACGCGACCCAGTATTGCCAGATTCAAAACAGGAGGCCATCCTGCAGTGATGGGTATCCCAAACCGCGCTTCAAAATTACCTTTGATCGCCCTTCTTCAATCGATCGTTGCAGGTCTTTGTTTTCACACGGCTCAAGGCGATGAAAAAACAATCCAGACCCATGCTCCAGTGGACTTGCTGGTCATCGGAGGCACACCAGCAGGCATTGCAGCGGCCATCGGTGCGGCCACATTGGGAAAAGAGATACTGCTCATCGAGCAATCACCGGTTTTGGGAGGCGTCCATTCCTCTGGAGTCATCCGCATGGATGATTTGTATGCAGCCTCCAACAGCGGTGTCATGGAATCCTTCCGTCGGCGAGTCAGAGATTATCATCGAACCGAGCTTGCTTCCGATCCCCTAGTGCAGGCCCATAGGAACCTGCCTGCCAACCGTCCGTGGAATATTGCCGAAGGCAGAGCATGGGAGCCTCACACCGCCGCTCGTATTTACAGTGAAATGGTGGGTGAACACCCATCCATCTCCACTTTGTTCCAGCAAGTCGCTGTCGATGTCATTATGGAAGGACACAGGGTCGTCGGAGTGGTCACCCGAGATCGAGACAATCAAGGAAACCTCGGCCAGCAGCATACCTACCGTGCCAAAGTGGTCATCGATGCCACCTATGAAGGAGATCTGGCAGCCTTTGCCAGGATACCTTACCGCATTGGGCGAGAGGCCCGTTCCCCGGAAGAGCCTCATGCTGGGAGGATCTACACAAATTATTTTCGCCACGTGGCTGGCGTTCCCGCCAACACCATCCTTCCGCACAGCACTGGGGAACCCGATCACCGCAGCCAGGCTTTCACCTATCGATTGACCGGAAAGGATTACGGCCGCCCAGATCACCCTTTTCGTATCCAGGAGCCACCTCCAGGGTATGACGCCAGTTTGTATCGTTGGAATCGAAACACAAAGCCCATCATCCCCAACCGTAAGTTTGATCTGCTAGGCATCAGTTGGGGTGGAGATCTCACGGGTCATGGAACCCGGTGGGTCTTGGCTGATTGGGAGGAACGCAAGGAACTGGAGTCCATCTTCCGCCAGTATGATTTGGGGTGGCTTTACTACATCCAAACCGAAGGTCAGTCGCCGCAGATTGGATTGCCCGATGATGAGTTTACCGATAATCACCACCTTCCCTACCGACTTTATGTACGCCAAGGCAGACGCATCGAGGGCCATGAAACCCTCAATGAAAGTGATATTCACAAGGATCTGCGCGGCAATGGCCTCAGGGGCCCCTTGAACGCAAATTCTGTGGCCATCGGAGTGTACGGCATTGATGCCCACAACGTCCAAGGCCCAACACATTCACCGGAGCCCCCAAGCGGTGAGGGTGCGGCTGAAGGCACCTTGCATTTGTTTGATGTAACAGGCCCTTACCAAATCCCCTACGGTGTCATGGTCCCCAAAAGCCATCAAGGCATCTTGTTCCCCATCGGCATCTCCAGCACGCATGTGGCCATGTGCACGGTACGCATGGAACCCGTTTGGGCGGCTCTCGGGCAAGCCGCTGGAGTGGCAGCCGCCTTAAGCATGGATCAAGGCGTCGAACTCGCCCAAGTGGCCACCCTCAGCATACAGCGAGCACTGGTGCGCCAAGGTTGCCAACTCTACTTCTACACCGACTTAGCCGCCGAGGCACCATGCTTTGAGGCCGTACAACTCCTCAGCCTGAAAGGCGCCATGGACGATCGTACCATCGAACAATTCCCGTTCAAAAGCACCGCCAATACTCTCAGTGATTTGGACTTTGAGGCCTACCGATTTCGACCAGATGACCCAGTCACCATGGGTGCGTTTGCTCATATGACCATACAGGGTTTGGAGATACCCTGGAGCATCACGGCAGCCCACTTCCAGGATGTGCGTCGAGGACACCAGGCCTTTCCCTACATCGAGACCCTTTATGACCTTTCCTCACAGTCCATGAAACCCTTCTTCCCATTCGAAACACATACCTCAAAGGAGGGTTCCAACTCGCGCACCGAACTCCTGGCTCACCCTGAAAACCCTGTAGGCCATGCTCAAGCCTTAAAAATCCTCAGAGGCTTGTTGCATGAAGAGTTTACCTGGCCGTCATCCATACCAAAATCCCTTTCATTGACTCGAGGACAAGCCGCCATGCTCATCTTTGAGGCATCCCAATGGGTCTCTGAGAAGAAAGCGGCTTCCAGAAGACTTCCAGATTTTCGTCGAGGACACCATGGCTTGCGCGCCACCCCCTTTCTCATTGCCCATCGTGGTGGTGTGATCGCTTCCGACTCCCCTGAAGGCTCACTCACAGCCATTGAGCGAGCGGCAAGCGAAGGATACGACATGGTCGAGCTCGATCTCCAGCAAAGCAAGGACGGCGTCCCGATCGTGTTCCATGACCACGATTTGGTGAAAGCCTGTGGGCGGGAAGGGAAGATCATCGATTGGACTGCCAAACAATTGACATCAATGCATACCCTGATTGGAAATCAACCGCTCATCACTCTCGAAACAGCACTGAAAGCCTGCCAGTCTTTGGGACTGGGGGTGATGCTCGACCTGAAGAGTCACCGGGAGGACCCAAAGTTTCTCCACACCATTGGAGAGAGCCTGGTGAGGCATGGTCTGGCGGATGCCTCATTGTGCATCACTGGGGAACCCGCCACCCGTCGCCACCTCAAGCACACCCGATTCACGCTGACAGCCGATGAATTGAAGGCACTCAGACAAGGCGACCGGATTGAGCTCTCCGACCGTTTCTGGTTTGGTCTACCAAGCCAACTTCAAGCCGGTGACATCCAAAAACTCCAAGCTGCCGGTGCATTGGTCCTTCCAGCCATCAATACTTTCCGCTATTCGAAAAACCGGCACCATGAGGAAGCAGAGGCAGATATCAAGGCACTCATCCGGCAGGGAGTCGATGGGTTTCAGATTGATTCCATTTACCAAGAGTGGTTCGGCCTCACATCTGGAAGGTAAATCCATAGGGCTCATCTCTGCTGCATGGCCCTAGCGCTCTTCAATACGGTAAAGATGATGACGGGTTCGCAGAATCAGCCCCTTGCCATCAATAGCGGGTGAGGCCATGAAACCTGGCCCCCGCCTCGGATCATCATTCACCACCCCCTTTTCAAGGTAATTGGTGGCGAGCAGGTGAAAATTCCTCCCTGGTTGAATAACCGTTGTCGTTCCTTCCAGGCTGAAGAAGTAAATCCTTCCATCCACGTAGATAGGACAAGCTCGAAACTTGCCACCGACACGCTCCTTCCAAACCACTTCCCCACTCCGTGCTTCCAGACAAACCAGAAAACTGTCATCCAGAGCCAGATACACCAAGTCGTCCACAACAATGGGAGAAGCGTATTTGGGAAAAGGATTCTCCAGGGCCCATCGTAAATGGTTATCGGTAAGGATTCCCTGGCCGCCGGTCTGAACCGAAACCATTTGCGCCCCACGACTGAAGCCGGTCACAAATAGGACCTGATCCTCAAACACCACAGGGCGAGGAGCCGCTGAGTATGCTCCATGATCCAACCGCCAGACTTCCTTGCCAGTGGACGGGTCGTAGGCGTAGGCGGCCTTGGCGCCGACGCTAAACAATCGCATACCCTTTCCGAGGTTGGCCAGCAAAGGCGTGCTGTGGGCCTTGCGCCAGTCTCCCTCGCGTACCATCGCGTTTTCGACATGTTCGTCGTTCCAGACAGCCGAGCGTTTTGTTTGCCACACCGTTTGACCGGTGACTTTATTCAGGGCGACCAGATACTGCTGATCAGCCCCATCAAAAGTACAAATCAGAAGGGACTCATGAATCACCGGCGAGGAGGAAGCTCCGCGATAATGTCGGCAAGGCAAATCCTCCCTCTGCCAAAGAATCTGATGGGTCTGGGTATCCAGGCAAGCCGTTCCAAAACTCCCAAAATGTACATACGCACGCCCTTTTTCCAAAGCAACGGAAGGGGTTGCATAGCTATTGTCCTGGCGACCATTGCCAAGGGATTCCGGCTGATCACTGTGGAAGAGGCGTTGGTTCAAAAAGAGCTCACCACTTTGCGCATCGATACCAAGAACAAAAAAATCATGCCCATCCTCAGTCGCTGTGGTGAGCCAGACCCGTCCATCTAAAACCACAGGAGAAGAGAGGCCCAGCTCAGGTAAGTCGGTTTTCCACGCTACATGCTCTTCATCGCTCCACTGCAGCGGAACCCCATGGAAACGGTTACTGGTATGGCCGTCTCCAGCTGGGCCACGGTAATCCGGCCATCCCTGAGCTGACAGGCGAGAAGACCATTCAACAGCCGCTACGGCAAGGACCAGGTAGCTCAGACTCGTGCAGCTTAGGGCTTGGGAAATCATGGTCTTCAATCTGATCAGGATCATTGAGACTGTCAATTCGGTCCTCAATGGCTTTAGAATGACGCATTGGCCTCAAAATCCGACCATGATCAAAAGACCTCATCCCTGTGCACCCGTTGCGGATTGTGCTGCGATGGCTCGCTTTTTTCCGATGTCGAGCTCAAGGGGGCGAGCGAGGCTGATTCCATGGAGTTCCTGGGGCTTGAGGTGGAGGAGGAAGAGTCTCGCAGACATGTTCTGATCCAACCCTGTCGAGCGCTCAAGAAGAGGTGCTGCAGTATTTACGCCCATCGCCCTGAATCGTGTCGCACCTTCGTTTGCTTGGCCCTGGAGCGAGTCAGGCAAAATGAACTCTCACTCGAAGAAGCGTTGCGCATCGTCCAGAAGATCCGTCGCCTCGTGGCCTCGGGTCAAAAGGCCTCCGCCACCGCATGGATCAAGACCCACATTCTTGGCCCAGCTTTCTTCGATTGAAGCCTTCTCGTAAGGAGGCATGCCCCTCGCCCAAGGTTACTAAAATGATTGGTCCTTGAATGCCTTAGTCCCTAGAATCGGGCATTCATTTCAACAAACCATGCACAAGACATTCCTCAAATCTCAACCTGTCCTCGCGATGGCCTCCTGGAGTATGATTTGGCTGGTTCTGAGCGGAGCTGCCGCGTCATCGCAAGACCTGCTACCTCCAGGCTATGAACCTAGGCCTCTCGGACTCCACGCCCTGAGCGGTGGCAACATCATCGTCTCCCCTTCCCTGACCTTGACCAATGCGATGTTGATTATCGAAGGGGACACCATCGTGCGCGTGGTAGAAGACCTCACGCCTCCAACGGGGGCGAGAGTCTGGGACATGACCGGCACCACACTGTACCCCGGTTTCATTGATCCATACGTCTTGACGACAACCGAGGGAGAGAAGCCTCAAGTCACGAGCACTCATGCGGAAGAGGATGCCACGCATCGTGCAACGGGAGCGTGGCATTTCTTTGGAATGACCGGGGATGAGGAAGATCCAGGCGAAAAGGGCCCCGGAGGCAGTTACCACACGGTACGGTCGGACTACCGAGTGGTAGACCACTGGGACTTTGAAAGCGATGAACGCAAAAAATGGAGGGAAATGGGGTTTACTGCCGTGCAGCTCAGCCCTTCCAAGGGAATCTGGCGAGGTCGTGGGGCTGTTTCACTGACTGGCAACGATTCCCCCAACCGCTTGCTTGTCCAACCTCTCATGATGCAGCACCTGGCCTTGACAACCCGCTCGAGCCAAGCAGATGAATTCCCACGCTCGCTCATGGGGGCCCTGAGCCTGATGCGACAAACCCTCCTCAATGCCCAATACTCAAAACAGCATACGGACAAGCTCGAATACGACCCATCACTGGAGGCCTTGCTGCCCGTACTTTCAGGGCAAACGCGACTTCTCATCGAGCCAGGCAGTGTGCTCATGGCAAACCGAACCCATCAAATTGCGAACGCCTTTGGCATCCAACCCATCCTTGTGGCCAGCGGTCAGGAATGGAGACGGCCCGACCTGGTATCCGGAATCGATACGACCTGGATTGTTCCACTGCGCTTTCCACAAGCACCTCAATTTGATGAAGAAGCGGATTGGGAAGCCGTGGAGCTGGATCTCCTCCGCCAGTGGGATTGGGCTCCCGAAATCCCTGCATGGCTCAATGACATGGGTCAACGCATCGCGCTAAGCCTCCATGGCTTGAGCGATCCCAAGGCGTTTCGAAAACATCTCCGTCAGGCCATCGATCGTGGACTGAGCCCCCAGGCAGCCTTGGCAGGCATGACCACCGTGCCGGCCGAAATGTGCGATCTTTCCGATCAAATGGGCACCCTGACTCCCGGGAAATGGGCCAATCTCTGCGTAGTCGAAGGGGATTACTTCGACCCTGAATCGCCCATCCGCGAAACCTGGATCCAAGGTCGACGTTATCCCCATCCAGATTACAAAGCACCAAAGGAAGAGGCATTAGAGTCCAACTCAAAAAATGCCGACACGGGGGACGACCACTCACAAGCAGCTCAACTCTATCAGCGCATCGCTCGATCCCCGCATGAAGATCGCCCAGCACGCCAAGGCCCGGATACCCTACTCATTCGAGGGGCTACCCTTTGGACGTGTGGCCCAATGGGCATCATGGAGGAAGCCGACTTATTGGTTCAGCATGGCCATATTGTGAAGGTTGGACGAGGACTGAGTTTACCTGAGGGAGATCTTGGAAGCTGTCTGGTCATTGACGCCCGCGGCAAGCATCTGACACCCGGGCTCATCGACGCCCATTCCCATAGCATGATCATGGGAGGCGTCAATGAAGGCACCATGCCTTCCACTGCCATGGTGCGGGTCGCAGATGTCGTTAATTCCGAAACCGATCACATCTACTACCAGCTCGCTGGAGGACTGACCGTCGCCAACCTTTTGCATGGTTCCGCCAATCCGATAGGAGGACAAAATGCGGTCATCAAGCTTCGTTGGGGTGCGGATCCGGATGGATTGTTATTCCGCGAGGCACCCGCTGGGATCAAGTTCGCCCTGGGTGAAAACGTCAAACAATCCAATTGGGGTAATGAACGCACCACTCGCTTTCCTCAGTCGCGCATGGGAGTCCCTGTTTTCTATGAAAACCGTTTCACGGCAGCACGGACTTACCAGCAGAATTGGCAAGCTTTCAGAGAAGGAAAGGGGCCTCGCCCTCGCACCGACCTCGAGCTGGAAACGCTGGTCGAAATCCTGGATGGGCGCCGCTGGATCCATTGCCATTCCTACCGACAAGATGAAATTCTGGTTTTTCTGAGGGTGATGGAACAGTTTGGCATTCAGGTAGGCACCCTCCAGCACGTGCTGGAAGGATACAAGGTGGCTGATGAAATCGCTGCACATGGTGCAGGCGCTTCCTGTTTTTCTGATTGGTGGGCTTACAAGTTTGAGGTCATCGATGCCATCCCCTACGCAGGAAGCTTGATGCATGAGCGAGGCGCTTTGGTTTCCTTTAATTCAGATGACAGTGATTTGGCCAGGCGCATGTATCTCGAGGCAGCCAAAGCTGTAAAATACGGGAACACTCCCCCAGAAGAGGCGTTGAATTTTGTCACCCTTTACCCAGCACAACAATTGCGCATCGACCCTTGGGTCGGATCTCTGGAGGTCGGTAAGCATGCCGATTTTGCCCTTTGGTCAGCTTCGCCTTTGGACACACGCACCACCTGCCTGGAGACCTGGATTGAAGGGGTCAAATTCTTTGATCGCTATCAGGACAAGGAGCGGGTAGCCGAGCAGGCAAGAGAAAAGGCTGCCTTGATCCAACACGCAAAAAATTCAGACCATAAAAAACCATCGGATGCATCCTCCGATGCCCAAGTTTTGTTCTTTCAAAGGGCTCTGGAAAAACTTCATGAAGGCCAAATCCTTCATTGTGACGACTGAGGAGCACCTTACCGATTCAAAACCAAGTCAACACTCAACGATTCCACCCATGAGACTTTACATTCACCCTACCAGCCTTCTCACCGTGTTCTTTCTCCTGGCGGCTTCCCTGACACATGCGGGGACCCTCCTGTTAAAAAACGGGATATTTCATACCATGTCCCATCAGCCTGTAGTGAAGGGCGACCTGCTGATCCAGAATCAGAACATCGCCATGATTGCCGACCGCATCTCTTCTCCAGCAGACGCTGTCTTGGATCTTGAGGAGGCCCATGTGTATCCGGGAATGATTGCCATGACCACGACTCTGGGCCTCCTAGAAATTAACTCCGTCCGGGCCACCTTGGATACGACTGAAGTTGGACAATGGACGCCGGAGGTCCTGTCCTGGCGCGCCGTCAATCCCTCATCAGAACTGCTACCCGTCGCCAGAGCCAATGGGATCACCCACGCACAACCCATTCCCCTGGGGGGCACCTTGAGTGGACAGTCCGGGCTCATCCAACTCGATGGATGGACCTTGGAGGACATGCTGGTCAAACCTTCGGTCGGTTACCATCTATTCTGGCCCAGTGCCGCGATTCAGCACACACCCAAAGCCCTCATGGCCCAACCATCCAATTGGAAAAGCCCCAAGGATCAGAAAACAGCCCATCGAAAAAAAGTGGAAACCATCACTGAGTTCCTGGCCTCATCAAAAGCTTATGTGGAAGGCCTTCGCAGCAACGATACCCTGAGCCCGATTCCCAGCTGGGAAGCCATGAGAGCTTGGGTGGAGGGGAAGGAACCTTTGTTCATTCATGCCAGTGAACACCGTCAGATTGAATCCTTGCTGGACTGGGTCGAGACAAACGCATCAAAGGTGGTGCTGGTGGGAGGACGCGATGCCTGGAAATCAGCTCATCGACTTGCAGACCTCAAGGTCCCCGTGGTTTATGAACACACCTTCACTTTGCCGCAGGATGATACGGCAAGCTATGATGTCCAGTTTACAGCTCCTTCCATACTCTTTCGTGCTGGAGTCAAAGTCATCTTCAGTGAAGGTTCGAATCGATTCGCTGCCTCCGCCGTCCGTAATCTTCCCTACGCTGCGGCTCAAGCAGCTGCCTTTGGGCTCCCTGAGGATGAGGCGATGAAAGGCATTACGTGCTACCCTGCCGAAGTGCTTGGCATGAGCCATCGGATTGGGAGTCTGAAGACGGGCATGGAAGCATCCCTGGTAATCCTCAACGGCCCCTTGCTGGACATCCGTTCCCAGGTCACCCATATGTGGATCAAAGGACAACCCGTTTCCCTGGAGAGTCGTCACACTCGCCTGTACGAAAAATACCGAAAACGCCCCCAAGTTCCTAAGCGCTGATCCACTATTCCAAAATCAATTGGCCAGGATGTTCGGAAATCCACGCAACTTCCTTGGCTGTCAATGGACGGTCAAAGCAGCTGAGCTCATCCAGCCAACCAATGTAATTCAGCCCGAGATAAAGACGAATAGCTTCATCGCTTTTCCAGGTGAATTGCTGATTCCATCCCTGAATCACCCCTTGGTCCTTTCCGTTGAGATAAAGATGAGCCTCCCCGTTCTCTTCTCCTGAATTGAACCCCGTCCAAGTAAAGCAAACGTGTGTCCAATGCTCTGCAGAAAAGGGAGGCTCCTTGACGGGCAAAAGAGGTCGCTGCGATTCGGGTATGTCCTCGTTTTCTGGGTTCCAAACCTTCAGGTCGGCGAAGGCACCCAGACGAAAATCACGTGGGTCCCCATCTTTGTTGAAATCAACAAAGAACGCCCCGTCATTCCAGGAGCGGGTGGTCAGCTGCAGGGGATCAGCATAACCCGGAGCCAGGGCCTGCTCCGAATCAAACTTGAGCCACAGGGACACAGTCCCACTCCAATCACGCTGCTTGTAGGCAACATTTTTTTCACCCCGGTAAAAGATCCACGCAGCGTCCCGATGCGTGAATTGCAAGGCCCCGCTCCCCTTCACTCCGCCATGCCTCGCCCATTGCGTTTGTCCCTGTGCATGCAAACCGCGCCGCACCACTTCTTCGGGTTGAGTCGAAGTGCGGGTATGAATGGAAGGATCTCCTTTGGCAAGCTCAGCCTCCATACCACGGTCAAAGGTGCTCAGAAAGGTCATGGAGTCGGCAATACCTTGCCTGGATGCAGATGAAACACTCTGGGGTTGCAAGAGCGCAAAACTCAAAGCAAGCATCGACATCATAGAGAACCGAGTCGTCCATGGGCGCTTGCAGGACTGGATGAGAGGTAACATGCAATCCTTTTACCTTTTGCAGGGACAAATAAAAGTGTAAATCGCTCGGTGTTGGACAGTGAAATAATCAAACTCAAATGGGTGATCGCTTACCATGGAGCGGCCTACCAGGGCTGGCAGGCTCAGAGAACAGGGCGTGGCGTTCAGAGCGTCCTTGAAGAGGTTTTGCAGCGTTTCTGCCCCCTGGCCAGTCGCCTCTGCGGATCCAGCCGAACCGATACAGGCGTCCATGCGATGGGTATGGTCGCCCATGTGGAATTACCCAAAAGCCAGGTCGGCATGCGCCCGGAAAAACTTCGATTGGCGATGAATGCTCACCTGCCTTCCGACATACGAGTGGTTCGTATCACTCGTGTTCCCAAACAATTTCACGCTCGCTATCATGCCACCGGCAAGCAATACCGCTATCGCATCTGGAACCATCCTGCCATGAACCCGTTGCTCAATGGCCTTGCCTGGCATGTACCTGTTGCTTTGAATCGAGCTGACATGAAGCAGGCGTCTGCGCATTTTGAGGGAACTCACGATTTCCGTTCGGTTGCTTCAAATCGCAACTACGCCTATGAAACCACCGTGCGCACCCTCTTTCGGTGCAGTGTCACTCATCGAGCCAGTGACATGGTGATCACCTTGGAGGGAGATGGCTTCCTCTACAAAATGTGTCGAGGCATTGTCGGCACCTTGGTGGCGGTCGGAAAAGGCAAGTGGAAGCCCGACCAGATCCCGGATATGCTTCAAGCCAAAAACCGATGCCAAAGCGGCATGAACGCCCCCGCCTGCGGTCTCACCCTTCAACGGGTGATGTATAGGAGATCCTCCGCCGTAAAAGTCTTGTCCGAGTGATTCATCCCCCCCCTCTCATGTGACGGTCCTCGAGGCAGATTAACTCAACAGAAAAATCATTGGTTTCGTCCACTAATCGTCCTAGGGTTTGAACTTAGGATGATCACCTTTTTCAATTTTTCGGCCTTCTCTTATCAACCATCGGATAGATGGCCGGGGAAAACCCTCGGCTCCTTACTGACCGCATGGATACTTTCAGGCTCGTGCCCGCTTCCCTTACATTTCATGCCTCTGACTCAGGCCGCTGAGATGAGCAAGGGCTACACCCTTCCCATCATTGATTTGGCAGAAGATCATCAACGACAAACCGTCGTGGACCGTGAAGAGGGGCAATACCTCGGTCACCCGACCACCTGCCTGCTTGAAGATGGAAAAACCGTTCTCTGCGTCTATCCGAAAGGCCACGGTCGAGGTGCCATTGTTTACAAGAGAAGTGAAGACGGAGGCCGAACATGGTCTGAGCGGCTGGAAACTCCGCCATCATGGGTCACATCCTTGGAAGTTCCCACCCTGCATCGTGTCATCGATGCCCACGGAAAAAAGCGGATCATTATGTGGTCCGGGCTTTACCCTGCCCGATTGGCCGTCAGTGAAGATGATGGCCAACACTGGAGTGGCTTGAGGCCTGTCGGTGATTGGGGTGGCATTGTAGTCATGGGCTGTGTCGAACCTTTGCAGACCGGTCCTGGCCATTACCTGGCCATGTTTCATGATGATGGCCGATTTTTCACCGGTTCGGGAAAACGTTCGCCATCGATGACCTTGTATCAGACCTTTTCCAGAGACGGCGGTTTGAGCTGGTCTAACCCACAGGCCATCTACAACGCATCCTCTGTTCACCTTTGCGAACCTGGATTGATTCGATCTCCAGATGGAAAGGAGATGGCAGTTTTGCTTCGGGAGAATGCTCGAAGAAAAAATTCACACGTTATTTTCAGTCGAGATGAAGCCAAGACCTGGAGTGTGCCGAAGGAGTTGCCTGCAGCACTGACAGGTGATCGCCATACAGGCGTGTATGCACCGGATGGTCGCCTGTTCATTTCATTTAGAGACACGACGCACGAATCACCTACCAAAGGAGATTGGGTCGCATGGGTGGGAACCTATGACGACATTCAGCTGGGGCGTGAAGGCCAGTATCGAGTGCGACTGATGGATAACACCAAGGCAGCAGACTGCGCCTACCCAGGTGTCGAAATGCTACCCGATGGAACCATTCTAACCACGACCTACGGACACTGGCAGGAAGGCAAACCACCCTATATCGTCAGCATTCGGCTCAAGCTCTCAGAACTGGACACCTTGGCAGCAAAGAAAGCCTTTCTCACCCTACCCTGAGGACAAAAATGAAAAGACCTCAGGCGCGGTCAACCTGAGGATCAAGTGGCCGGAACGAAGCGTTGAAACAACAGGGCTACCAAAAACCAAGCCGCACAAATCAGCATCCATACCGGATGCTGACTGGAGAGGAAAAGCATGTCCACCATGGGCATTCCTGCAAGCAATCCTGAGACGGTGCGTCCGATGTGGCTCTTACTTCCCCAAAAAATGTGCCGGAGACACCACAGGCTCCAGAGTAAGAAGGCCGTGGCGGGAAGGCAGAGAGTCAGCCAATGGTTGGATTGGTGCATGAAACCTGCCATGAGAATGGGAAAATAGAGAAAAAGGCAGGGCCACCAGGCAATAACCCCTCCGGTAGACTCCCGCTTGGCCACATAGGTCAAACCCACAATATACGAACCAAGGGCAAAGCTCGGCCACAAGGCAGCCCCTCTCCATGCTTGACCGCTCTCTGCACTGTAAGCAGCCATCAGCAGAAAGAATCGACAAGCCGCCATCATCACTGGAGAAAACACCATACGCTTGTGAAAGGCATTGTAGGCGATGACGCTTGCATTGAGTGCCAGAATCCAACCCAAGCCAACTTGGGAACCCACAGACAAGATCACCGATCCAGCGATCAACTGGAACCAGCCGAGGAAACGCACCCACCCAAGAGAAATCGCCCCCGATGGAATAGGCCTCTCAGGGCGAAAAGAACGATCAAAGCGCACGTCGAAGGCATCGTTGAGATACATGCCACCGGTGTAGATCAGACTTCCGCCCAGGCAAAGCCAAGCCAACACCTCAAATGAAGGTTC
>Ga0181587_10003178_pt1 | contig 13631 bp, 16 predicted proteins | sample 071ome_27_FD_132463 | JGI IMG/M metagenome (GOLD analysis project Ga0181587, IMG submission 132463) | Coastal salt marsh microbial communities from the Groves Creek Marsh, Skidaway Island, Georgia - 071409AT metaG (megahit assembly) | ecosystem: Environmental > Aquatic > Marine > Intertidal...
AAAACCAGGGAGCCGGGTAACCTGACCCCTCCCCTCTGACCGAATGCCGTCAGTGTATGGATGCCGAGCTGCGTACCACCTGCTGCTCAATCGTCGCAAACGCCTGCAAGGGGCAGCCCCGCCTGACTACCAGGGTGTACGGCCCTGCATCATCTGACTTAACGGCCAGTGAGAGCCTGAAACCACCTTCGATAGCCAATTGACGAAAATGCCAGGCCTGCGGATCATCCTTAAAGTGCGGGGCAAATTCAATTCCGATACTTTTATCCTCAAGCCGGAAACTGAACGCATCGAGTGGAGTCCGCAGCCCCGTGCCGCAGGCTTTCAGGTAGGCCTCTTTAAGAGTCCACAAATCGTAAAAGCGGTTATTCCATTCCGACACCGGCAAGGCCTTTAACCCCTGATACTCAAGCCTGGAAAAATAGCGGTCTGCAAGGCGGACGATATCCGATTGACGACTCAGGTGCTCCACATCAATGCCTAACGGATGCTTTTTCATCACAGCCAGTGCGATCAGGCCCGGCGTATGGCTGAGATTGAACTGCAGACCGACATCATTGGTGAGTTCAGGCTTGCCCAGGTCCGTCAATTGAAATGCCACGGCAGCAGGATCAATCTCGCCCACGTACTGCGCCAGGACTGATCTCACCAAGGCCCTGGCAACAAGAAACTGATGTTGATGCTGGTTGAAAACAAAGCGCTGATGACGCCTGGCTTCATCCTGGCTCAGGAACCCGGCATAGGTATCCAGCACACCGGGATCGGTGATTTGCCGCTCGTCAGTCAACCAGATATCTATCGTGTTTGGCGGGATTTTCAACATGGCAGGAGTCTCTCATTATTGGCATAATTCCGCTACTCAATTGCCAACCATTATCGGGATATCACTATGCGTCTGTTACACACCATGATTCGGGTTACGGATATGGACAAATCCATCGACTTCTACACCAACATTTTCGGCATGCAGCTGCTTAGGAAAAAAGAATTTCCCGAGGGCAAGTTCACGCTCGCCTTCGTCGGCTATGGCTCAGAAGAGGAAAATGCTGTCATCGAACTGACCCATAACTGGGAAACCGACAGCTATGATATGGGCAATGCATTTGGCCACATTGCCATTGGCGTGGATGATGCCTACAAAGCCTGTGATGAAATTACCGCCAAAGGCGGGGATGTCGTGCGCCCGGCCGGTCCCATGAAAGGCACCACCACCGTGATTGCCTTCGTCAAGGATCCGGACGGCTACATGATCGAACTGATCGAAGGCAAATAGGCAAACCCGGCGCTGGCCATGAGCGATATTTTTGCCATCCTGGTCGGCGCCATCTTGGTCAACAATTTTGTCCTGACCCAGTTCCTGGGGCTGTGCCCCTTCATGGGAGTGTCCAACAAGGTGGAGACTGCTATCGGCATGTCTGCCGCCACGGTTTTCGTCCTAACCCTGGCTTCCGCCTGCAGCTACCTTGTTTTCCACTACCTGCTGCTGCCTCTGGGCCTGGATTATTTACGGACCCTCTCCTTCATACTGGTCATCGCGGTAGTCGTTACCCTGACTGAACTAACCATGCATCATGTGAGCCCCCTGCTCCACAGGATTCTGGGTATATTTTTACCCCTGATCACATCAAATTGCGCCGTTCTGGGGGTTGCCCTGCTGAACATCAACCAGGGGCACAATTTTCTGGATTCCCTGTTTTATGGTTTTGGGGCCGCAACGGGTTTTTCTCTTGTACTGGTGCTGTTTGCCGCCATGCGGGAAAAATTGACCCAGGCGGATATTCCCGAACCATTTCAGGGGCCCGCCATCGCCATGATTACCGCCGGCATCATGTCACTGGCCTTCATGGGCTTCACCGGGATGGCCTGATGGGGACAGCCTGGTTTGCCATCCTGCCCCCGCTGTTCACCCTGGCAGGTATTGGCGTGGGGACTGGCGCCCTGCTTTCCTGGCTTGCAGGCAGACTCAGACCAGACACCGACCCTGTCATCGACAGAATCAACATGATTCTCCCGCAAACCCAGTGCGGCCAATGCGGTTATCCAGGCTGTAAGCCCTATGCGGAAGCTGTCGCTGCCGGTGAAGCGATCAACAAATGCCCCCCGGGTGGCGAAGACACCATCATTGCACTTGCTGGCCTGTTAAACCTGGAACCGCTACCGCTGGACCCCAGTCATGGCCTTGAGGAAACCAGGAAAGTGGCGTTTATTCGTGAAGACGAATGTATTGGCTGCGCAAAATGCATCCCGGCCTGCCCTGTGGATGCAATACTTGGTGCCAATAAATATATGCACACCGTGATCAGTGAAGAATGCACAGGCTGTGACCTGTGCGTGGAGCCCTGCCCCGTCGACTGCATCGACATGATCCCTGCCTCGCAGGCCTACCCACCAGCTGACCTGTCATTTCTGGCTGATGCCAAATCCTGTATCAACTGCGGATTATGTATAGATGAATGTCCGGTACAGCTGCTGCCCCATGAACTATACCGGGCCTGCAGGCGGGAAGACCTGGACACGGCAGTCCAGTTGAACCTTTCCCATTGCATTGAATGCAGCAAATGCGACCGGGCCTGTCCTGAAAATCTCCCCCTAACCGAATCCTACCAGGCCGCCAAGCAGCAAATTTTGTATCTTGGCGATGAAAAGCGCCGTGCTGATGCGGCAAAGGCCCGGTTCGAGGAGCACCAGCAGCGTCAGGCAAAAAGGGACGCGGAAGAAGAGCAGCGTCGACTCCGACGGGCTGAACTGGCCAGCCAGAATAAAAAAGCATCCAGTGACAATATCAAGGCGGCACTGGAAAGAGTCAAAGCCAAGCGCCTGAACAAGGATTGAATATGCTGGAACTGTATCATGCCGAACCGATGGCCAATTCCATGAAGGTGATTTTATGCCTGAAGGAAAAACAGCTGGCCTTTACCAGTCACTACATCAACCTGCTGCTATTCGAACAGCATAAACCTGAATTTCTGGCGTTGAATCCCAATGGCCAGGTTCCGGTACTGGTTCACAACGGCATTGCACTGGACCAGTCCACCACCATCAATGAATATCTGGAAGATGTCTTTCCTGACATTGCGCTGCGCCCTGCTGACCCGATGCAAACTGCCGTCATGAGAAACTGGAACAAATTTATAGATGAGTATTTTTTTGCACCGGTGTCCATGTGGGGCTGGCACTATATGGTCAGACAGGTGGCAAGCGCCATACCAGCGGAACAGTTTGATAAATTACTTGAGCGTATTCCCCTGAAGGAACAGCGCCAGAAGTGGAAAACGGTGGCTGCAGAGTCATTCAGCCAGAGTGACCTTGATGAGGCTCGCCAGAAAGTGGAGTTATCCCTGGGAAAACTTGAGTATATGCTGGAAAAAGGCCCATGGCTTATGGGTGAAATGTATACACTGGCGGATGTAAACACCTATTCCCTGGGATCAGCCTGTGTGCGCCTGTTTCCGGATCTTGTCAGTAAAGATAAAACCCCTGCCATCCTGGCCTGGCTTGAAAGGATGAATGCTCGAGAGGCAGTAAAGCAGGCCCTGAACATGCCCAATCATTCCCAGGAAACCATCAGGCGCTATCAGGAAGGCAGTATCAGTTTTGATTAAAAGCTGATATCGCCTAGCTGTGCTGTCGCTGGTTCGCGGAAAAACGTCGGATTGATTTCAGCAAGCCCGCAGGCTGCTTAAATGTGTCAGTCCACTGTTGATGTCTTCAAGTGGTGAGGGGCTGTTGTCAATTTCCACAAAGCCATGGCGGATATTGTAATAATCCATCCGCTCCAGGACAGCTTCAAAATTGACGACACCGCTGCCAGGTGGCAACAGGTGGGAAGCGGTTGCCAGAAAATCACCGGGATCAGCAGGTTTCTTGCCATTGAAATCCTTCAGATGACATGAAAGGGTCCTGTTGCCGTAACGATCAAGATAAGCCAGGTAATCGACACCCGCCAGTGCCAGCCAGCCGATATCCAGTTCACAGCGCACATACTGCGGGTCGGTATTCCACATCAGGTAGTCAAAGGGAATTTCACCGGCCACTGGCATGAACTCCACATGGTGATTATGGTAGCCGAACAGAAATCCTTCTCGCCTGAATTCCTTGCCCAGGCGGTTTAACAGGTCCACCAGTCCGTCCATTTCATCCTTGTTCCCCGGGGGAGTAGCGCGCAAACCAGTTTCACCGAATGTTATGAAACCGGGGCCAACGGGCAGGATGACTGTTTCGATACCCAGTGCTTCAGCACTTCGGGCAATGGCTGGGACATCAAATTCACTGCCATCAATATGCGCAAAGGTCATGGCTATACCCTGCTCGGCAACCCTGTCCCTGAAAGCGGCCAAGGGCATGTTGAAAATAGTGTTCTGCGCTGTCAGCCCATAAAGCTCGATTTCTCGCACACCGTTGGCCGCCAGGTCTGTCAGTGCTTTACCTGGATCCTCCATCATGGCATTACGGGCAGTGAAGAGCTGCGCCGCCGGCAAGCGCTGGACGTAGCAGTCCATGGCCGCTGAGGCTGGCAACGCTTTTATAGCCATTCCTGCGAGAGAAGATTGGAGCAGATTTCTACGAGTAAACGTCATGAAGGTATCCTGTAATCAGCTATCAGCAGAGTACCGTAACCTGGAGGATTCTCCAAGATTGATGTCAGGAAAAGTCAGGCATATTAGCCACCTCCCCCTTAAACACCAGAAACATAAAAAACGCCAACCCGGCTAGATATGCAAACCCGAGAACACCAGCCAAATATTTCTCGATTAAGCCTGTCTTTCCAATATCATCCAGCTTTTTATCCTTTGTTGATAAAAACAAATATAAAAAACCGGCCAAGAAACCACCCAAGTGTACTGAATAATCCACATTCTCGAGTACAAAACATTCGAGTAGAAATTCCAGAACAAATAACAACAGTATTCTAGGAAGAGGAGCCATCCTCAAACTCCCTGGAAGCCGTTCTTCATAACGTATTCTCATCGCAACAAAAGCACCAAATAGACCAAATACACCACCAGATATGCCTGCACCGAATTCGTGCATAGAGAAAATCAAAAAGAAAAAATAGCCTACTACCGAGGAAAGCAGAATGACTATCAAAAATCTCACTCTGCATATGACATGTTCAAGAAGTTCGCCCAGCATGCCAAGAAGGAACAAATTGATTAATAGGTGGAAAATATTTGCATGTATAAACGAAGAAGAAAAAATTCTGTACCAGTCACCAAAATCAAGATCAGTTTTTTTACCAATACCTAAATAGAGAAACTCATCATGACTCAATCTATATATATCACTCACATAGCCTATCCCAAAAAATAGAATACAGACAAGGACGAACATCCAGGTTAAGAATGAATTACTCTTCTGTTCTAGCCAAACGCGGCTATTTTTATAAACTTTCAAATCAACCGATTTATCCGAGATATTTTTATCAATAATTTTTTTCAATTCACTTTTTAGCAAATAAAACTCTTCCGAACTTTTAAATCTATCGCTATCCAAAAATATTCCTTGCTGCCCATTCACACCAATAATCAGGAGTTCCGACTTATTTACCAACCTGCTCTCCAATGAAAAAATTTTACACAATGGAATATGTTTTCTTCCAAGATAATAACTTGGAATCTTTAGCAGATTATCGTAAATCGTTATTTTTGTATTTCCGGAAGAGCAATGTATTAATCGGTAAATCAATAGAGAAACATAAATACCATAACTTATGCATGGGACTAGAACTAAGACTGGTGTTCGAGAGTAAATCCCCCAAACAACATCGTTTAAGGTCAGAATTAAAATCAGGAGTATCAATGAAGAAAAAATAAAAGTAGCAATTGTTAGCCTTGCCTTGGCCAAATTAAATTCAAATTCCATTTTTCATCCAAAAAAAGGGCCGCTATTACGGCCCTTTTATCACTTTTAGTCCTGAAGAAGCATATACCCACCAGCTGCTGCCAGGCCAACCATGGCAAGAGCAGTAATCGGGGAAGTTCCTATAGCTATCAATCCTGCAACCGCCCCCCAGCCACTACCATAAGAGGCACTACCGATCGCCATTGATACTCCCCACAACCCCAGAGCCTCAGTCAATGTACCACCACTTACCTGTTCAACTTCCTCAATATTAAGTTCTCTCATCCTTTACTACCTCCATGTATTTGGTTTTTGCGTTATCGCATAGACAGTAAAGGTCAGATTTTCATCCTGCGCGACTTTTTTATGGCAATTGATGCCGACTGAAAAACGCCCAGATCAGTTCACTGGCATTAATGTCCTGGACAGCACCCCGCTGGGCGGCGCCTGGCCAGGTGTGCCCCCCTGTGGAAGTCTGGTAAAAGCGGATCTCACTGTCTCCGCCGCAGTCATCCCATGTGTATTCCCTCACCCCGTATGCCACCTGTGAATCACTGTTGGCCAAAGAGCATCCATTGGCCTGCCGCCATTTATCCAGGGCGGTTTCCACGCCCATGCGCCAGTATGGCCTGGAATCCTCTGTTTGTTCATAGGTATTGACCGGATCATCTTCAGCATGAAAAGCGATGATGGGCACAGGCCGTTTTGGTATACAGCCATCCGGATACTGTAATCCTGCAACAGGGGCAGCTGCAGCCAGTACGTCTGATAGTTCACAGGCCAGGCGACTGCTTATCCTGGCACCGCCCGAGAAACCACTTGTGTAAATTCTCTTGCGATCCACAGCCACCATGCCGGCGACATCCTCAATCAAGTCACGGACAAACTGAACATCATCCACACCGGCTTCCACATTGGCATTCCAGCTGCGGGCTGTCAGTGAATTGGTGAAGGCCCCCGCGGGGAAAACGGCTATAAAACCATGCTCCTCGGCCAGGGCCTCAAAATGACTGGTATCCACCTGGTTTTGGGGGTAGCCCCCGGAACCATGAAAACTGAATACCAGCGGCAAGGAACCTGCAGGACGATGCTGTGGCAGGTAAAGCAGGTACTGGCGCTGGGAGCCAGCAGAGGTCAGCGTGTGATCGGAAAACCCGCTCGCTGGTTGGGCACTCGCCTGGCCCAGACCCAGCACCATCAACAAACCGGACAGTAGCCCTGTTTTCATCATGCTCATAACATCCCCCGATGTCTTCATACCATAATATTCCGGCAATCATACGTGGATTGTTTTTCCGGGCGCAAATCCTGGACAAACTCAAATGCTCTCCCTGCAAGCCATTCGCCTTTAAAACTTGATGGCCGCGACGGTCAGTGGCAACATGCCCGGCCATGAACCTGGCTTCCCTCTTGCTATATTCCCGTAAGCGCACACCATCCACTGCACAGATCATGCAACTGGTACTGCTGGCGCTCATACCCGGCACTCTTGTAATGACCTGGTATTTTGGCGCGGGCGTTCTAATCAACATCCTCTGGCTGACGATCTGCTCTGCGGCACTGGAAGCTGTCACCCTGGCATGCAGGCAAAAACCCCTGCGTCCTGCACTGGCTGACTACAGCGCCGTGGTCACTGCCGTACTGCTCGCGTTATCCCTGCCTCCCGCAGTACCCTGGTGGCTTGGCCTGACTGGCGCCTTTTTTGCCATTGTCATTGCCAAGCAATTATACGGAGGCCTTGGTACCAATCCCTTTAATCCGGCCATGGTGGGTTATGCGGTTCTCCTGATTGCTTTTCCCGTGGACATGACCCGCTGGATTCTGCCCATAGGTACTGCGGAAAGCCTGCCAGCTTTCCAGAACATCCTGCCTCAATTTCTGGGACAGCCCGCTGAAACCTTGGATGCCTTTGTTGGTGCCACAGCCCTGGACCAGTTCAAGCAGGATCGGGGCAGCCTGACCATCGCTGAATACTGGCAAGGAAATCCTTTATACGGCGCACTGGCCGGCCAAGGCTGGGAATGGATTAACGTCGGCTTTCTGCTCGGGGGACTGTACCTGCTTTACCGGCGCCTGATTACCTGGCATATCCCTTTCTCCATGCTGGCAAGCCTGTCACTGCTTGCCCTGGTGTTTTATGACGGCGGCAGTTCCGCCAGCCACGGCTCTCCTGTTTTTCACCTGTTCAGCGGGGCTGCCATGCTCGGTGCTTTCTTCATAGCTACCGACCCCGTCACTGCGCCAGCGACCAACACCGGCAAACTCTATTATGGCGCCCTGATCGGGATACTTGTGTTTGCCATGCGTTCTACGGGGAATTACCCCGACGGCATCGCCTTTGCTGTCTTGCTGGCCAATTTTGCCGCCCCGGCCATTGACTATGGCTTGCGTAACCGCACTACCCGGCAAACACCATGAACACAGCCGCCTTTAACATACCCCGCAACAGCCTGAGCCTTGGACTTTTCTGCCTGATCTCGGCCATCCTGCTGGCTACAGCTTATGCCGGCACCCGCGACAGGATATTCCAGCAGCAACTGGAGGCTGAAAGACAGGCCCTGGCCCAGGTTTTACCTGCAGCATTCCATGACAATGACCTTCTCCAGCACAAGTTGCTGTTTTCATCTGATAGCACGCTTTGGGACCAGACAGAACTGCTGGCGCTGACCTCTGACCGCCCCGCCTACCTTGCCTATCGGGATGCAGCCTTTGCCGGCATCATTCTGCCCGTGGAAGCCCATGACGGTTACAGCGGCGATATCAGATTGCTCGTCGGCATTCTGGCTGATGGTGATATCAGTGGCGTGCGTGTTCTGGAACACCGCGAAACCCCGGGGCTTGGTGATAAAATTGACATTGACCAGTCTGACTGGATACTCACCTTCAACGGCAAATCCCTGTCACAGCCACTGCCGGCACGCTGGCGTGTCTTAAAGGACGGCGGAGAATTCGACCAGCTGGTGGGTGCCACGATTACCCCGAGAGCCATTGTTAATGCGGTCCAACGGGCCCTGTCGTTTTTTGAAGCCAACCAGGCCAGATTGAAAGAACTCTAACCAAAACCACCAGGACATGCAGACAGATCTTCGACATATCGCCATCAACGGCCTGTGGAACAACAATGCCGCACTGGTTCAGTTGCTGGGCCTGTGCCCGCTGCTGGCAGTCAGCAACTCCGCCGTCAATGCCCTGGGTCTCGGACTGGCGACGATACTGGTGCTCACCGGTTCAAACAGCCTTGTCTCATTGAGCAGGCCTTTGCTTACGCCAACGATCCGCCTGCCGGTATTTGTGCTGATTATTGCCACCTTTACTACCTGCGCCGAATTGCTGCTGCGTGCCTATGCCATCGAACTGTACCAGGCCCTGGGGATTTTCATTCCACTGATCGTCACCAACTGCACTATCCTCGGGCGCGCTGAAGCCTTTGCCTCACGCCAGCCCCTGTTACCCGCTCTACTTGATGGCATGATGACCGGCCTGGGTTTCGCCATTGTTCTGCTGGTGCTGGGCTGCCTGCGAGAGATTGCCGGTACTGGCGCTGTGTTCGCCAACATGCATCGCCTGCTGCCTTTCGCCCATAACTGGCAGCTGACCATCTATTCTGCCGAGCACCCATTCCTGCTGGCAATTTTGCCGCCGGGCGCCTTTTTCTTCATGGGCCTGTTGATAGCGCTTAAAAAAGTCATGGACAAGAAAAGCACCACTCCCATCGCACATACTGAACCCGCTCAAGCCGGTAGCAAACGCGTCAGAGTCACCGGATGAACAAACAAAAACGTCTCGATATTTTTACCCGACTGCGCGACGAGAATCCCGCACCGACAACAGAATTGAAATACAGCTCGGATTTTGAGCTTTTAATTGCCGTGATGCTGTCTGCCCAGGCCACCGACGTCAGTGTCAACAAAGCCACAGAAAAACTCTACCCGGTAGCCAACACGCCCGAGACCATTTATGCCCTGGGTGAAACCAGGCTACGCGACTTCATCAAAACCATTGGCCTGTTCAATACCAAGGCCAAAAATGTCATCAAGACTTGCAGGATTCTGATGGAGGAGCATGACTCAAAAGTGCCCACAACCCGTGAAGCCCTTGAGGCCCTGCCGGGAGTTGGCCGGAAAACTGCCAACGTGGTGCTCAATACTGCTTTCAGGGAAAAGGCTATGGCGGTGGACACCCACATCTTTCGAGTCTCAAACCGCACCGGGATAGCGCCAGGCAAGAATGTTCTGGAAGTGGAGAAAAAACTGATGAAGTTCGTGCCTGAGGAATTCCTGCTGGACGCTCATCACTGGCTCATCCTGCATGGCCGCTATACCTGCGTAGCGCGCAAACCAAAATGCGCCGCCTGCGTGATTTCAGACCTTTGTGAATACAAAAAGAAGGAACTGGATTAACGTATCCCCCTGCAATTGGCAGCATTATCGGGCCGAGTTCTGCGTTGGATGAGTGCAATGAAAGGTTTTGGGAGGCGACTCTTGTAACAAAGATTCGTACTACCATTGTTCGGGACTATGGCTCTTCCTACATAGGGCGTTTACCACTGACAGCAAGGCATAAAAGGCACAAGAAGGTGCTTTCTTATCCATGGAAATTGAACGTCAGACATAAAAAAACCGGGAACTGCCAACTGTACAAAAGTACATAACCAGACCCGGTTTTTTCACGCCAAATGGTCTGGCGCAAAGTGACTGCAATAAAACTTACTTGCGTCTGCCTGCCTGCATCCTGAGACGCAAGGCATTGAGCTTGATAAAGCCTTCCGCATCCTTCTGGTTGTAGGCACCAGCATCATCTTCAAAAGTGGCAATCTTCTCATCGAACAGTGAATCAGCAGATTCACGACCGACCACAATCACATTGCCTTTGTAGAGTTTGACCCGAACCTTGCCGTTAACAAAGGTCTGGGACTCATCAATCAGGCCCTGAAGTGCTTCACGCTCTGCTGACCACCAGTAGCCGTTGTAGACCAGTGAAGCATAACGCGGCATCAGGTCATCCTTGAGATGAGCCAGTTCCCGATCCAGCGTCAGGGATTCGATGGCACGATGCGCCTTGAGCATGATGGTGCCGCCAGGTGTTTCATAACAGCCGCGGGATTTCATGCCAACGTACCGGTTTTCCACGATGTCGACACGACCGATACCGTTTTCACCACCCACCTTGTTCAGGTATTCAAGGACTGTAGCCGGCGACATGGCTTCGCCATTGATGGCGACGATGTCTCCTTTGACATAATCCAGTTCCAGGTAAGTCGCTTTGTCGGGTGCTGCTTCAGGAGAAACAGACCACAGCCACATGGGTTCTTCAGGCTCAGCACCCGGATCTTCCAGAATGCCGCCTTCGTAGGAAATGTGCAGGAGGTTGGCATCCATGGAATACGGGGACGCTGTACCGCGTTTCTGTTCCACCGGAATATTGTGGGTCTCGCAGTACGCCATCAGTTTTTCGCGGGAAGTCAGGTCCCATTCTCGCCAGGGCGCAATAACCTTGATGCCGGGCTTGAGGGCATAGGCACCCAGTTCGAAACGCACCTGGTCATTGCCTTTACCGGTGGCGCCATGGGCAATCGCATCGGCACCGGTTTCATTGGCAATTTCCACCATCCGCTTGGCAATCAGCGGGCGGGCAATTGATGTACCCAGCAGGTACTCACCTTCGTAGATGGTGTTGGCGCGAAACATCGGGAACACGTAATCGCGGACAAATTCTTCACGAACGTCCTCGACATAAATTTCCTTCACGCCAAGTGCTTCGGCTTTGGCACGTGCAGGCTCCACTTCCTTGCCCTGCCCCAGGTCGGCAGTAAACGTCACCACTTCACACTGGTAGGTGTCCATCATCCATTTAACGATCACGGAGGTGTCCAGACCGCCGGAATAGGCCAGAACCACTTTTTTGATATCGGACATCGGTATCTCCTGCTGCACTGAAAATTTCCCGGATTGCCCCGGGACTGAAAAAAGGCGGGTATTGTACCGCTGGCGTGGAAAATTGCGAAATAATTCCCGGCAATTTCCTGCGCGGCCGCACCTCTTGGCACGTATGCTGATATAATGCCGGGCGCCTCCAATCCTTGGCCTTCCAGGAACACAACAACCATGCAGGAAATCACCCTGACACGACCGGACGACTGGCATCTGCACTTGCGTGACGGTGCCGCCCTGGCCACCACAGTCCCTCACAGTGCCAGGTACATGGGCCGCGCGATTGTCATGCCCAACCTGGTGCCGCCGGTAACCACCACCGCCCAGGCATTGGCGTACAGGGATCGCATACTCAAGCACGTACCGGCGGGTAGCCCATTTCAGCCCCTGATGACCCTGTACCTGACAGACAAGACGGCGGCCTCTGAAATTGATCAGGCCAAAGCAAGCGGCCATGTCCATGCCGTGAAACTGTATCCGGCCGGCGCCACCACCAATGCCGAATTCGGGGTCACCAATCTGGAAAATACCTACGCTGTACTGGAGAAAATGGCTGAATGCGGTATGCCCTTACTGGTGCATGGCGAGGTCACTCGTGCTGAGGTGGACATTTTTGATCGGGAAAAAACCTTTATTGATGAAGTGCTCGTGCCGCTTGCAGCACGTTTTCCCACACTGAAAATCGTCTTTGAGCATATCACTACCGGGGATGCGGCAGACTTCGTCCTGAACAGCCCGGCCAATATCGGCGCCACCATTACTCCCCAGCATTTGCTGTACAACCGCAACCATATGCTGGTTGGCGGAGTACGGCCGCATTATTACTGTCTGCCCATCCTGAAACGCCGTATTCACCAGCAGGCACTCCAGGATGCTGTGGCCAGCGGCACCCCAAAAATATTCCTTGGCACCGACTCCGCCCCCCATGCACAACATACCAAGGAAAATCCCTGCGGTTGTGCAGGCTGCTACTCCGCCCACGGGGCGTTGGAATTATATGCCGAGATTTTTGAAACCCTGGGCGTCCTGGACAAGCTGGAAGCCTTCGCCAGTTTCAATGGCCCTGATTTTTACGGCCTGCCCCGCAACACCGATAAAATCCAGCTCAGCCGGTCTGAATGGATCGTGCCGGACAAATATCCCCTGGCTGAAAATATGCTGGTGCCACTGAATGCCGGGGCCACAATGAGATGGTCAGTCGCTGATGTCTGACAGCAAAGCAGACAAACAGGAAACACAAACCTCACCAATGGCAGGTCGTTTCCGCGGCTATCTGCCCGTTGTTGTGGACGTTGAATGCGGCGGCTTTAACAACAAGACTGATGCCATTCTGGAAATTGCTGCTGTCACTGTCGGCATGGATGAAAATGGTTTGCTGCATCCCGAAGACACCTGGTTTTACAGGGTTCAACCTTTTCCCGGCGCCAACCTGGAAGAGTCTGCCCTGAAATTCACCGGCATAGATCCGTATCACCCTCTGCGTATTGCCCATCCGGAACCCGAGGTGTTCAAAGACCTGTTTAAAAATATACGCCGCAAGATAAAGGACGAACATTACACCCGCGCCATTCTGGTCGGCCATAACGCCCATTTTGATCTTGGTTTTGTCAATGCCGCTGCCGAGCGCAACAACATGAAGCGCAACCCCTTCCATCCGTTTTCAGGCCTGGACACGGCATCAATGAGTGCTTTGGCTTTCGGCCAGACCGTGCTGTCACGCGCCTGCGAAGCAGCCGATATGGATTTCAGCAACGAGGAAGCCCATTCTGCCCGCTATGATGCAGAGAAAACCGCCGAGTTGTTCTGCATTATCGTAAACAAATGGCTGACTTTGGGGGGCTGGCCTCCCTGATATCCGGG
>Ga0181587_10003182_pt1 | contig 13627 bp, 2 predicted proteins | sample 071ome_27_FD_132463 | JGI IMG/M metagenome (GOLD analysis project Ga0181587, IMG submission 132463) | Coastal salt marsh microbial communities from the Groves Creek Marsh, Skidaway Island, Georgia - 071409AT metaG (megahit assembly) | ecosystem: Environmental > Aquatic > Marine > Intertidal zone...
CTGGATGAGTTTCACGCCGGTACGGTAGTATTTGTGGGAGTGAATTTGGTTACCCATCCGTGTGATGACTTTGGTTTTTGCAGCCAGCCGTGTCATTTGTCGGGATTCCCAAACATTGTGGGTGAGGGGTTTTTGGCAATGTACGTGTATGCCGCGTCGCATGGCGTCCATAGAGATGATGGCATGCATGTGGTCCGGAGTGGAGACGGTCACGGCGTCAATCTTGCTATCGAGTTTGCAAAACATATCCCGGTAATCCTGAAAGATGGGGGCTTCGGGCTGAAGGTCCTTGGCTTTGTCGGTACGGGCGAGGTCGATATCGCAAAAGGCGACGTGTTTGGCTTTATCGTGGGTCGACATCATGACGGTGTCAGACCAGCCCTTAGCCTCTGTGCCGATGGAGGCCATTTGGAGGGTGGAGTTGAGGTTTTTCCCTCGGAGCAGGATGGGAGCAGCAAGTGTGGAGGCGGCGGCGGATTGGATGATTTTTCTACGATTCATAGTGGGAGTTGGGTTTAGTAAAGATTTCTTCAGTTACGATTTCTTTCCTGAATCTTTAATCTGAGGTTGGGGTGGGTTTACCTGACTGCCCTGGTTGCCCCATTTATTTCTAAGGTGAAGCCGTTCCTCCTTCCAATTGGCGAAGGGTTTGTTGCGGGTTAAGTTCAGCTCCGGTTTGGTCGATTGTGGTTTTTCTTCGCTCATGGTGTGCACAGTGGGCAGGTGAAGATTAGGTGAATTTTTCAGCAAATGGGTGGTTGACGTTTAGGGCAAGGTTGTTTCAATGGGCCGCTCTTATTTTGTGAATGCGGACATAGTTTAGTGGTAAAACTCGAGCCTTCCAAGCTTGCGTCCTCGGTTCGATCCCGAGTGTCCGCACCATTAATTAAAAAATCTTGTAGAAAGTCCTCATTCGAAGTCCCCTTACCTGATGATGGACAAATTATTGATCACTGCTGGTTTTCTGCTTTTTCTTTTGATTGGGTGCAAGCAACCCAAGGAAAGCCCTGCTCAGCAATCCGGGGAGGAGCAAGAGGACTTTAAGAGTTCTGAGCAAGTCCCAGCCCACAATGAAGAAGCGTCGTCTGAAGATTCAACGTCTGCAGTTTCTGAGTCGGAAGTGCTGCGGGTGGATTCGGAAAAGATAAAAGTGGGTGAAGGAGATTCGCTGGCTTATTATAACGAGCAATTGTTTACAGGAGTGGCGACTTCTCATTATGCAAATGGTGAACAGGCTACGGAGATTGCTTACTTAAATGGGATGCGGGATGGTGTGGAGACTCGTTGGTATGAGAGCGGAGTGAAAAGATTTGAGGGTCGTTTCAGCAAGAACCAGTTGGTTGGAGTCTTTGAAGAGTGGCATCCCAATGGTCGCCTGAAGTCAGAAGCCATCTGGAAAGATGGAAAACGCGTTTCAATCCGGGAGTGGAGTGAAACAGGTGAGATATTGCGGGATAATTGATGATTTGGCGGATGTTCAAATCGATTTGGTTTCTTTTGTGCCTTGCCTTGGGAGCAGGATTACAGGCTCAGGTCCCGATTCCCGAAGACTATTTGCCAGCCGGAAGAGTAGGGGAGTACGTACAGGCCGCTTCTTCTTTTTTAAAAAATTCTCCCACGGATCGTTTTGCTCCGAGGGTAACGTTTGATTTGTATACATTGTTTTCCAGCATGGGGAAAACCAAGGAGGCCGAGCAACTTCGCGGGAAGTTGCTTCTGGATTACCCTTTGAGTTTTCAAGCGGGATACCTGATCACTACCTTTGAGGATGCCAGTAAGTTTGCGAAGTTTTTAGATGGTTTGATTGAGAAGCTTTACAAAAAGGAGCCGGCCGGTTTGCCCAAGAGTTTTTGTCGACTGTACAGCGTGGGATTGAATCGGTTTCGAGGCCATCGCGATTTATCTGAAAATTTACCCTTGCTGTTGAAGGGGTATCTTTTTGCTCAGATTGCCAAGGATGCGGATCTTGAGAAACAGATACGAAAAAATCTAGCCTTGAAGCAGATTGAATTGGATGACCCTACTGAGCAGGAATTGCTGGAAATTTCCCTTTCCCGCACACTTTCAGTTGAGGAGCGGATTCTACGGTTGCATGCGATTGAAGGAGAAAAACTAGCCAATTTTTTAAAGCGGGTTTACCTGGAATCTCTTGATGCTGAGACGGCAAAGTTAGCATCGATTCAAAAAGTGAAGATTCAGAACCGGCTGGAAGATAAGCAATTTTCCGAAGCACTCACTTTAATCAATGCTCTGCCAGCAGAGGTGAAGCAGGCACCGGAAGTTCGTTTTTGGCAAGGGCTGAGTTATTATGGACTGGGTCAGGATTCGAAAGCCCTGCAGGTGTTTGGTGAAATCTACAATGGGAATCCAGAGGGAGCTTGGGCACAAACGGTGAAGGCGTTTGGTGAAGGGCTTCTGGCAGTGAACACTTCTATTGAGCAGCAATCGGTTTTGATCCATCAATTCATTCAGACCATGTTGGGAGATACCGAGGTTTTCCAAGTGCAACTTGTTCATGAAGGAGAAAGTGGGAATCCAAAACCTTTGTATGTTTATGTGGGAGTGTTGCCCAAACAAAATTTCATGGAGATCACCTTTACCAAGGGCAATGAATTGATCCTGGCTTATCGTACCACCAATGTCGACAGTACCTTGTTCTTTAAAGATGAATCCGTCATCCATCATTTCCCAAAGCCCGGGCCGATTATTTCCCCAACAATGAATGTGGAGAAATCTGAGGATGGAGGATTTACTTTTAGTGCGGAAGCGTCCATGGAGAGTAACTTTTCTGCGGCAAAAAAGAAGAGCCAGCTGTTATTGAGAACTCCAATTTTAAATAGCCAAAAGGGGCTTCAGGAACTCCTGGCTTACACCTACCGAAAACATGGAATATGTCCGTTGCCTTCCAGCAAGTCCGGGGATTCTCTCATTTATTCTGGATTACTTCCAAATTACCAGAAGCCGGGCCTGGAGAAGTTTCAATTTGTGCAAAATGCCAGCGGTCGACTGGTCAAAATGCAGTTTCCCGGAATTCAGCTCACTGACTTGCAGTATGGACCCGCTTCTGCCGTGAAACTGACTCCACCTGCCTGGCCGGAAAAGAGTGTTCAGCATCATCAGCAACTGGATATTGCTTTGTTTCTTCGAGTTTTTGCCGTTCTTGCAGAATTAATAAAAGAGTAGTCCCACAATTCTATCTAAAGTTCCAATTGTTTGGTAGATTCTCTTTGATAGTCAGGTTTCTGCCTTCTTTTTAAGGCTTGAACGCTGAGCCCGTTTCAATAGCCTGCCCTGTTTCTTTTAAATAGCATTATCCCATTTATTGGTGATGACGATCGAAGTGTCTAAACCCAAATTATGGAAGAGCCTCATCTTCCCTCCCCACAAAGTTTTATCTGCCTTTACGCAAATCTGTGTAACTTTGGGCCTATTGACATCCGGCTTATTGGTTTATGGTGCAGAGCCTACCATTACTCCAGCGGATGGGTTCTCAAAAACGGTTGCAGAAAATACAACTGATACGGGCATTGTCGTAGAAGTTTCAGACGATGTGGATTTTGATAGCATCTCCACTGTTCAAATGTTTGGGGAGGATGCCTCTTTTTTCAATTTGGTCGATTTAGGTGGTGACCAGTACAATCTGGAGTTCATCACAGCTCCAGATTATGAAGGCTTTCAGCAAACCTTTGTTTTGGCCATCAAGGCAACGGATTCAAGTAACGAGACCATGACGGTTAATTACACGATTAATATCGGGGATGTTGATGAAGGTCCTGTGATTACAAGTCCGGATGAGTTTCATCGGCAAGAAGTCACCGGTACCAATCCGGATGATGTTTCCACCTTCACAATTACAACGGATATTCCGGCGACTGCATTCAGCGTATCAGGTGGTACGGACCAAGCTGCTTTCAATATAGATAATTCTGGAGTTCTTGTCTTTAACACTCCACCTGATTACGATTCGCCTCATGATGCCGACCAAGACAATGTTTATAACCTCCAAGTCACTGCATCAAATGCTGTAGATAATGATATACAGAGCATTACTATTACCATCGTTGATGTAAACGAAGCTCCTGTCATTACTCAGCCTACAGATCCTTCCTTCAGCATCGCGGAAAATACCACCAGTGCCGTGGTGGTCATTGATGCCTCCGATCCAGATGGAGAGTCGATTGCCTCCTACCAAACCAGCGGCAATGATGCTTCCTTTTTTACTTTCACTCCCGGAACTGGAGAGCTGGCTTTCAACACCGCTCCCGACTATGAAACTCCCAAAGATACCAATTCCGATAATGTCTACGAAATCACAATCGCAGCCCGGGACAGTGGTGGAAACAGTGGTGATATCGACCTCTACATCATTGTTGAGAACGAAAACGATGTACCCACTTTTTCCATTGATACCGCATCCTCCTTGGTCACGGATGATGGGGGAGGCAACATCACGGTAGATGGTTTTGAAACCCGTGAAAATGGGGATACGGGCTTTGAGTTCTCCTCCACCGCTCTTTCCAAAATCACGATATCCGATGATGATCATGGCGGCTCGGGATTACCGACTCCAGAGTTATGGATTAAGCTCGATGAAACTGCTGGCACATCCATTGCGGAGTCTTCCGGCAATGGACACACCGTCTCTCTGGAAGGTGGCAATGCGACTCCGGGTTGGACTTCTGGTACAGATGCAACTCATGATCGCCCGTTCGATGCCTTGGAATTCAACGGAACTACCGACTATCTGCTCATCAGTGATGTTCCGGCCTTGCGGCCTGATGCCGATAATTTTTCTCTCACCTTTTGGCTCAAGCTGGACAACTTAAATGATTCCATGGCCATATACAATAAGGGGTTGGCCGTAACTCCCCAATTAACACCGGGTATCCTGGCTTATTTTCATAATGATGATTTGGTATTTCGAGCCACAGATGGAGTCGAATTAGCCCATGCTGTAAAGCCCGATATTGATACGGATTGGCATCACTTTGCTGCGGTTATTGATAGAAACAGTGAATTGCTCACTCTTTACATTGATACAACGCCCTTTGTTCAGGTTAACGGTTATGTCGGTTCCACAGTTTCTGACCTGGCTACCATGGGGGCAATTGATAATGATGATGAAATCTGGATCGGTCGGGATTCAGAAAACAATTATTTCAAAGGGCTATTGGATGACATCCGTGTCTATGATGCACCTTTGAGTGAAAGCCAGGTTGCTGAAATTTACACGGAAGCGGACACCAGCACCGTCACAGTAACTTTGCAGGTCACTCAAGGCACCATCAGTTTGGGAGATCCGGATGTTGATGGCATTACTCTCCTGACGGGCGATGGCATTGACGACACTTCCACCGTATTTTCCGGTACCGTCACTGATGTGACTACCGCCATGGAAGGTTTAGTCTATGTACCAAATAGTGAATACAATGGTACGGATACTCTCCTCTACCATGTTCAGGACACGGATGATAACGGGACTCAACTCCTCGACTCCTTCTACACTTTAAACGTACAAGCCATCAATGATGTACCGGAGAACTTGGTTCCACTGCCACAGACCGTCGATGAAGGAGGCTCCATAGATTTCCGAATTGCGGACGGTAATGGCATCTCCATCACGGACGATGCTCCAGAAAACTCAGAAGGGGACAATGACATTCAGGTTACCCTGACGGCTGAAGACAATACTGGAACTCTTACCCTCGGAGTGACTGCAGGGCTCACATTCCAGGCAGGAGACGGAACCGACGATCCTGCAATCACTTTCAAAGCCACCCTTGCCGAAGCCAATGCAGCCTTGGGTTCCCTGACCTACAGCCTTGCCTCTGAAGATGGCGGAAATCCCGACTTCAGCGGGGCAACAACCCTCACCATCAGCACCAACGACTTGGGGAATTTTGGCTTGGATGATATCCCAACCCCGAGTCAGAGCAACGATGACCAACAGGAAACCGACACAGATGAGATCTCGATTACCGTCACCGCGATCAACGATCCGATTTCATTTGTTACCGGAGATGAAAGCATTCCGGAAAATACCACCGCCATTTATCAAATCGAAGTCGATGACCCTGACTTGAATGACTCTCCATCTACTGAGACCACAACCTTCACGATCACTGGCGGAGATGACGCCAGCCTCTTCAATTTGGCTGCCGATGGTACACTGACCTTTACAGAGGCGATGGATTTTGAAGCACCCCGTGACCTCGACAGTCTCAATACCTATCAGGTCACCATCAAAATTGAAGACTCCGCAGGAAACTCCGATGAACAAACCTTCACCTTTACCGTCACGGACTTAAACGAATCTCCCAGCATATCCAACCCCGCCATCAATGCGATTTCTGTTGCGGAAGGGTTCAATTCAGATCTGGCCACCGTCTCTTACACAGACCCGGAAGGGGAAAATGTTGGAGCAGGTTCACTCACCCTCACCCTTACTGGAGACGACGCAGCCAAATTTGACCTAGATACAGATACGGGTATCCTCACCTTTCTCTCTCCACCCGATTTTGAAAGTCCTGAGGATGCGAATGCGGATAACCTCTACGAGATTTCCGTTATCGCCACGGACTCCGCCACACCGACTCCCAATACTGATACCACTAGCTTCGCCATCACCGTGACCGATGAGAACGATGCTCCCTCCATCCACCTGGATGACACCGCGTCCAACATCGTCGATGCCGGAGGGGGCGATTACACAATCACAGGCTTTGAAACCAGTGAGCATGGTGACCCCGGCTTTATCTTCTCTGCTGCAGATTCCTCTGCCATCACCATTACAGACCCGGATTACGACACCTCAGGGCTTCCTTCTCCAACCCTCTGGTTGAAATTTGACGAAGCTAGCGGGACGGTCATCACGGATTCCTCTGCCAACAACTTCACCACCACTCTTCAGGGGGGAAATGGCAGCCCGAACTGGACCAATGGAACGGTTGCTGCCGATGGGAGGGACTTTCAGGCCCTTCATCTTAACGGAACAACCGATTATGTCCGAGTCAATGATGCGACGGCACTTCGACCCGCTTCCGGAAGTTACACGATTGCCTTTTGGTTCAATGCCGACACATCATCTGGCACTCAGGTCCTCTTTGCCAAAGGCACAACCACTTCCACCACCAACACCGAAGGCGTCCTGGCCTACCTTAAAGACGGCAATGTCATTGCCAGAACTGCAGACGGAAATAATGTTGCCCATGCCTTTTCGGCATCACTCACTGCGGATTGGCATCATTTCGTTGCCACTCTCGACCGAAATGAAGAACTACTGACTCTTTACCTCGACAGCGTTGAGTATTCACAGCAAATAGGATTTGAAGGTTCCAATGTAGAAGACCTGTCCACATTGGGAGCCATCAATACTTCGAGCCACATTCAGATTGGAACCGATGGTACGAACTACTTTGCCGGCATAATTGACGATGTATTGATCTACAACATGCCCCTCAATTCGAGTCAGGTAGCTGAACTTTACAATAACAACACTCCCGGAGAAATTGAACTCACTCTCACTGTCGCCAACGGCACGTTAAGTCTGGCAGATCCCTCTACTGAAGGTCTGAGTATCACGTCGGGAGATGGTACTGACGATGCTGCGATGACCATTGCTGGCTCCACTTCTATTCTCAACGAAGCATTGGACGGGCTCGTCTACACCCCGAATGAGGATTACAATGGTACGGACACTTTCGGCCTCAGCCTGGTCGATACCGATGACAATGGTACTCAAAACATCTCCACCACCTACGATCTCAACGTTCAACCTGTGAACCGTGCCCCAGTCATTACCCTTCCATCTGGCCAATCTCTGAATGAAGGCAGCAGCCTCACCTTTCAGGCAGCCTCCTCCAATGCCATCAGTATTGCCGATGATGCCGATGAAAACCCTGGAACGGAATCTTTGGATGTTACGCTCGCAGCTCAGGCCGGAACCGGGGTCCTTTCCCTGGGCACAATTACTGGCTTATCCTTCACCACGGGAGATGGAGATAAAGATGTCACCATGACTTTCTCCGGAACTTTGGATGACCTCAATGCCGCCCTGGAGGCAACGACTTTCAGCTTGGTCGGCTCGGATGGGGGAGACGATGATTTCAACGGTTCCGCGACGATTACCATTACCGTTAATGACAAGGGAAATTATGGTGCAGATGACCAAACCACTCTGGATGCTGGTCAAACTACACAGGAAGAAATCACCACCGAGGTACTGACCCTTACGGTCAATCCCGTGAATGATCCTTTCACGATCAATGAGTCCAGCTCCACCATGGATGAAAACACCACCTCTGCCATTACGCTGACCGTTTCCGACCCCGATGTTACCGACACTCACACGTTCTCCATCACCGGAGGTGCTGACCAGAGTCTATTTACCATTGATGTAGATACTGGTGAACTCTCCTTTATTGCCGCACCCGATTTTGAAAACCCTGCCGGTGGTGCCAGTGATGACAGCAATACCTACGAAGTTACCGTCTTTGCATCCGACTCTGGTGCTCTGACAGCCTCGAAAGCCATCACCATTGAAGTCTTTGATGTCAATGATGCCCCCACCTTTGTCACCACCACCACAGACTACACACCACTGGAAAATCAGACCGCCATTGCCGATATCGACGCGGCGGATGAGGATGCCGCTCCTGTCCAAACCCTTGAGTACTCCATCGTCGATGGCTCCTACAGTGCTCTCTTCGCCATTGATTCCAGCACTGGCGTTCTCACCTTTGCCTCTGCACCAGACTTTGAAAATCCAGGCTACGTCAACGGAGATACCGCCTATGATGTCAGCATTCTGGCCACCGATGATGGAGGCTCCCCATTAAGTTCCGACCCCTTGGTACTTAGCATTTCCCTGGCTGATGAGAACGAGTCGCCAACCATCTCCACCTCTGCCACCCTCAATGTTGAGGAAGAGCAAACGACTGTAACCACCATTGCCGTTTCCGATCCCGATGCCGGAGACACCCACACCTTTGCCATTATCGATGGCGATGACCAGGACCTTTTCACCATTGATACCAATACGGGTGCTTTGACATTTGTTGCGGCTCCCAGTTTTGAAGATCCCCTCGGTGGTTTCTTTGACGATAGCAACACCTACGAACTCACCATCCGTACGACTGATTCCGGTGCACTGACCAATGATCTGGCCCTCGAAATCACGGTTACTGACGTCAATGACCCCCCCGTTTTCACCATAGCCTCTTCTTCCATTTCGGCAGACGAAAACCAGACCACCGTCACTACATTGACGGCTGAAGATGAAGATTTGGTTTCCAGCATTCATTATGCACCACTATCCTTCGACATCCTGGCCGGAGGAGACAGCACTTACTTTATTCTGGCCACCACCAGCACAGACCCCTCCTCTGCCACCGCCTCCCTGAGTTTCTCACCAGCACAGGATTTTGAGAACCCCTCCGACTCCAATACGGACACGATCTATTCCATTACCGCAGAAGTTTCCGATGGCGATATTGACACAGAACAAGCTCTCACCATCTCCCTGACCAATACCAACGATGCCCCGGTTTTCGACTCATTCCCAACCACACAAACGGTCAATGAAGATACAGGCCTGAGTTTTGGTTCCGGATCTCTCAATGCGATTGCTGTCAGTGACGAAGATATCCTCTCCGGTGGATCTGATACCTTGATCGTGACTCTTTCTCTGGATGGAAGCAACGGCACTCTGGAAGTCTCCGATACGGTTGGGCTGGCAGTGACTGGAAATGCAACCAACAACCTGGAACTTACGGCCAATCCGGATACGCTCAACGCTGCGATGGAAACCCTGATCTTCACTGGATCAGATGATTATCACGGAACAGAAATCTTAAGGGTCAATATCGATGATCAGGGTAGCAATCTCGGAGATGCCCTCACCGCAGAGCAAACGGTCAACATCGTCGTGAATCCAGTGAATGATGCTCCTGAAGCAAATTTCCCAATTGGTTCCCCCCAGACTGATGAAGACATAGCATACGTTTTCCTTTCGGGGACAGCTACGGAACTCACTGTCTCGGATGTCGACAATCAGGACCAAACACAGAATCTCACCGTCACTTTTTCCGTTCATGACAATGACTTTGACGGCTCCGCGGATGGCACTCTTCAATTGGCTGCATCCGATGGGCTCACTTTTACGGAAGGTAACGGGATCTCCCCCTTCTCCTTATTGAGTTTTTCCGGGACCATTGAGGATATCAACTCTGCATTGGACGGGCTTGTTTTTACTCCTACTCCCAATTTCAACGGTACGGCGACGATACAGGCATTGTGTTCCGATGTCAGTTTATCCGACCTTTCCTCCTGGAACCTCACGGTCAATCCCGTCAATGATGTTCCCACCATTACCTTGCCGGAACCTCAATTGCTGGATGAAGACACCAGCATCCACTTTCGCACCATCAGCAATGTTGCTCAGGTCGATACGGTGACATTCAGCGGCGGGGCCAACGGGGATGTGTTCACTTTCACACTGGATGACGATTCCATCGACATCGGCTTCAATACCACAACCATCATCACCGGGACCAATTTTGCCGACCTGGTCAATAATTCCGGACTGCTCCCCCCAAGTGTATCGGCGACAGATCTTGGGGGTGGGGTAGTCCTGCTTACTGCCACCACGCCCGGAGAACGCTTCGATGCGGAAATCTCTATCCATACCAATGCATCCGGCTTTGCCGACGCCTCTGTGGTGACGACAATCCACAACGTTACTGACAATACCATTTTGATTGCCGATGATGCCGCCGAAACAGATTCCGATGTAGAAGTTCGCCTGTCCGTATCGCAGGGTCTGCTGCAATTCAGCAGCATTGATAACCTGGTCTTTGATGACATCACAGGCGGCACTGCTGACCAGGCCATCAATTCCGGAGCCAACCTCTTCGTCTTCTCCGGTACCGTGGAAAGCATAAACAATGCTCTCCAGTGGATTGAGTATACCCCAACTGCCAATTACAATGGTATCGATACACTTTTCCTTTCGGTGGATGACCAGGGTAACAACGGAAGTGGTGGAACACACATTGCCGACAGTAGCCTGACCCTTACCATTGAAGCGGTCAACGATGGCCCCACCATTTCCGCCCCAGCCACTCCTCGGACGATTGATGAAGACACCACCCTGATCTTCAATGACGACAATGGAAACCGAATTTCAGTGACGGATCCTGATGCCGGTGAAGTGGACGGGAAACTGCTGGTCACTCTGGATACTCTCTACGGAAAAGTTTCCCTCTCCAGCATTGCAGGTCTCACCCCGGTCACCGGTTCTCTGCCTACCTCCCAGTCCATGTCCTTCACAGGCCTGGAAGCAGACGTCAACAATGCTCTGAACAATCTACAGTACGTTCCGGACGTGGATCACAACAACAACTCCAGCCAGGACGCACTTACTGTGACCGTCAATGACCAGGCCAATCATGGCAGTGAGGAAAAGACAGACCAGGTCACGATCTCCATCAGCATCACTCCTGTGAATGATCCTCCAAGCATTACCATCACCAACCTGACCCCCTCCATTGAAGAAGGGGAACAATACGTTTTCAGCAGTGCGGCCGGTACGCCAATTTACATCACAGATGACGCCTTTGAAGCCGGCGAAATTCTGAAAATTACCATCTCTGCAGATAACGGAACCTTCACCCTGGCTACAAATCAGAGCCTCGCCTTCGACAACGGGGATGGAACCGATGATGCCACCATGACTTTCTCTGGCTCGGAAGCCGCCCTCGAAGCCGCTTTGGATGGCTTGACCTATACCCCCAAAGAAGAAGGCTTTGGTTTTAGTGGAACGGATGAATTGACCTTCCTCGTGCAGGACCTCGGGAATGAAGGCACAGGCGGATTTCTGGAAGCCAGCACAACCGTCAGCCTTACCATCAACCCTGAGAACGATGCCCCCGTACATTACTACAACGGAGTTCCCATTTCGGAGGTTGATATCGCAGACCTTACCCAAACTGCGACGGAAGATACACCTTTCATCCTCAGCTCTGGAGACAGCAATAATGCCATCTCCCTGATGGATGATGCCGAGGAAGCCAGTTTCCTCGTACAGACCACACTTTCGGTCAGCAGTGGTTCTCTGACCCTTGGTGAGCCGACCATTCCCTTTTACATTCAGGGAGATGGCATCGAAGACAGCCTGATGACCTTTGAAGCCATTGTTGAGGATATCAACACGGCATTGGATGGTTTGACCTATATCCCCGATCCTGACAGTAATGATGCGGTTGTGCTTTTCATTACCACCAATGACCTCGCAAATACCGGCACTGGAGGAGAGATCATTGTTACCAACCTCATTCCTATTGTCATTGACCCCGTCAACGACGCCCCGGACATCATTTCTCCCTCCTCGACATTAACCACCATCGAAGATGTGCCCTACACCTTTAGCGGGGCCAATCTCTTCGCCATTGCTGATGATGCCTCCGAGGATGACCTGTCCATCAGTGTCACCATTTCTGCCTCCAATGGTACTTTGACCCTCGGAGTGGAAGAGCCTGACTGGGAGGCCAACAATATCGAAGTCATCGGAGGTTTCAACGAAACCAGCACCCTCACGATTACAGGTCCGGTCAACAGTATGAACCTGGCCCTCAATGGCTTAATTTACAGCCCATCGCCGGACTTTGTCGGTACTGACAACGTTACGGTTCTGGTCAATGATTTGGGTAACAATGGAGAAGGCGGCCAGGCAACAGTTGAAGGGTTGGCTGTGATTCAAGTGGACCCGGTCAATGATGCTCCCAAGCTAACCCTTCCAGGAGAGCAGCTGGCATTCGAAGATATCAGCCTTACCTTTTCTGAAGATCATGTGAATCAATTCGTCCTGAGTGATGTCGATGAATACGGCCCTTCCAGCTCTGCCCAAACCACCCTTACACTTGTCGATGAAAACGGCTTCACGGTCAACAATCGCGGTACATTGACCCTGGCGACCCGCAATAATCTCTTCTTCACTTCCGGAGATGGCATCAACGATTACACCATGACTTTCCAGAGCACTCTGGAGGATGCCAACATCGCTTTGAATGGCCTGGTTTACACCCCTGCTGACAATTATTCCGGCGACCTTGAGATCAAGGTCCGTGTCAACGACCAGGGCAATACTGGTATTGGTGGAGCCCTGGCTGTAGAAGACACCGTCACCATCCATGTCGCACCGACCAATGATGCCCCCATTCTTCTCATGCCCAGTTCGCAATCCGTCAATGAAGACGGCCAACTATTGCTCTCCGGTTCCAGCATACAAATCTTTGACGACGCCAGTTTCTCCGACGAACTCCTCGTCTCTCTTCTGGCCACCAATGCCACCGTCGAGCTTGGCTCCACTTCGGGCCTCACCGTCGAAAGCACTGAGGACTCCCATACCTTCTATGGTACATTGACCCAGATCGCCACCGCCTTTGATGGCATCACCGTTTCCCCTAATCCAAACTTTAATGGAGATGCCTCCCTCAGCATTACCGTTAATGATGAAGGGGCAGGAGGGCAGGGGGCTTTTGAGTCCACAACAGAAACCCTCGACATCACTGTCATCTCAATCAATGACATACCCACTCTTTCCCTGCCCGCTTCTCCAACCGTCGAAGAA
>Ga0181587_10003190_pt1 | contig 13613 bp, 12 predicted proteins | sample 071ome_27_FD_132463 | JGI IMG/M metagenome (GOLD analysis project Ga0181587, IMG submission 132463) | Coastal salt marsh microbial communities from the Groves Creek Marsh, Skidaway Island, Georgia - 071409AT metaG (megahit assembly) | ecosystem: Environmental > Aquatic > Marine > Intertidal...
GAGCCCTCTGCGCCGCTCCACCCGTTTACGGATGTCGTTCTCGAGTGGCAGCAAGGCGCCATTTCCTGGCTTTTCGCAGAAGGCATCACGACCGGCACGTCCTCCGAGACGTATTCGCCGGGTGACACGCTCACACGCGGGCAGTTCGCCGCGCTTCTCCACCGCCTCGACGGGGAGCGGCTCGGAGCGCCCGCCCACCCGTTCGGCGACGTCGTTCGGCCCTGGCAGCAGGCCCCTGTGTCGTGGTTGTTCGACGAAGGCATCACGACCGGCACGAGCCCGACCGAGTTCTCGCCCGATGATCCCGTCACCCGGGGTCAGATCGCGACGTTTCTCTACCGCTACCGCGATTCGCCGCCGGTCACGATTGACCCGGCGAGCCCGCCATGCAGTGGATCTCATCCTGGCGATGGGTTCGAGTCGCTGTTTATCGGCCACAGCTTTTTTAGACCGATGGCTACAAGCATGGATGACCTTGCCCCAGCAGCGGGATTCGAGGGGCACACACAAACCGTGGTGTTCTCTGGCGGGGCGACAGGTGCACCGCAGGGGCTCTGGGAACAGAACGGCAAGCGAAGCACGATCCAGGCGGTGCTCGACACCGGCACCATCGAACTTTTCGGGATGACCTACCACCCGGACCATCCGACACTCGAGGGCTACACGAACTGGATCGACTACGCCCTGCTGGCTAACCCCGATGTCGTCGTGTTCATCGCCATGCCGTGGCTCACCAAGCCCGGCACCTATACCGCCGCTACGTACCGCTCAACATCGGAGGTCGTCTACCCGGCTATCGCTCAGGGGCTGGTCGACGACCTCCGCCAGCAGTACCCGAGCACAACGATCTTCGCGATTCCGTACGGGTTCGCAGCTGTTGAACTCTTCGAGCGTTGGGAGGACGGTGTACTCAACGACGTGAACGAGTTCGTCGGCGGAGGCGGCTCAGGCATCTTCCGAGACGCCTTCGGCCACGCCGATGAGATTCTCGAGGATCTCGCCAGCCTGGTGTGGCTCCGAGCCATCTACGGCACTGACCTAGCGACCTTCGATGCTGGGTACCCGTGGGCCACCGATCTCAACACCATCGCAACTGACCTGCTCGACGCTCACAACCCTGCCTACGACGCGCCGTGGCGATGGTGAGCGGCTGGGCCTCAGGTGTGCGAGCGCTCGGGAGGGCCGCGGTGGCTCTGCGCTTGCGGGGGCAAGGTTCGTAATCCGACCGGGGCCCTGCTGGTTCAAAAGACGCCACTCCGGCCCTAGGCTTGACGGGAACTTGAGATTCTCTAGGACCAAGCATGACCTCCCCCAACCCCTTACCTTCAGCCCAGCTTCCTCGGTTCCGGCATGCCGGCGCCATCGGTGGGCTCACAGCTGCGGCAACCTTCGTGTTCGGCATCGCGCTCTTTGTCAGCAGCCTGAGCGACTACACGACTGGTGACCCGACCCCTGCAGAGTCTGTGGCGTTCCTCCTTGGCCGCCAGACCACCTTCTACGCCTGGTACCTCGTCATCTTCATCGTGTTCGGCGTCGCCATCATCCCGCTCGCCCGGGAACTCCGAACCCGTCTCGTGGATGTGCAGCCGCTGCTGGCAGACGTTGCAACGGTGTTTGCTTATGTGTGGGCAGGCTTGATGTTCGCCACGGGCATGATCTCGAACATCGGCATTGCGGCGGTCGCAGACTTGGACGAAACCGATACCGCTGCTGCAGAGCACCTGTGGTCGGCGATTGATGCCGCGACCGAAGGTCTCGGTGGCGGCAACGAACTCGTTGGTGGGATGTGGCTCCTCCTCATCAGCCTCGCGGCCTGGGGGAGTAGCCGCTTGCCCAACGCCGTGAACATCCTCGGCGCCGTGTGTGGCATCGCTGGTCTCGTGACACTCGTCCCCGGCCTCAGTGATGTCGGAATGATTTTCGGTCTTGGCTCGATCGTGTGGTTTGCGTGGATCGGAACCGTTCTCCTGCGTCCCGCCAACGCCACCGATGGCGCCGCCTGACGGCGCGCGCGTTGCCCACCAACTGACGCCACCCCAACCCGTATTCCGACGCCAAGGCCAGGGTGTGCGCAGGTTTCGGGGCTAGCGTCATCGCATGGATGACGAAGGCCTGATGCGTCGGGCGCTGGCCGAAGCCGAGCATGCGGCCTCGCACGGCGATGTGCCGGTTGGAGCCCTCGTTGTCGTTGAGGGCGAGGTCATCGCAGCCCGCCACAACGAACGGCAACGAACAACCGATCCAACCGCACACGCCGAAATTCTCGCGATGCGAGATGCCTGCGAGCACTTGGGCACCTGGCGACTCGACAACGCAACGCTGGTGACCACGCTCGAGCCATGCGTGATGTGCGCAGGCGCACTCGTGAACGCCCGAATCCAGCGAGTGGTCTTCGGCGCACCGGATCTCGAGGCCGGCGCGCTTGGCTCTGTCTACAACTTCGGCGCCGATCCGAGACTGCGCCACAACTTCGAGATCAGCCACAACGTCCTCGGAGACGAGTGCGCCCAACGACTCAAGGCATTCTTCGCCTCGCTTCGTGACCGTTGAGTTCGCCCCCTCAGGCGCCGGAGAGATGGCAAGGATCCACCTCGCCCGGATCAAGGACTCAAGGCCTCCGGCCTTGCGCCGATAGCTCCGACGTGCGCTACAGAACGCTACAACTGGCCATGTGTCCAGCATGAAGAGGTCAGCGCTTGCGATTGGGATCACCGTTTCCCTCGTCCTGTCGGGGCTGAGTTCGCCCGCTGCGGGCGTTGCCGGTTTCGGTGACGTGGCATCGGATCGGTTCTTCGCCGAGCCCATCCAGTGGATGGTCGACCACGAGATTACGAACGGTGTCTCGCCCTCGTGCTTCGCTCCCGACGACCCCGTAACCCGAGGTCAGGCGGCCGCGTTCATGTGGCGGATGGAGGAGCGCCCAGCACCGACCCAACAACACCCCTTCCAGGACGTGGTTTCGACCTGGCAGCAAGACGCCGTCTCGTGGCTCTTTTCCGCTGGGATTACCAAGGGGACATCCTCGACGACCTACTCGCCCGACCGTCATCTCACTCGAGGTGAATTGGCAGCACTGTTGCACCGGCTCGAAGGGTCCCCGGTGGCACCGTCGCCCGCCGCATTTGGGGATGTCATCCGGCCCTGGCAGGCGGCACCAGTCGGTTGGATGTTGCAGCACGGCATCACGAAAGGCACCTCGCCGACAACGTTTTCCCCGGACGTCGAAGTCACCCGAGGCGAGTTGGCCACCTTTTTCTACCGCTATCAGGGCACGCCACCTGTTGACCTCGATCCCGACTCGCAGGGCTGTGAGACCTACAGGTCCCTCGCTGGCTTTCACACGGTTGGTGACGTCGGCCGGTTGGGGGGAGCGGCCAGGTCGGCGTGGGCATCGGCGGTGCCAGGGATCCAAGACGTGCGGCTCCAGTCGACTCTGGACGGGGAGCAGCAGCCGGCCTACTGGCTCCCCCCAAGCGGCGAGGGCGAGCAGCCGTTGTTGGTGGTGCTCCACTCGTGGAGTGACGACTACACGCAACGCGCCGGCATCCCGTACGCCATGTGGGCGCAGGAAAACGGTTGGGCCGTTATCGCTCCCAACTTTCGGGGCCCTAACGACAACCCGATGGCTGCCGGTTCGGAGTTCGCTGTCCAGGACGCAGCCGATGCGATCGACTTCGCTGTCGCTCACGCAGGTGTCGATGCCGATCGTGTCTACGTCGTCGGGTACTCGGGCGGCGGCATGATGGGTCTGCTGCTCGCTGGCCGGCACAGCGATCGGGTCTCGGCAGTTGCGGCGTGGGGGCCGCCCCACGACCTCGTCGACTTTTATGCCTATGCCCGTGCCCTTCGGCGGTCCTACGCCAACCAGATCGCCGCAGCGTGTGGCGGCGACCCGCGCATCGCTGGCCCGGCTCGCGAGGAATGCGTTCGCCGCAGTCCGCTGACCTACCTCGAGGCGGCGCGGGCGAACCATGTCCCGATCCTGATTGCCCAGGGGATCGAAGATCCGTTCGTCCATCCGAGCGGTGCCGCTGACGTGTTCAACGCCCTCGCCGATCCGGCGGATCGCTTCCGACCCGATCAGCTCGAGGCGTTTGGAAACAGCACCATTCCCACTGATCTTCCCGAGTGGCGAGCCACAACAACGCACTTCGGCCCACACGATCCAGCGCCGGTGTACGCCCAACGCTCTGGGGCCGCGCTCCTCGTGTACTTCGAGGGTGGGCACGACATGGCCTACAACGCCAGCGCACGCTGGTTCGCAAGCGAGCCCGGCTGAGCTGAGTGCACGGCGCCACGTGCGCCGTGTGCTCAGATGGCGAGGTCGTGGACCGGATAGTCGCGCAGGACCCGCTCGATGGTGTCGCCCTCGTAGCGATACTCGTTCTGCATGCCGTCGAACGGCGCATAGCGGAAGGCTGACTCGCCTGGAAACCGTTGCTGGCGCGCATCGATCGCCAGTTGGATGACGGCCGCTCGGCGCTGGATCCGCTCGTCGTTGTAGACAGGATCTGGCGTGGCCGATGCCGTGAGACGGAGCTTCCCCGCAACTCCCAGCACGGACGCCCTCGGATGAAAGCCGAACGTGATGGAGATTCTCGGCTTGGGAGAACTGTTTGCGAACGAGCCGTGAACGATCTGGCGGTTCGCAATCGTGACGTCCCCTGCCGCACACACCAGTGGCACGGCATCAGGTAAGCGGTCGCTGCCGCCATTGTTCGCAACCATCGCCTTGATGTCGGCTTTCCCATGATGGTGGCTACCGGGCACGACCCACAACGCGTTCGCCGCGGTCGTGGGATGGAGCTGAACCTGGAAATTGAAGCCGTGGATATCGGGGTGCCACGCAGGATTGTCCCAGTGGGTCGCGCCGTCCTGGTGCCAGCCGACCGAGGCGCCGAGCCCAGGTTTTTTGACGAAGATTGCGTCGTTGTACGGCACGAAGTCGGGCCCGTTGATCGATGCCGCCGCCGCGAGGAGTTGTGGGTGCCCGTACAGCCGCAGGGCGGCGGGCATCAGCAAACACATGCCGAAGATCAGGTGGACCACATAGTCAGGTGTGGCCGGGTCAGCCGTTGGCTCCGCCATCTTGGTCGGGTGGCGGCCTGCCAAAAGGTTGGTGCCTCCCCACGGATCGGAGAGGGGTTTTGTGAGAAGGAATGGCTCGACCGCATGTTCTCGGCCAATGGCGGGGCGACCGTGAGCATCCTTGGTCGCGCCGGGTGCCGCAGGCGCTCGATCGATGACGTCTTCGACCGCAGCCCGAAGTTCGGCGACCTCGTCGTGACCGATGACACCCTCGAAGACGTAGAACCCATGCGTTCGGTAGGCATCAACGATCTGTGGGTGGAGGCGACCGTGAGCGTCGAGCCGTAACGGTCCACGGACCCCCAACTCGGCAACAGCTGCTGCTCGAGCCGACGCGTAGGAGGCCATCGCGGCGGCGTGGCGCTCTCGTGTCAGTGGCTGCGTCACGTCAATCCCCTCATGCCCCGAGGAGGCATCATCTCACGGAGGACTACCCAAAACACAGAACTCATTGCCGTCCGGGTCTGCCAGCACCGTCCACGGGACGTCGTCGCCCTGGCCGACATCGATGCGCTCCGCGCCGTGTGAGAGCAGCCGGGCCACTTCGGCGTCGTGGTCGTCAGGGCGAAAGTCGAGGTGTAAGCGATTCTTCGCCTGCTTGGGCGTAGGCGACGCCAGAAATAGAATGCCCGGCAGAGCATCGACCGTCGGTCGGATCTCGACGACCTCGGTGTCCTGATCGACGATCACCCACTCGAGTGCTTTCGCCCACCAGTGGCCGAGCACCGCCGGGTCGTCGGTCTCGACGACCACCTGTTCCCACAGCAGAGCCATACGGGCGATCCTAGAACGCGTACTGACTAGCTGTTGTCGGGTGCCCGGTAGCCAAAGGGCAACGCCAGCCGATGGGTTGCGAGCAGGTCAGGGTCTCGAAGAAGTCGGTCCGTCGCGAGATCGGCGCAGATGGTCCCTCCATCAAGAATCAACGCTCGCGGGCACGTCGCAAGGGCGAAGGGAAGGTCGTGGGTCACGATGAGTTGTGTCTGGGGGAGGCTCACCAGAAGATCGGCGAGTTCATGCCGGCCCACGGGGTCGAGGCCGGACGTCGGTTCATCGAGAACAAGAACCTTTGGTTCCATTGCCAGCGCAGTGGCAATTGCGCTCCGCCGCTTCTCACCGCCACTCAGGTGGTGCGGTGCAATGTCCGCAATCTTGCTGGCGTCCACCGCCAGGAGCGCGGCATTCACCCGTTCTTCGATTTCACCCGAATCCAGCCCAAGATTGGCTGGCCCAAACGCCACGTCGTCGCGAACGGAATGCATGAACAATTGGTCGTTCGGATCTTGGAAGACAAGGCCAACCTGTTGACGGAGACTCCGGAGTGTGTCGTCCGTGAGCAGGACGTCATCGACCGTCACCGTTCCGCGCTGATGGCGCAGGAGCCCGTTGAGCTGGAGAGCGAATGTGGTCTTTCCGGAGCCGTTGGGTCCAAGGATCGCCACCCGTTCACCCCGATCAATGTCGAGATTGATGCCGGTAAGCACGGAGTTGCCACCCGGGTACGAAAACTCCAGGTCGCGTACGGAGACCGTCGCACCCGCAGTCATGTCCAACCACCTCCGGTAGCTGACACCGCAGCAAGCAGGGCTGGGGTCATGGCGCTCACCCAGTCGCGAGTTGTACCCACCTTTGAGCTGTCGAGCATCGGCATCGAGCCTTCGAAACCTCGCGCCACCATGGCGCGATGAATCCGTTCCCCGCGTTCGAAGGTCCGCGCGAAAAGGGCGCCGAGTGAGGCGGCCGTGGGACCGAGCTGCCACGGCCGACGCGGTTCATATGCCCGCGCTGCCATCGCCCGACGCATGCGGCTCAGATCATCCATGATGAGGTCGAGGTAGCGGAACATGAAGGCGACAATCCCGACAAGGACGGCAGGGACACGGAGTCGGCTAAGCCCAGTGAGCACGTCGGGAATCGGCGTGGTCGCGGTGAGGACAATGCTCGCGGCGGCGCCGAGCGTTGCCTTGGCAACGATGTTCCAAGCGCTCCACAAGCCTTCCCTCGACATCTCGAGGGGCCCGAGATCGGCCGTGGGTGGCCCGCTGAAGAAGGGAAGGAGCAGGGCAAAGAGAAGGAAGGGGATGATGGCCGTAAGTCGGCGAAGCATGAGGGGTACCCGCAGGCCAGCGAGGGTCGCGACACCGATCGCGATGAGCAGGTAGCCCACAAAGGCCAGCACCCACGTCCTCGGGGTTAACGCAACGACGAGCACGAAGGCCAAGAGGCCAGCGAGTTTTGCCTCGGGTACAAGGCGATGGACGGCGCTCGTTCCGTGCACATGCAGGTGGATATGAGTGAATCCGTGGTGAGGACTCATGAGGTCGTACGAGCGGCCCAGCGCCGGGGCCCGTCGGCAATACCCCATCCCACGACGAGGGTCAGAATTGCCCCGCTCGCTCCGGCAATCGCGAGGCTGGCCGTCTCGTTGGCGATGCCCTGCGTTGCGTAGTCGGCGAAAATGCTTCCGGCTAACGGGTGCGGCTCGGCTTGGCTTGAAAGTCCCTCGGTCTCGGCGACCCGCTCGAGCCCGTCAGGGCTCCCAGCAGAGAATTGGCTGAGCACCATCGCAACGGTCAACGCGACGAGCGTCCCGGCGATCGCAAACGTTCGGGCGGTGACGTGGCGGCCACTGCCCAGCTCGCTCGGATTTAGGTCGGCGGCGCCAGCGACGACATCGGGTCGCGTCGTTAGGACTGCGGCAACGACCAGACCAGTGATCAGGCCCTCGCCGATACCGATCAAGATGTGCACCCCAACCACGGCGCCAAAGACCGTATCGAACGCAACCGGACTGCTCGCCCCGAACAGCCACTGAAGCGAAAACGCCATCGCGCCCAGCACGACAGAGACACCGCTGGCCAGCGACGCGGCGCCGGTGACGCCGGTGCGTGAGCGAGGAAAGAGTCGCTGGAAGCCGCGAAACGCCGCCCATCCACCGAAGGCGGGCACGATCGCCATATTGATGGTGTTGTAGCCAAGTGCCGTCAGTCCACCGTCAGCGAAGAGAAGCGCCTGGACGGCGACCACAATGGCTACAACGATGGCACCCATCCGAGGGCCGAGGAGGATGGCGGCTAGGGCGCCGCCCATGAGATGCCCGGTGGTTCCTGCGGCAACGGGGAAATTGACCATTTGCGCGGCGAAGACAAACGCTGCGGACACACCAGCGAGAGGAATGCTTCGGTCGTCGTATGAGTTGGTGCTGGATCGAAGGGCAAAGCCAAGGATCGCCATAGCGAGAAGGGCGGTTGCTCCGGCAACGGGCGGTTCGAGGAAGCCGTCGGGGGCGTGCATCGCAAGAACCATCTCTGCCTCCCTCCCTGCCTCCAGACAACAACGAAGGACGGTATGGCCCCTCGTTGCTGCTCGCAAACATGGACGCTTCTCGCTCCGTTCGCGCATGGAGGTTGACGCCGTTCGCGCGACAAGAACGGATGCAGTGGCTGGAATGTCCTTTCGTGGTGCCTGCTGGAGTGCGACGATAGGGGCCAGTCGAGGGGAACCATGAGCGGCACGGATTATCACCAGATCAGGACGACAGAGGCGACCGCCCCGGCCGGTTGCCCTGTTGATCACCACTTCAGTCCGCTCAACGATGACTTCGTGCTCGACCCGTACCCGATCTCGAGTCGGATGCGGGAGGAGACACCGATCGCCTACGCCGAGGAGATGGGGTTCGTGGTGGTGTCCCGTATGGCCGACATCACCGAGGTGTTTCTCAATCCTGAGGTGTATTCGTCGGAGAACGTCCAAGACCCGGTCTGGCCGCTCTGTGACGAAGCGGCGGCTGTCCTGGCCAACCCGTCGTTCAACCCGGTGGCCGTGATGTCGAACCGGCAGGAACCCGACCATGGGCGAATTCGGCAGTTCACGAAGAAGGGGTTCACCAATCGCCGGAATCAGGTGCTGGAGCCCTACATCCGCCGCCGGACCGAGGAGTTGGTTGAGCAGATGATCGCTGGGGGTTCCCCGGCGGACTTCATTGCGTCGGTGGCGCTCCCGCTCCCGGGCGAGGTGGTCTTCCGGTTTATGGGCTTTCCCGAGGAGGACTATCCGAAGCTCAAGGCGTGGTGTGGGGAGCGTCTCGCTTTTTCATGGGGACACCCCAGCCCTGAGCAGCAGGTTGAGATCGCCGAGAAGATGGTGGCGTACTGGGAGTACGTCCAGGCCTTTACCCGTGCCAAGCAAGAAGCGCCGGCCGATGATTTCGCATCGGAGCTCCTCGCCGATCATGCGGAGCATCCTGACCTGTTGAGCTATCGCGAAGTTGAGTCGATTCTGTACGGCCTCTCGTTTGCGGGTCACGAACCGGTGACGCTTCTCCTTGGGAACGCACTCTCGAACCTCCTGTCGCGTCGAGAGGACTGGCATGCGTTGTGCGCAGACCCGGGGTTGATTCCGAACGCGCTCGAGGAAGTCATTCGCTTCGATTCACCGCAGACGGGGTGGCGGCGCATCACAACGCAAGACACCACGCTCGGGGGCATTGATCTGCCGGCTGGCACACAAGTCTTTTTGAACCTCGGCGCCGCCAACCGCGACCCCGATGAATTTCCCGACCCTGAGGTGTTCGACATCGGCCGGGAGAAGGCCCGGAACCACATTTCGTTCGGGAAGGGCAACCACTACTGCTTGGGCGTGCGCTTTGCGAAGTTTGAGGCCAGGGTCGTGCTTGACGTCCTCACCCAGCGACTTCCAGAACTCCAGCTCGCGGGCGGCCACGACTTCGAGACCTTCCCCAACATCAGCTTCCGCGGTCCCACTCGGCTCGATGTGGCCTGGTGATCCACAGGGAGGACTCGACGCCCGCGTGCGTGAAGTGGCGTCCGAACAGTCAGACTGAGGCATGGCTGACGAGTCCGTGGCTTCGAGTCCTCCGTCGCTCGATTCGGCTGGGAAGCCAGGGATGATCGCCCGAATGATGTGGCGGGTGGTTGGCCTGCTTGCCGTCGCGGTTGGAGCGATCGGCGTGGTCCTTCCCGGTCTGCCGACGACGGTGTTCTTCATCATCGCGGCGTGGGCTTTCTCGAAGTCGAGTCCCCGCCTCGAAGCATGGGTGCTGGGCCTGCCTCGGATCGGTCCAATGGTTGCGGACCATCGCTCAGGTCTCGGCATGCCCCGGAGGGCAAAGCGGGTGGCGGTCTCGATGATTGCGGTGTTCGTTGGGCTCAGCTTCTGGGCGGTTGGGGGTGGCTGGGTGCGATGGGTCATCCTCGCCGCCGGCGTTCTCGGCGTGGCGTACGTCGGCTTTCGAGTGCCGACGAAGGAACGGGTCGCAAGCAGCTGAGTCAGGGGTCCGGTTGCACGACCGAGGCTCCAGCTACCGGTCGAAGCCCGATCAGGAGCGCCGCACCGGCACAGCCAGAGGCCAGCGCACCCCACTGGGCTGCGGCGTACCCCGAGCCATCGATGAGGCGCCCCATGAGCGGGGGCCCGACCAGGCCCGCGAGGCCGGCTGCGGTGTAGAGCGTCCCGAGGACACCGCCCATCCCCGCCGTACCGAACCGGTCCGCCACCACCGCTGGCGCCAAGGCAATGAAGCCGCCGTACGACACGCCGAGCACGAGTGCGAACCCGACGAGCAACCAATAGTGCGTTCCGGCGATGATCCACAGGACGAAGCTCGCCGCCAGCACACTGAGGGACAGACGGTACAGACCGAGAACGTCGAGTCGGGCGGCGATCGCCCCCAGCCCAAGGCGTCCTGCGATGGAGGCCATGCCAATGAGCCCCAACAAGATCGCCGCTGAGCCGTCGGTGCCGGTGGTGGCGACATAGTCGGCGAGGAAGACGAACGGGGTAAAGAGCGCCACCGAGATGAAGAGCACCGACGCGTATAGCCGCCAGAAATCCGAGCGACCGGCGATCGTGTCTCGCACCGGGAGAGCGGCGGCGGCCGGCACCGGAGGACGAGCGGCGCCGAGAGCTGCGAGGGCCAGCAGGACGAGCGTGACGACTGCAAGGATGCGGTAAGTGTCCCGCCAGCCATGGCTCGCAATGAGCCGTTCAACAATGGGAACAACCACGAGGGTTCCGGTCCCAATGCCTGATACCGCGAGACCGAGAGCCAGTGTTCGCTGCCGCTCAAACCAGCCGCCGACGGCTGCAACCATCGGGACGTAGCAGCACGCCACGCCGAGCCCGACACCAACGCCATACGTGACGTAGCCGAGTTCGATGGATTCGACCTCAGCCGTCAGCAAGAGGCCGACCACCATGGCCGAACCTCCGACCACCACGAGCGGCCGCGGACCTACTCGATCACCGATCGGGCCGGTTACGACCCCTGCTCCGAAATAGGCGAAGGTCGTGATGGCGAAAAAGAGCGCCGTGGCTGAGCGACTCGAACCGAACTCATCGGCCATCGGGCCGAAGAACTCGCCGAAGCTGTAGACCACCCCGAACACCGTGAAGAGGGCGATAAACGTGGCGCTCGCAACGAGCCAGCCCCGGGCGGAGTCGACTCGGTGGGAGGAGGTGGAGCGGCTGGCGATCAGCGCCTCGTCACGGTCACGGGCAGCGACGTGTAGCCGTGGACGAAGGACGACCAGACCCGCTCGGGCTCGCCCTGGATCTCGACCGTGTCGAATCGGGCCAGCATCTCTTCCCAGAGCACTCGGAGTTGCAGTTCAGCGACGCGGCTGCCCATGCAGAAGTGAATCCCGTAGCCGAACGAGAGCTGCCGATCGGCGTTGTGTCGTTCGATGTCGAGCACGTGGGCATTCTCGAAGACATCTTCGTCCTGGTTGGCCGAGATGTACCACATGAGGACTTGATCGTCCTTCTTGATCTGTTTGCCGCCGAGTTCGGTGTCCCGAGTCGCAGTGCGCCGCATGTAGGAGAGCGGCGTCTGCCAGCGGATGACCTCCGGCACAAAGTTCGGGATCAGGCTCGGGTCGGCCTTGAGCTTGGCGAACTGATCAGGGAACTTGTTCAGGCCGTAGACGCTGCCGGTCATGGTGTTGCGGGTCGTGTCGTTCCCGCCCACGATCAGCAACAGAAGATTGCCGAGGTGGTCCATTGGCGACATGTCTTTGGTGGCTTCGCCGTTGGCGAGCATCGTGACGAGATCGAACCCGTCAGTGCCTCGCCGTTCCTCCCAGAGCTGGCTGAAGTAGGCGACACACTCCATCAACTCATCGATCTTCTGCTGCTGGGTCTCCACGACACCGCCAGGCTCGGGGATGGCGAACACGATGTCAGACCACCGGGTCAGCTTGCGTCGGTCTTCCATGGGAAAGTCGAAGAGGGTCGCGAGCATCAGGGTGGTGAGCTCGATGGAGACGGTGTCCACCCAGTCAAATGTTTCGCCGTCGGGCAGCGAGTCGAGCAGGGCCCCGGTGCGCTCGCGGATCATTGGTTCGATGTTGCGCAGATTGCTGGGCGCCGACACGCTGCGAACGGTCTTGCGTTGTGCGGTGTGGTCCGGCGGGTCCATCGCAATGAAGGGAGCGAGTTGCGGGTTGTACTCCTCTTCGAGTCGGTCGAGCGACAGGCCGAGGGTGATGCCACTTGCCGATGAGTAGGTCTCCCAGTCACCGTCGACGGCACGCACATCGTCGAATTTCGTGACGGACCAATAGCGACCGGCGGTCTCGAGTTCATTGAAGTGCACCGGATCCTCGGCCCGCAGCCGAGCGAAGTGGTCCTGCCAGCGGTCTTCCTTGAACAAGTGGGGATTCAGGGGGTTGATCTCGTCGATCGAGAGGTCGGCGGCATCGGGGGCGTTGCGGCCCTTCTCTGCCATTTCCATCTCCGGCGTGACGATATTCGGGTCGAAGATTTGCTGGGTCTCTTGGGCCATGTCGGTCATGCGGACTCCTCCGTCAGACTTACAGTGTAGGCATGGATCGGGTGTCGAGTCCCAACGAACCTCGGTTGGGCCCGCGCCTGGTGGACGCGTACCGTGCGGAACAATGAGCGATCTCAGCCGTGAGCCAACGCCCTCAGATCTCGAAACCTTCGACGCGATCGTGCTTGGCGCAGGTGTGGCCGGCATCTACCAGATCAAGCGACTGACCGATATGGGCCTTGATGCGGTGGTGCTCGAGGCGGATGACGATCTCGGCGGGACGTGGTTCCGGAACCGCTATCCGGGCGCTCGCTTCGATTCGGAGAGCTACACCTACGGCTACTCATGGTCCCAGGAACTTCTTGACGAGTGGCATTGGACCGAGCGCTTCTCGCCCCAACCCGAGACGCTCCGGTACCTCAACTTCGTAGCGGAACGTTTCGATCTTCGGCGCTTCATGCGCTTCGGGGAGCGGGTTGCCTCGATGGTCTGGAACGAAGAGGAACGCACCTGGAGAGTCACGACGACAGCCGGTGTCGTTCGTGAGGCCCGTTGGGTCATTACCAGCGTTGGCGTGCTGTCGGTGCCGACGCTGCCTCGCATCGATGGCGTGGAGGATTTCACGGGGGTGTCGTTCCATACCCATGCCTGGCCCGCGGACGGACTTGACCTACGCGACAAGCGGGTGGGCGTCATTGGGACCGGCGCAACGGCGATCCAACTCATCGGCGCA